>JAABUK010002428.1_pt1 | contig 33409 bp, 31 predicted proteins | sample 5559141 | NCBI WGS metagenome assembly JAABUK01 (sample SAMN10711869, study PRJNA513367) | rock metagenome | isolation source: Antarctica rocks | place: Antarctica: Victoria Land, Pudding Butte nord | collected 2016-01-03 | reverse complement strand
GGAACTGCTTTCCGTTTACAGACATGGTGTTACTGTCAGCTCGGTATCATCTTAGAGAGGTTGTTATGTGGGAATGATTCCAGATCATTGTAGATCGCAACTTTACCAAGTATGTTGTACGTTGGTCAGCACCTAAAGCGAAGTCCTCCACTAGTCTCGATAGCGTACTTGGCATTCACGGTAGGAATGACTTGCGTTTTGAATGAAAGGGGTTCACAACTTATGGAGTGATAGCCTAGTGAATGACATGTGCCGGTATCATGCCTTCGTGGAGGCTAATGCTTGCTTCATGAAAATACTACATACCTCAAGCCTCTAAAGACAGAAGAGCAAGATAGCTGTATGTCAGGGTATCTCAGTCCTATCAACACCAACCGTAACTCGTCTAGATGTCCGTCAGTCATTATTCCATGAAAGTCGTGAACTTGCCAAAATCGGCATGCCAATGAGGCCAAATCATTTCATCCAAGAAAGAAATCTCCCGTCACCAATGACTCCCACGGCCTGCCGGTCTGCCAAACCATCTCCATCAACGCCCTTGCTTTTTTTACATGACTCATGCCGAGGCCCTCCATCCGTTGCAGCCTCTCCAGGATTTTCGCCCGCTGCGATCCCTCCTGTGCATCGCAGCCCGCTGTGAACATGGGGAACAAGAGGCAACCCTCTGCGGTGCCTCCTGGCCTCACTTTGTACAAAGCACTGACGATCTCTCTGACCGCGCACTGCACCTCCGGGTCCGTCGAAGGTCTGCCCAGTATTCTTCGATTCACGTGAATGAAACCGGCATGATGGAAAGCTTCGTTCGTCGTCACCAACTCCACCGCATATGTGCTATCCTCAATCTGTGTGCTTGCTCTTCTGTGCGGACAACCCTGATAATGATGTTGTCGAGCTTCGATCAAGTCGGTTTTCAAGTTCATAGCCTGTTGGACGGTCTCACGCGACGGCTGCCAGCCCTGCTTGATATTTCCGGCCGGGTCAATGCGCTCACCATCACAGATCCTGGCTAATTCGGCAATCTTCGCGAGTATAGAGACGCAGCGACTGGTGAAGCCGAGAAGGCAGTCTATCTGATAGTCTTCCTCATGATCCGAGTGGTCATGCGCCCAATAGTTGCCGCCGAATAAAGGCTGATCGTATTTTCCACCGCTGAGACTACCAAGGACATCGAGATAAGCAAACCATCTAGTCAGAAAGTATGACACCTTATCCTTGCGCTTCACCGAGTTAGCACCCCCTCGAGCTTCGATCATCTGACGGGCAATGTTCAGATGTTGCTGCCAACTGATGGCCACCCCAAATGTATTTGGGTTCAAAATTTGAAGGGATGCGAGCATTATGGCTGTTGCGAGATTACTGTTGGATATTTGACGACTAGGGTCGTCGAGTGCCCGAGACAGAGAAGGAAAGACATCACTCATCCAAAGGGCAATTCGATTGTTCGGTTCAGGATGATTGAGCAACCGTGACCGATGACTAGCTGAATATGTCAATAGAAGATTGAGAAGATTCATGTCCCGGACGGCCACTGTCGATCTCGTCAGTAGATGTCTATAAAAGCGGTCGGTTCCTCCTACTTTGAGGTAAGATGCTCTTGAATGGATTCTCGGAGCAATCATGGGGAACTAGAATTCTAGCCGTATGGTTCAAGAAATGATGGAAGTAGAGCAGGTTCATCGGATTGTCCTTGAGCATTGCCGGTAGCGGCTCTAGAGACCGAGAAATGCTGACCGTCACTGGTTTGGCATAGTAGCCTTGCCCTTCTTGAAAAACGTCTGCGGTATTTAACCCAAAGGCAAACCCCGAGAAAAGATCATTATTGACCTCGGATTCGGTATTGCCCAGACTGACTGTTCCTAGTGTCGGCGTGAAGCCATTCAAAGCTGTAGCATCTTGATTCCTGGGTAAGTCTAGGTCTGGAAATCCCCGATCAGTCCCATGCACATTCTTCTGTGAGCTGTTGAAACTGCTGATGTTTAGCTTTCCGGGAAAGATGTTGTCACTGCCACTGCTAGACTCGGGTGGAGAGTCGTCGGAGAGTAAAGACTTGACGGATAGGCGCCGGAAGTCGGCAGAATCTTGAGCAGTTGGTTGAGGTGAAGGCACTGGCATGGGATGGTAATTTTCGTCTGAGCCAACAGAAGCAGCAGGTGTGAGAGGAATACGCGATCCAACATTGGAAGGGCTGGATGACTGGTATCGTAGTGCTGGTGGAGATATCAATGGGCCCATATGGAGGAGGGTGTTTGAAGGAACGAATTGGTTCACCGGGAAGCCCTGGCTCTTCTGGTACGTATCGGTCCTATCCATCGAAGGACTTAGCCGCATTTTCTTTGATCTGTGGTTCACAAACGTTGGCCCCGGGTTTCCATAGAAATTGTTCTGATTCGAAAAGGAGAAAGACGGACTTTGGAAGGGAGGAGGCATTTCTGGATTGGAAAGTGAATAGTGATGTCCACCGTACGAGCCATTCATGCCATTGGACAGAGGAGGGCTTTCCAAGCTTGAATCTGCGGGGGACGGATAAGGTCCGATAGCTTGGTCGCGGATGCGGGAGAGTTGCGATGTGGAAATATGATCCCTATACGGTGGTTGGAGCTGGAAAGTGGCGGAACCAGAGCTGTTGAACTTCCCGACCGTGGACCCTCCGATTGGGTTTGGACTGGATCCTTTGATCGTGGGTGTATTGTCGCTGTTGCCGCTCGTTGAACGTGAGAGCGTAAGAGGTGGGGTCGATTTTCCCATGACCTGGTTCTCATTGCCTGCTTTCCTTTTTGTACGACCTTCCCAATTCAAACGGATACTGTAATCACAGGTTTCTCCTGCTTTCGCGCAAATCTGGCATTGAGGTCTCTCTTCTCCGCATTTGATCTTTCGATTTTTACAAGGCCTAGCAAAGTCAGAGCGAGTTCCTCAATGGTCCGTGGGAGCTGACTTACCAGCATCCGTTGCGACTTCGCCTCTTGGGCTCCGCGCTCCCGGGCTTTTTGGGTCGAGGCATGGCAGTGGATGCCTGAGTGCAGCACTGCAAGCCGTTCAAATTGTACGAGAGGCAAGACACGCTCAAGGGAGCAGTCGAAGGTTATCATTCACGTGGCGGGGTAGCGGCCGTTATCGCTCCGTGGCGGCGCGTTGTGTAGATTTGTGCTTCACCCGCTGAGGTTGCTTTTCACGTGAAAGCCAGGCGGGAAGAAGTGTATCGGGCAGCTGCACATGGCCTGGCGACAGCGAACCATTTCTCGGTGCAGTGAGGAGATGCAGGCAGAGCCAGCAGAGAAGCAGGTAACACAACCAACGGCCACGATGAACGGTGTGAGCGTGAGCCTCGCATTAGTGCGCGGTCTAGAAGGCCTAAGAAGGGCGCTAGAAGTGCATGCCAGCCAATCCGCGACGACGGGGATCTGTGCATGCTCGCAGCTGTATCATGCTCCATCATGTCCGACCATCCCCGATCGGCTGCATATCGAAAACCAGGCCTGCGTGCGGAAGGAAGCAGATGTTTCCCCTGGAGGTGGGGGCTGAGTCTCCACTTCTAGTTCTGCTGCGGTACTAGTCCTATCCAGAAGGGTATCTATTGATACGTCGAGGACCAAAAGTCGAGAACTATAACTCGAGGACGAGCTTACTTTTGCACAGGACGAGTATGTCGACATATATACTTCAATATCCCGATCTTATTGAGAACCAGCACAGCCGCGTCCAATATGAGGGACCCCCCAAGGCATCCCTCTCAGCGACTGCAGTCTCCATCCTTCCATGGCTTCTCTCCAATTCTCCACGTACCCAACCAGTCCTAATCCCAACAACACCAACCCTTACTGACTGCTCCCCAGCTGCTCGGCCTATCCTCCTTTATATACTCCTTCAAATGGCTCCACGATAACCCCAATCCCATAAATGACTCCTACGGCTGGCACTTCCAATACCTGACCATCATCGGCCTCACCCTCGCGAGCCTGACCTTTGTCTCCGGTCTCCTCGCCGACTTCACATCCTCTCCCAGCTTATTCCAAGTCAAGAATTTGCTCTCCATATGTACAACACCGCTGGAGGTCTTAATCAGTGTCCTATATTGGACTCTGCGAACGTACGACAAGTCGCTCGTCATACCCGAATTTGCACAGCTGCCCCTCCAAGCCGACATCTCCTTCCACGCCATACCGTCCATAGTGCTCACGCTGGATCTGCTGTTCTTATCGCCACCATGGAACACATCTGCGACTGGCGCGATGGGGTTGAGTACAGCGTTGGCATTCTCGTACTGGTAGGTGCCCCCCAGTCTATAATCTCCTATCCTAAACCAAAAGTTGCGTCTTGAGATGTGTTTCGCGCGTGAAACTCCTCTATTACACCTCAAGGCTTAGCCTATTTCTTCTCAAAAAGCCATTACTAACTCTGAAACCATCCTCAGGTTCTGGGTGGAGCAATGTTTCGCGCACAACGGCTTCTACCCCTATCCCATCTTCGACATGGTGGGACTCACCGGCCGCATAGGACTATTCACATTAAGCGCGGCGATCATGACCGGCAGTACAATGGTGCTGAAGCAGGTATATACCCTCGTGAATGGGAACGCCCAGGGCAGCAAAAGCGTTGCGCTGGACGAAGGCACGATACAGGAGCAAGTGGAGGCTTATGTCAGGGAGGGAAAGTATATCGTAGAAGCGCAATTTGGAAGTGGGCAGACAGGACAACAAGCAGGTGTTGGTATGGACGAGAGCTCCATGGCGGAGGCGGCTGAGGCGTATATCAAAGAGGGTACATATATCGTCAAAGGACAAACGTAACAACGCTATTGCGCGAAGTCAGGCTTTGAGAAGATGGTATAGATCTTTTATATATCCCCCCAATCTAATCAAAAGAACACCACACAACCAACATACCTGCCACCGAACGCTCAGCTTACCCTCAGCCCCAATCCCAACGCTCAAGCCCAAGCACCGTCCACACCCCAAATATGCCGCCAGGCACCCCCATCCCCATCCATCCAATCAAAAAACCCCACCTCCCATCCATGCTCTCACCTCCCACCGCACTACCACACGAACATCCATTCACCAAAATCGTAGCGCACTTTGAGCAGTCTTCTCTACTCTGCTAAAGCGCTGAGGTACGGAGTGTGCGGGATGGATGGTTATGGGAGTGGGAATCGTGTGAGGCATCAGATTTCCCGGTCATGAATTTGGATATTTAGATAAAGCATAATATTTTATGGATGTTGCCATACTGATGGTTTTGAGTTCACGCATGATGTTGCAAGGCCTCGCTCGGATATATTGCGTTGTTACCTCCCAATCGGACGCAGTATCAATTAACAATCATAACCGCAGAAATAAAGTAAGAAGCTATCTAAGTATCTTGGTCAACGCCTGAGAGAATAAATCGTAAGAAGAATTCCAAGATGTTTAATATGGGCTCCCGCCTCTAGTAATATCTCCTAAACCGATCCCTCTCCTCCCATCCCAAATCCTTGACAACCCTCCAACAAGTCAACAGCAAATACGGAAACCTTCTGGTCCAAAACCCCAAATACCCAGCCGGCAGCGGCCCCACGTTTTTCTTCACGTTCTCCGGCATATCTTCGTAGTGATTCTTCTTGTTCCGCAGCGCCCGCAACAGATCAAGCACGCTGTCGCCTTTGTACTTGCGCTGCTTGGCCATTGTATCTTTGAATTCTCCCGGTAGTGCTCGTAAAAAGTCCCCGCGGGCTTCCTTCAGGATGGTCTCTGCTTGGCCCTCGAGATGGGCTAGGGAGGGATAGAAGTAGTCCTGGCCCTGGGCCAGTTGCTTGTCCATCTCGAATTTCTCATGTTCAAAGGCGTCGCTCACGTGGCAGAGAAACTCGAGCCGTTCTTCGGGGGCCCAGAAAAAGGGATGGGTGAGGATGGTAGAGGCATCCGGCCTGGCTTTTGACTTGTGGCTTAGCATATCACCAATAAGGTCTTTGGCTTCCCATTGGAAATCGCCCATGCAGCCCAAAGCATCCAGATTGTACAAGCCCTTGACGATGTTCGCTTCGCGCATGAACTTCCCGTCTTTGTCGAAAGGATGCGAACCTTGGGTCAAGCAGTAGTAAAAGACGCAGCCTGCACACGTTTCGAAGTCAGCCTTCTCTGATCAGGCTATTGAAAAAGGCCACGAAGCATCGCTACTGAGCAGATAATGTTGCAACAGAAGGACACCTTATGAAAAATAATGCAAAAGTCAAAACAAGTAGGCGAAAAATAGCTATACATGGGACTGCTCCCGGAGAACGAGATTAAAGTACGAAGGTGTAAGCGAAGAACGCTGTCGGAACTTGGATTTCTCTCGTAACATGAAGATGAACGACAAAGGTAAGAAGCCGAAGAAGGCTGGTAAAGGAGGGTATACTCCCTTGTGCTTCTTGTGATTCGGCGGGGAACGTCTCCAAGATTTGACTTACCAAGGGAGAAAATATCGATTGCACGGGTGGCGCGACGATTGGTTTGGGGATCGACTACCAAGGGCTCTGAAGTATTCGTAGTGTCCACTCTACTGAGGTCCATATGTGCACTTGCAGGTAGGTTTGGATCATCGTCGACCAGGAGCTCGGGAGCGCGCCAGCCTGAGGTCCCAGCTGCAAAGGCTGTTGTAGCGCGGAAGGAATTTTGATCCCCGTCGAGCTTTTTGCAGAGGCCAAAGTCGGAAATAAGAAGCCGAGGGGGTTGGGATACTGACGGGTTGGTCAAGCTCAACTTTGGAGCCGAGACAAGTATGTTTTGTGGCTTGATATCGCGATGGACGATTTTTAAAGTGTGAAGGTAGAGAAGCCCTGAAGTGATCTGCTTTAACATGTTGGGCGTGTCCAACCCACTGGGCGAGATCAGTTGGGAATAGGAAGTTGGCTTTTCGATTACGTCTTGCAGTGAAGCTGGACAGAGTTCCAATGCGATGTAGAGGAAATCTCCTGCAGTCTCCTTGTCGAAGTATCGTATGACGTTCGGGTGATCATCACTTTCTTGAAGCAGGCTGACTTCATGAGATGCGATGTCATAAAACTCCTTGAGCATACGCTTGACAGCCACATCCCTGCCACCAAAAGTACCCTTGAATACCATGGTGCCGTGGCCTCCGTGTCCAAGAATCGTGGCAGTATCGACGCTTAAATGCCCAATATTGATTATGGGTCCGGTCATATTTATATTCACGTCTGTTGCTACTAGAGATGTAAACCGAGTTGGTTCCTCCGTCACTGGCGGCTGTTCTGGTGTGGCGATGATTCCATCTATTGCCTGCTCGTCTTCTTCCCTGGACTGGTGCGTACTGTCGCTTCGGTTCTTCGCACGCTTAGCTCCACCCCTCTTCCCTCGGCGCGCCTTCTTCTTGCCTGGCTGGGCAGAGCCCAATTCGTCCACATCATCCGGTCCCGGGGACGGCTCTTGTATTCGAACGCCCTTTTGCTCTTTCTCGTCTTCAGTCCGTCCTCGATCCTGAAAGGAATTGGATCGGCTACGCAAGTTGTCTGGTGGAGGTTCCAGTAAGGTCGTGCTTCTTGATCTTGTTGCAGTGACACCGTCTGCTGCCTTTTCGATTGTGATCTCGACACTTTCGGCCGCAATTGGTGCGGCATCTTCTGACCATGAGGCTGTGGCGGCAACCGGCGTGGACGGGATGGAGTCCAGAGGTTGCTGCAGATATGTTAGGCTTGGTCGAATCTCCAGTCTTTTCTTGAGAAGCTTGAAAAAATGCGGATGATTGATGTAGACGAAGAGGCAAAATATACAGAAAACGATGATCAGGATAATATCATAGGCATTGTCAGTGGCACTTTCGAGGATTCTGCTGTTGTTGGATATCGATGGCAGTAATGCGGATCTGTTGTAGACGTCCACCGGAGAGTCATTGGCGAGCACGTCTTCTGGACCAGAAATCGTCAAGCCGCTCCCTTGCCGCGTCTCATGGTCAGTAAGGGCATGCACACCAACAAATCCTTCCTGCCGTTGTGCAAGACTCAATGACTGTATGGACGAGGTCCATTCCAACCAGTCCTTGTTGTAACACTGCGCAGCTTTTGCTTTTCCGGTTACCAAGGGATATGAAGCCTCAGACATGGCAAACCAACCACCAGCTTCGGTGTGATTAACGAAAATCCGATTCTTTGCGCTGAGCGTATCGTAAATTTCGTTGTCGATGGGACCGACAGGTTGCGGAAGGACAATAAGCTGTGGATCAGGATCGTCTGACTGCGAAGGACGGGCGACGTCAAATACTCTAACTACTGGGGATGACAGCTTCTGCGTGTACGACTTTTGCCTCTCCATCATCTGGCCGTGATCCCAACCGAAGATGCTGCCATCGTGCAACGGGTATACGTATTTGTTGTCCATGGTGCTGGAGTATTGATTGTGCAAATCGCCATCTCGAGTATTTGGGCCCCATTCAGAATATTTCAGAGTACAAATCGGTTCCGTTGTGTCCCTGTTTTGGATTGTGATGGTATACTCGGTTCGACCCAGCACGAACGAGCCTCGCGAGCCGCATTCTTCGTCGTCGAGGACTTCGAGGCCTCCGGGCTTTGGGCATCTAGGCTCTTTGCTAAGAGAGTGCCCGGACCCAGATCCAAAGACTTTGTTGATCACTCCGGTCGTGGCATCCACCGTGTACAACTTTGTCCTTTTCTCCGCATTGTAGACCACAGCAGGATCCACACTCTCATAAGGTGACATATCGGCCACTAATTCCTTCACTGTCAGGTGTAACTTTTGTAGGCCACCAAGGCCGCCTTGGTTATAGATGTATATGTCACCATCCCTGCTTGGCTCCACGATCCAGAGGAAGTCGTACTCCGGCTTGGACTGATCGAGCAACGATTTGTTCTGAGGATGATAAGTCGTCTCGACCATTGGGGCTTCCACCTCCAACTCCCATCTTGCCGCACCTGTCTTCCTATCCCTTGCATGTATCGACCCATCCACGGTCGCCAGAAGAACGAAATCCTCAACTTCCCAATCCTGTATCGAGCGCGCGTTCAGCGGCGTAGACAGCCCGGCTGACTTGCCGGAGCCTCGTGCAGGTTGGACAGCTCGGACAGCTCGGTTTTCACCAGCCAGAGCTAGAGGGTTTGTAGCGACGGCGCTCGCTTGTCGTTGGTTTAATGTCGTATCTTTTAAATGTTTGTAGTTTGTCGTTTCGATCGCTGGTTCATTGTGGGGTGTAGAAGATCCAGAACTCGTTTGGTATTTGTTGAGAGCAGCCTGCTCATGTGGTGATTTGCGATGGTATATCTGCTCATGTTGCTGGGAGGCTGCTATCAATGGTGAAAGCAGTAATGACAATGTCAAGGCTGAGACCACAGCTGTTCCTGCGCCTGGCCTTCGACGCATGGTTGTTGAAGGTAATTCGGGTATATTCGCTCAATAGGCAGACTTCATTGGGCCTGCTTTGTCACCTGACACGAAGCTGGAGGGGCTCATAATCGGTCCTAGCAAGCTGTAACAATACGAGGAGATGGCTACAATATCAATACAATTATGACAGCATGGGGAGGAGATGCAAGGGATAGATGGAATAATAAATTGAGCAAAAGAGGGATGTAAGAACTAAGGCATTGTCAGCGTTGAGGCACAGTAGTTCGTCTGAAGTTGGCGACTGTGCCCGATGTAGCTAGTATAAGCACGCTGTTTGAAGCGCAGCGAATGAAACGCTGTGGCTTCGTTTGAAGCAGCGGCCTGGACCGCTTTGCCGACCAAATATGGCACTATCAAACTCAGGTACAAAGACAAAAAACCTCATCCGAGGGCCTCGAAAATCGACAGACAAACAACAGGCTTGCGATGGTTGCTAGACTGATCGTACGGGTTTCATTATGCTCTTTCGGTTGGCAGGATTCCAAAATCCTTCCCTAAGCGCCCTTACATCGAAGCTGAAATCCTAAACAGAGGCTTAGCCCAGGGTTTGGAAGCTCAACGGCGTAACGCGTTGCACAGACTATTGACGAAGCTCTATTGGTTCTACATGCGCTCAAATGCTCCTTTGGATGCTGATCGCTGGATATCATCAACTTTTAGACCGTTTCACATCCTCTCCCGTTTCCGTGGTGCGCTTCGGATTATGTTATCCACCCTTAAGAGCAGCTGCTTGACGTCAATTCAGGATCTCGGACCAGGCGGGATGCATGAGCTCACCTCCGCCGCTTCACTCGCAGACGACACCACAGCCCGTTTCAACTTGTAGCTTTCAATCACCCCCAGCTTCCTCATGTCTGCTATGCCTCCTCCAGGTGTGAGCAGGTCTAAGCCCGAACTCGCCTCCCCCTTGTATATCGCCTTCTTGAGCCTTGCCACCAGATCGCTCGAGTCGAATCCTGCGTTGTCTGCCAAAATGGTTGGCAGTTGTTGCAGCGCTTTGGCAAATGATTCCACCGCGATCGCCTTCTTGCCTTCGACATTTGGCGCAGTCTGCTCCACAGCCTTGGCCATGACCATCTCGGCACATCCACCACCAAGGGTGGTTTTAGGTTCTCGCACCGTCTGCGAGAGTACGGCCAAAGCATCATGCAATGATCGCTCAGCCTCATCCAGTAGTTGCTCGGTTGCTCCTCTTAGCACGATCGTGCAAGCCTGCCCAGCAGCTACACCGGAGAATTTGATCAGTGTATCTTCGCCGATAATGACTTCCTCGATGACATCACAATGGCCCAACTTGACGTGTTCTGGGTGATCGAATGTCGATGCAATCTCGCCTCCTGTAACCAAAGCTAATCGCTCTATACCATCGAAGTCTGCGTGTTCTATTGACATAATGCCGGCATCTGAAAAAAGCTGCTCGGGCCAGTTGTAGATTAGTTGCCGGTTGACGAAACAATTTATGCCGTGACCCTTGATCTTCTCTACCTTCGCCTTCATTTTCTCTCGTTCTGCTTTCTCCAGCTCGGCCAGCTTGCCTGTAGATTCAACTTTGACTCTTGCACCAAAAATCTTGATCTTATCTGTATCCATCGCCGTGTTTGCAACCAGTATCTGAGCATTTTCTAACCTCTTAGGCTGATTGACGCCGATTTGCTTGTCCAAGATAAACCCCTCATCAAGGTATGAGTCGTTGAGCTTACCACCCGCCTTCTTGATGATTTGGATGTGGCTTAGGTCTGTGGACCCTCGCATTCTGAGGACAGCATCACACGCTAGCTCTGCAAAGTGATTCCGATCCTGGCTCAATACCTTGGAACTTAGTGTCGTTCTGGCTATAGCCATGAGATCTCTTCGGAAGGCTTCTTTGTCTTTGCTGTGGTCTAGGGCCGTCTGTTCTAAAACTTTCAGAGCAACGTTGCTTGCTATTCGGTAGCCTTCAATGATGGTCTGAGGATGTATCTTTTTCTCCACGAGCTTCTCGGCTTCACGTAGTAATTCTGCTGCCAACACTGTGACCGACGTTGTCCCGTCCCCTACCTCATCATCCTGTACTTTTGAGATGTTGACTAGGACCTTGGCCGCAGCATTGTCTAACGCTATCGACTTTAGTATGGTGGCCCCGTCGTTTGTGACCATGATTTCGCCCGTTGAGCTGCCAACTGATCAGTGCTAGCCTTGCTAGGTATCTAATTCAGTCACACGTACGCTGACTGTAGTATCTTGTCCATGCCCTTAGGCCCTAGAGTGCTCTTGACCAGATCCCCGACGGCAATAGCGCCGACGAAGGCTGAGAGACGCGCATTCTCGCCCTTCTCTTCTGTGACCTCGTCGCCAAAGATCTGTGTAGGGTTGAAAGCAGCCTAAGGGTGGTCAGCTTACACCTGTGATTGTGTCGCATGGCAACATACCATTTTCAGTATTGTCAGAAGTTCTGTCGGGAGCAAAGTCTAGGCGTTTTGATCACTCGGCAGCTCCTGGTAGACGCGAATAGTTTGTGTGCAGGTGAGAACGCGCCCGATTCGCGATGGTCCCGACGCCGTTTTACGGCCATCTCACTTATTAATCTTTACGCTTGAAATACGGAATTCATTTAATAGTATTGATAGGATACTATCCATAATTATTAAGTGGTATAATATATCATAAAAGAAAGATTGTATAGCTCTAAGCCTTATAGTTATCGATATTTTATTCGTACATTCAACCTCTCATGACTTCATTTAATTGATGAGTAGCGTGTGTAGCCTCTTCATGTGTCCGCCGCACCGGAATGGAGTCTCTCCCTCATGACTGATATCGCTGCTTCATGATCGTGATGAGTTTGAGTCTTGCAGATGTTGTCGTTGTCCTCTGCAAAGGCTGTATCTATATGTAAGTATCCACTCTCATGGATTCAATTCCGCTAGTAGTTGAGTCAAAAACAAGCGTCTCTTCACCTACAGACTGGTGAGTGGGTATTGTGTAGCTGGCGACGTTGCCGGTGTTCTTGTCCTAGCCGCATCTTAGTATCCTCTTCCATGGTGGTATACTCGATCTATCCATCCACACACCTTGGGAGACATCTGAAAGGGCAATTCAATGCAGCAAACTATATCTTTCCTTCACCCTCTTGTTGGGCGTCTATCAGTACCCTCTTCCATGGGGGATCCGTCGACTCAGCCCTCCCCACACCGTGGGAATGCTCTACAACAACAACCAGATCGTTTCATCTTTTGAAATTACTCTGCAATTGAACGAGCATCTTCTAATTCACATCTATATCATATAATAATATCCCTCGTCAACCCTCTGTTTCAGACTAAATTTCAGACATCATCGTCCACCTACCCAGATTCGTGGATTTCAATAGATTTGTCTTGAAATCAAGGTTCGATAATTCCTACTCCGTCCTACTTCAATTAGAAGGTGTCACCCTGAACGGGCGTATACCTAGATCAGGAGCACATTTTTTTATCTACTACCTTTAACTCTTCATTTGACTAATTAAGTAGCCTACGACTACGATAGATAGTCCTCCTACGGGATAGGACGTCGGAAGCGTGCAAACCCGATATTCTACTCATTATAATGGGAACGTTGTTTTAGTGGCACTAGCGCCCTATAGGGCTGCGCCTCTTCCGGGTACGCGCCCGTTCAGGGTGACACCTTCTACATGTCCCTTTCTCTGCAAGCGCGATTGGGAATGGCAGGTGCTCGGCTGGCATGGGCTCGGCCGAGAGGGAGATAACATCCCAGTGACAGGCACGACAGTATGAGGAAGCCGGCAGTGGAGAGGCGGTATAGCGGGCAAGACAAGGAGCCTAGGATTTCGAACTCAGACCTTTTGATATGAGATCAGTGGAAAGATGTGGGTTTTTTGACGCTTTAAAGTGGGGGTGTACTATCTGGGTGAGGGTGAGGGGGGCTGTGAGAGTGGAGGTGCCGCGGACCATCGCTGCCTTCAACAGTACGCTTCGCATCATTAAGAGACAACCAGCAAACCTGCATCACTCACGCTTCCAACCGTTATGGGAAAGGGCGATGACGGGGTGTCAAAAGAAGAATCAGGGCCTGGCTGTACGAAATCCTCGAACGAATTGTGTAAGACGCTGCTGACCATCCCCCCGGTCACACCACGCATCAGCTGTATCATCTTCAATCCAGTGAGTGAACGCTTCAGGCTTGAGGAGAAATGATCTCGTCAGCGCTCAAGACCGAGAGGGCATCCGTTCGCGCTGAAGCTTTGAGTCGGAAATGCACACGAGGACTGATCGGAGCACATGCACGTGGGCATGGAAGAGATGACAATGCCAGATAGAATCAGCTCACCCGTTGTAGCCATTTCGAATGGGACCCGCCAGTTCGAAGAGAGGGAGGGGTGCGAGACCAACGGTCCCTGTTTAGTATGGTCCTAGGGAGTGAACCGCAGTGCCAGTTTATGTTCGATATGGAGAAGTCGGATTCAGCACAGCCGCTTACCGTTGGAGCCTTCTCAATTGGCGAGTACGGAAAAATAGCAATTTTGTCTGCGTCTATCCTGGTCTATCGTCCGACAACTCAAGCTCCTAAACATACCAAACTATAACTCAGAGATAGAGGGGAGCCCAGCGACTAGGACGGAGCTGATGATGTGATTCATGAGTACGACGGGATAAGCTACAAGCCGTCATGCTCACTCGTTCTTGAAGCGCACTAGTTCCAAGGCTAGGCCCAAGAAGGCTCACAACTCGCAAGACTGTAATCTCACCAGATACAACCAGCATTGATCACACGGCGCGGTAACGGTTCTGTCGTTGATAGTAAGCGCAATCATCTGCAAGAAGACTCTTGCAGAGACCATAATGTCCTTGACTTTGAGGGCTATGCTATCGCTTACCCCCGCCATACGAGGGAACCAATGCAGCCAAGGCATGTCTCTCCGGCCCCACATATTACTTCTGGCAACCTCCACTACCGCCTAATTGATTGGGAGATATTGGCCTTTTACAAGAGTCGAAACACCGACCATCGTGGCTGCGTTGCGTTCCAGGGGCCTGAGCTTCGATCGCTGCCATCAAACCCATGCTAACGCAAAGTTATTCTCGGATGCATTCACATTGGAATGTCTTTGATTGGACTTTAGCACCTCAACCCTGGCTTGAAATTCAGCCCCTGGTCACGTCGATTACTGTGCTCTCTGTTGGTCATTAAGGACCTTGCCTCAAACCACATCTTTTTTTCCTACAAAGCTTCCAGTCTTCGCACATGTCCCCATATACACTTCCCACTCATTCCATCCGCAATTATGAATTATATGCTATCACTCCTGATTGTCTCGACATTGACTCAAGCAGTCCCTCAGGTACTTCCAGTTCCTCCTTCATCGACCTCACCATTGTCAGCGGGCTCAGCATCAGGCGCAGCATCGAGCTCAAACTCGGGAGCTGACCCACCACCAGGCTCACAACCTGGGGTGAGTCCAGATCCAGGCTCGCAACCGGGAGTCACTCCTCAAAACCCGTGGCCTAATGGAATTCCACTCATCACATCCGAACCTGGCTGCGTGGATGGCAACTTCGACCCTAGCGAACAATGCCTCGAAAGCATGAACGTCTCCATCCAAGGCAATCTTTGGATGGACAGCAGCTGCGGGCTGATGAGTTTGAAGAGGAGACAGGATCTGTCACAAGCGTTCGTTGATGCATATATGTTGGCGAATAAAGCCTTGAAGCTTTGGCCAGGAAGTCTTCTTGTGCCCACGCCCGAACCCCAGGGCAACACCCTTACTGCGATTCCGTACTACATGGGGTCAGCTGTGCTTACCGATCAAAGTCTCAAGGACAACGTTTACAGTGAGCCGTCTCACAGTGAATCAGTTGTCTTCGCTAATCACTCCTTTACAGCTAACTTGTGGCGTTTGGCGTCCTTCCATGGTAGAAGTGGTGATCATACCAGAATCACAGTGGATGATGCCACGCCAGATCCTGACGTGGCAACCGTGCAGGCACAGCCCATTGGGTGGTACCTCGGAGATCTGACTGGCAACACAGCGCCGTTTGATCAGGTCGTCCAGTCGGTTGTCGATGCATCTGGTATTGAAGAGTGAACTCGATGCCTATGGAACAGCTCGTTCGGCAGACCAAGTATATTTGGTATCGCATAATCAAGATTGGAAAGACGATAATTAAGGGATTGTAGTAGCAGGCTTTCATGTGGCTTTTGCACTTGTATTTGGTAGGATCATGTTAGGTTTTATGTATAGTATCAGAGATCAGCGTGGTGCTAGGTTCGTCGCAGTGTTGCGCTTACGCCCCTCTCAAATCGTTCCCATGCCTCGATCTGTTGTAACCTTGCAAGACCGTATCACCAGCTTGTCCAATACCTTGGCACACGAATTCTGCTCGTGATGACCGCGATTTGTCCCGCATGTCCGCCATCATCTCAGCGAATGATTTGTACAAAGAGTCTGTGTTAGTAGGAGTCGCTTCACGATGTGTTGAAACCGGCCAGGGGCAAGAAGGATTGTCAATTGAGGTTCGTTACTATATAATAGCAGCTAAATCGCGAGGGGAGGGTGGTTGGAAGTAGAGGGCGGCGAGGGGTAGGCTAGCCGAATACGGCACGCTTTACTAGATGAAGTAATTCACCTACCCATGCAGTGGCAGTTCGGCCGAATGCGGGAGCTAGACTTATCCTAGCGGTACGACTGTTCTGCCCTGTGACTTCTAATGCCACTTGACTTCCCACGTTCCAACATTCTGCCATCAGTTGACGTCTTCTCCACATTTGACGTTTCCCAAGTACTTGAATACCGCAGAGCCGCAGCTGATACCATGGTCTTGGGAAATGGAACATATGACGATATTCGCATGGATAGCCTAGCTCGAAGGGTTTGTATATAAAGGCTCGCTCGGCCTCCGAACATATGCTTCCCTCCATCTGATACTTCTTTGTCTTCTACATACTGTATATATTGCTGCCTTGCTCTATACATATTTACAACTTTTCGTGCTCTTCATCAATCTTCCTGAAAATCTAGCTTCTTATTTATTCGTTTCCTACTTCACGACCAACCTCTGGCATCATGGCTACCGTCAATATCGCGCTTCAAAACCAGACGTCCTCCGGCACAGTGTTTGCTTATATCACTGGTCAAGCGCTTGACAACAACAACGCCCTCTTTCTGCTCCGGTCTGATGGGAAGACACCCTACTTTCCCACCTCCCCCTCCTCCACTGGCTCTCCATTGGCCGAAGACTGTGCGATTCCTCTTGGGGCCCCTGGTAACACGGTCACGGTAACCGTCCCTCACTTGGCAGGTAGCCGGATCTGGTTCTCGGTTGATGGCACCTTGACGTTCTTGCTCAATCCTGGCCCAGCCATTGTGGAACCTTCTGTCACCAACCCTTCAGACCCCAATATCAATGGCTTCTGGGACTTCTGCGAGTTCACATTCAACAACTCTCAGCTCTTTGTCAACATAAGCTACGTGGATTTTGTCTGCCTCCCAATTTCATTGACCTTAACCAATACCTCTGGAGCTACTCAGCATGTTGCGGGCATGGGGACCAACGGTCTCGACACTGTCTGTGCTGGTCTTGAGGCCCAGAACGCCTCCGACAACGCCGGCTGGTCCTCGTTGATCGTACGTGATCCCTCGGGTCGAAACATTCGTGCTCTGAGCCCCAACAATGGTATCGTTCTCAACGGCAATCTCTTCGCAAACTACTACCAACCCTACGTCGATCAAGTCTGGAACAACTACAGGAACCAACCCCTCTCCATCGACACCCAAGCTCAATGGGGAACCGTCGCTGGCCAGTAGGTTCCTTCCATCCAAACCTTCCCTTCCTATCAAAACCCAAGTCCCAAGACAAATCTCCCAATCACAACTCCCCCATCAAATCCCCAGAGTCAAAACCACTCAGCTCAAAAGCAATAACTAACCACACCAAACCCAACAGAGTCGACCAAAACTCCCTCCTCACCTTCCCCTCCGTCGGCACCTTCACCCAACCCACCACCCACGACATCTTCTCCTGCTCCACCGGCCCCTTCGCCCCCTCCCCCACCAACACAATAGAAATGGGCGCCCTAACCGCCCGCCTCGCCGCCGCCTTCAACCGCTCCACCCTCCTCATCGACACCGTCGAGCCCAGCGCCGGTCCAGGCCAATACTATCAGAATCCCATCACGAACCATTATTCGCGTATTGTGCATGGTGCTAATTTGGATGGGCTGGGGTATGCGTTTCCGTATGATGATGTGGCGCCGAGTGGGGGGAGGGATCAGAGTGGGGCGGTGTCGGATGGGAGTCCGCTGCTTTTGACTGTGGCGGTTGGAGGGGGGAATGCTACTGCTGCGCTTACGGTACAGTGAGGGAGGGAGGGGGTTTTGGGACGGTGATTGGATTGTCGAGGTGGGTTTGTCGGATGATTTTCGAGAGGGTGATGGACTGGTCGCGCTATATTGGGGGTTCTGGTTTGGATATCGACACTCTTTAGGTCTGCATGATTGGATTCAAGTCACTCATTTGGAGCTTTCTTGATTTATTACACATTTCGTCTATCTGTTCGACGCAACTTTTGTATATATTTGGCCGTCAAGCTGTATAGCTGCTTTATGAATCTTACGATCTCGACGATGTACCCTCGTGCAAAGATTCGGCTCTAAATGCTCCATGCTCGGTGAGCTCTTACTGCAAAAGGGGTATCTCACGTAAATGCCAAGCAAGCGCTACAATGCCAATGGAGCATGTTTACTCCTTGCGCCCAAAAGCAGACCAGTCTCCTTGTCAATTCAAGCAAACAGCATTTGTCGTCCTCCGCCCCCTTTATCTGAGCCTTCTTCCTGATCCATGCGAATCCTCTGCTGCGTCAGAAGCTCATTGTCCACAGCCTTCGAAAGCGCTTCCAGAGCTTGGTCCATCGGGCAAGGGTCCTGCGTTGAATACTTTGCCAAGGACAGGATTGGCAGTCGGTGCAGCGTGCGACCGCTTAGGCTCTGGCATCAGGCTGCATCAGCTTACTGTTCCTAAGTGTAGGGGTCAACGAGCCTACCGCACTCCTCTCGGCAATGTCCCAGAGCTTTCGAGGCCAAGATGATTTGTCCCCATAGTGATGTAGTAGCATGAGGTTATAAGTGGGCAGGTCGTTCTTGTTTACGATCAAGAAGCCACCTTCGAGAGCATTCGACGACTCCTGACAAGGCTCAGGACTGCTGAGAGGGAGTCAGCGCCTGATGTATAGACGGAGAAAGCAGCAAGACCTAATCGGGGTGAAGAATGCCTCTGCCGAGGAGGAAGGGGACGCTAACCCATCCACAAGATAATCGAAATCTAGTAATTCCTCCTCGTTCGACTTATCAATGCGAGAAATGATGCCGGAGTCGGCTAGTCCGAGATAGCAAGTTCTGAAAATCTCGTATCGAGCCTCCGCGCCGGGTTCTGGTATATGTAGCTTCTCATCAACGCGGTCCAGGAATGCGGGATCCTAGCAATCGAACGTCAACGCTGGATTCTACACAAGTAGCAGGCGATGAGTTTACCATTGCTTTGATAAGATTGCTTGTGCAGATGACTGCAACATTGGGTCGGGTGTGGAGACTGTCAAGTGCAATGAGCAACGCATTCACAGCCTTGTAAGGAGACGAATTAGTGAAGATTCCCTAATGGCAGGATCGAGTATACTTACCCTCAAGCTATCTTGGGGTTCGCCTGAGCTGGCCGAATGCTGCCGTGTGCTTGCGAGGCTTTCTATCTCATCGATGAAGACACATACGAAGGTATTGACCTCATCATCAAGCATCGACTCAATTGTGCTAAAAACCTTGCTCACGGCTTTTCCACTCTCGGAGAAGTACTTGCTGAACAAGGAATGTGCATTGATCTCAATGAGCTTACTCTTCGAGAAAGTCTTTCCAAGACGTATCGAAATTTGCTGAGCCAGGGCGCGGCACAAAGTCGTTTTGCCCGTGCCAGGCGATCCATATAGCAGGATGGTTCTGTTCCAGCTGGCGAGGTGGTCTTTCTTAAGCTGGCGTGCGGAGAAGGATACTATGAACCCTCAGCGGTTATGCCATATTCTGACTTGGCTGACCGACCCATGCGCAGTATGAATCTGAGCAATTGAAATTGGACGGGATCGTCGAAAATTAACCTGAAATTGTCAGGCGGCGTGTCGTTATGTCATAACGAATCAATCGCCTACGAATCCCAGAGCCCATTCAGAGTTTTATTTGGGAGGCTGGTGATCCTTGCCTGCGGAGCGCTGTGATCTTCATCAGGGCCGACGATTCCAACATTTGGCAAACGGCCTGCAGACTCTGCATCTTCTACCTCGATGAAGCGGAAAACGTCGACGTTAATGGAAACTTCTGCGAGAGTAATCATGCGCTTCAAGTCGATGTCGGCCGTGGAAGAGATGTCTCCGATTCTGACAAACTCGATGTTTTGAGCTTTATGCAGGCCAGCTTGGAGCAAAAAGGTTAGCGACTTTGAAAGAAGTATGCTATTGGAAAAATAGTATTAGGTATCCTACGAAATGAGACGAGGCGCTCGCTCAGGCCGACCGTTGCACGGTTAAGTCTGAGCCATTCTTCGATTTGACTGGCCAGCTGCATATTTAGTTAACTACAGTGAGGGTTGAACCAAGAATGTCATAACATACAATGGCTGGTGATGGCTCTGATTTGATTGTACAGCACTCGACGTGGAGTATTGGCTTGGATTCAGAAGATGGTGGTGTTCGTGTCGCTATCAAACCAACCATTGTGAAGGTTTCGTGGCCGTAGAAACTCGCGAGAGATGATATCCGAGAACCTACTGCCCTTCATCTGGCTGCAATGGTGTTCGAGAATGCTGATACCCAAAAAAAAGGAGGAAAAACGAGCATGGGCAGCAAGTAGAAATGGCGGGGTAGTCCTGTCGTTGCCCAAACAGACCAGGCTGCCCCTGCCTGCTTGCAGCGTCATGCCGCAGTCAATTTTGCCTCAATCCTGCCATCGTTTTAGGCTTGAAAGACACGCTCTGAATTACATCAGAAGAGCTTCTCCCCCTTTCGCATGGGTATCATCCTACGCCAGTGCCCATAGCAAACACGATGGCATCCATCTGGGTCGCCGAGCGAGACCCCTACAAGGACGCGAGCAGGAGCCAAAACCAAAGGGACATCACCACTCAGTCGGTCATCTCCATTGCCTTTGGCCTCTTCGCCTTCTTGGCTTTCTGCGTAGGCGAGATCCATTCAATACCTATATCTCAGACAATCATCATGCGGGAATGACTGGCTGATATGGTGTAGTCCCTGCGACCAAGATGGACTGGCCTATATGCAGCACGCAAGAGGCAAAAAAACTCTGCCAGCTCGTTACCAGAGCTACCTGACACGTTCTTTGGGTGGCTTCCAGCATTGTATCGCATCACGGAGGAGGAGGTACTCGCTTCGGCAGGCCTTGATGCCTATGTCGTGAGTGCCTATGGATATATGGAAGATCCTTTGCCAAGCTGATGCGACCTACAGTTTCTCTCGTTCTTTAGAATGGCAACTAAGTACATAGCTGTCACTTTCTTCTTTGCCTTAGTGGTCATGCTCCCTGTACACGTGCACGAGACTGGGGACTATGGCTTGCCGAGTCGAGGCAACTTGACAAACAGCAGCACTACTGCATTCACCCAGAATTATGGCCATTCGCATCCGCTGTTCAGCACCTACGGCAGCAGACCCCAAAAATTAGAGGACAAGAAGCCGACAGAGTTGATGTTGTGGATGTACGTCTGTTTTGTGTATTTCTTCTCTGGGCTTCTACTATACTATGTCGTGACCGAGACCAAGAAGATCATACGGATTCGACAGGACTACTTGGGAAGTCAATCGACCATCACCGACAGAACCATCAGGATCTCTGGCATCCCCGAAGCGTTGCATTCGGAGGACATGATCAAAGAAGCGATCGAGAATCTTCAGATTGGGAAAGTCGAAAGTGTTCTCTTGTGCCGAGATTGGAAAGAGCTGGACGAGCTTATGGCTAAGAGGATGAATACCTTACGAAAGCTCGAGGAAGCTTGGACTGTGCATATGGGTCATCCAAAGCGTGGCGGAAACAGGGTATTGCTGCAAGGCACAACCCCTGGACCACATTCGCATGACGAAGAAAGCTTACGTCTTCTCGATGGCGACGTCAATCATCACGGTTCGGATGATACGGGAACTGGCGATCGTCCGAGGACTCGAATATGGTACGGATTTATGGGGCTGCAAAGTAGGTTAGTCGATGCGATCGATTACTACGAGGAGAAGCTTCGAAAGTTGGATGAACGGATCAAATCATCGCGCAAGAAGGTGTTCAAGCCTATGCCGATAGCGTTTGTCACGTTGGACTCCACCGCTGCAGCAGTAAGTGGCTATTGTCGTGATATGCTTAAGCAGTAACTGACTCCCTGCAGCAAATGGCCGTGCAAGCTACGATGGATCCTGAGCCGATGACGTTACTGGCAAATCCTGCTCCCGCACCTTCAGACGTGGTGTGGCCAAACACATACATTCCTAGGTCCAGCAGAATGTTTCGGGCGTGGTCTATCACCCTTGTGATAGGGGTACTGACCGTTTTCTGGTCATTGCTCCTCGTCCCACTCGCAGGGTTATTGAGTCTCGAGAATATTGGGAAAGTCTGGCCCCAACTTCATGATGCCTTGGATCGCCACCAGATAGCCAGGTCACTGGTAACACAGGGTCTTCCTACCTTGATCATCTCCTTGCTGAGTGTGGCCGTCCCTTATCTCTACTACTGTGAGCGCTGCGCTATCTTGCTGGCTGATGTGGCTGCTAACCTGTTATTGCTAGGGCTTTCGACGTTGCAGGGAATGATCTCACAGGGAGAAGTCGAGATGTCATTAATATCCAAGAACTTCTTCTTCACGTTCTTCAATCTCTTTGTCGTCTTCACCATCTTTGGGACCGCTTCCAACACCCAAGAGTATACCTCTCAGATTGGCGACTCTCTCAAGGATACTACCAGCATCGCTTATGTACTGGCTAATTCTCTCAAGAATCTGGTCTTGTTCTACATCAATCTTATCATCTTGCAAGGACTCGGCCTATTCCCATTTCGGCTGTTGGAATTTGGCAGCGTTGCCTTGTACCCAATCAGTTTGATTGGTGCCAAGACACCACGAGGTACCTGATTGTCTCCTATCTCTCCGTTCTTTCTATAGTCTAACAAAGGCTGACCATCGTTAGACTACGCCGAGTTGGTCCAGCCACCAATATTCAGCTACGGCTTCTACCTTCCTCAGACCATCCTGATCTTTATCATTTGCATCGTCTACAGCGTCCTACCGGGTTCTTGGTTCGTCCTGTTCTTTGGACTGGTATATTTCATCATTGGGAGTTTCATCTACAAGTACCAGCTCCTCTATGCCATGGATCACAGACGACACTCAACTGGACGAGCTTGGCCAATCATCTGTAATCGAGTCGTGCTGGGCCTGGTGGTCTTCCAGCTTGCAATGGCTGGCATTCTGGGCCTCAGTCTGGCGTTTTATCGGGCAGCCGTAATCTTACCGCTGATTGCGTTCAGTATCTGGTTTACTGTGTACTACCAGCGTACTTATGAGCCCCTGATGAAGTTCATCGCCATTAGGAGTCTCACTCATGATCCGCCCTTTGGAGCAATCCCGCAGGGAGAGTCAAGGTATGAGAGTGAGACATCCAGGGGTAGGCATGTGGACGAGGACGACGAGACTGGTCTTCGCTACATCAATCCTAGCCTGGTTCTGCCACTTGAAGATGTGTGGCTTGCTAAGAAGCGTACAAATGAATCGAATCACGGAAACAATGCAGATGCCGATGGGGATTAAAAAGAAGCAATATCTTGTGTGGGATGCATAGCGACCTGGGTGGGCTTTTTGCGGCGTCTGAGAGTCTACAGCTTGACATTAGATATCGGCATTATACTCATCCAATAGGCCAAGTTTTGAGCTCTGTCCCTTTACGCTTCAAAGACACGACAAGATATCAGCACTGTGCCGCCAGGGGATCAATCTAGACACTATGCAGTGGGCTGGAGCTACGTAATGGAAAGAGTTGATGAGGAAGCGTGTGTCGCACTTGGTGGCGCTTTCCATATTGGTATGTTACTTGCTCTTCCTTAAATCAGAGCTTCTTGATCCAGGCGCTTTCGAGTGTCGAAAACCTAATTGTCCATCTTCCTACTACACATTGGCAGCATAAGTCTCTCCTACAGTCTTTTGACCGCAGTCCTGTAGCTACATGACAATAACACCACGTCTTCGCAAACATTCCTTTCCCGAGGAGTCGCTGGCCTCGACTCCGACACGCCGTCGGAGTCACCCCCCAAGACTCCTTTCATTGCTATCTTTGAGCACGCCTTTATCCATATCTTGAGCCTGGGTCCAAGCTCGCCCTTCACCAGGGTTCCAAGACAACATTCCCTGCCAAACCTTCGCTACCTAGTTACACCCCACACAATCACTACTGCTACCAGTCCCTCGTCCGAAGCCTGTGGTTTACCACCTCTACTTTTCCCGAGCCATCACCCAACCTTACCAGATTCACTCACGATGCCAGGAGCATTGACATCGCCGGATGAGGACAGTGCATCTATCCGTCCTCATGCCTCTCCCCGATCTTCTCGATCCAATTCTCAACAGGGTAGCTTTTCCTTTGGAATATCATCAGAAGTGTCTCGGCCACATACAGATTCAAGCGAGGAACAGAGCCCTACAAGAGGCCGTACACTGGTCCGTAAACCGGCGCATCGTACCACCAACCGTCGAGCAACGACCATTCATCAAGAACGTCGAAGGACCATTGAGTGGGACTCAATTCTCACACAAGAGCGTCTGATGAGCAGAGACCTAACTGCTGAACCTCAAGGTATCTTCGACTCGATCTTGGAACCATTGCCGCCAGGCGTCGAAAGATTTCGCTCCTCGCTTTCGGAAGAGCTCTATAAGTCTGCAACTTGGGGCTCATCTATCGACCTGTCGCGTTTCGGAGGCCATAGAGACACCTTTGCTTTGTTGGGTCTGCATCACCTGCAACCCCGTCGGGTTTCATTACCTGCAATATTCTTTGAGAGGCTCCTACTCTACATAGATTTTGAATCCTATTTGGCTATCCGCCTTTCGTGCCGCTGCTGGTCAGAAGCCATTACCCGGATCTGTCCCATCGTGTCTCCGCCGGGTTAGTAACTTCCTGCTCAAATGTAAACCCGCATGGAAAACTTTTTCGGTTATGGGCCATGTTTCAGAAGCCATCTCCTCTTCACTCAATTTCAGGACTTATGGTCCTGCCCGAAAGAGCAATGCTGATTACGAGAATTGCAGTTTGCCAACTTCCTCCAGAGCTAGTTGGGAGAATATACGGGTACCTCAATCCTGTTGATTTCAATGCTGCAAGACACACATGTCGAGCTTGGATGATTGCCAGCCTCGACGAAACACTGCTGGAATTGATGCTCGGACGTGGCGGTTGGCAGGGCGCTGCAAATGCAGATGCCGCTTTGCAAGGGGACCTCGACCCGCAAAGCGTAGTAAAGAATATCGACGAAGAGTGGGTGTTGAGTAAAAGGCTGGCTACCGAATGCTCGCTGAGACCCGATTGGAAAGGCAATGGCCTCCCGGAAGGCAACCCGCAGGACGATCAAGATCGTCTGGCGAGTTTACGCATCGCCTCTACAACAGACTTCTCCGAGCTGAGCAACGGCTACGGTCGAGCCCATGACGCTCAGCATGGGTCCGCTATCCATTGTACAGTCAGTGCCTGCAACAAATTTGTCCTCATTACAGAAAGCTGCGTCATCTACATTTATTCCATTCAGGACAGTGTAAGGACTGTGCACCGCAGCGGTGGACACCTCTCACCTCTCACTACTGTCATATGTCCCCATCGCGTGCTTGCTGTAAGCATGGATACCACTGCGCAACGATTCGCAGTCGCGGCACTTCTCGAAGGTCGCATAGGAGTCGTCTGCGATCTCTCGAACAGTACTGCAGGGTCTTTAAGACCATCAAGCCCACGTGCTTTGCCAACTGCGATACGTGAAAGCAGGGGACCTCATCAAAGCCCTCGGTCGTCTAGCGAGCATGTGATGACCGATGTTACAAGTCCTCATGAGTACGCTGTCTTCCAAATGGCTAACGATCGTGCCACCGCTCGGGCCATCGCCGAAGCCACGCTCCCAGAAATCCGTGGTTCTCGTGCTACTCGGCAGTCCTGGACGAGTGATGACCCTCTGCTTACCCCACTAACAGCGTCCCAGTCCTCCCACGGCGAAGACATTCCAATGGGTGCCACGGGCCACATGCCTGTCGCAAATGGTGCTCGTTCTGTATATCATAACCTCTGCTCCGCAGAAGACCCACCAAGAAGCGTTGCGATTTGCTCCCAGCGTCGCTGCGTGGCCTTTGGCTGTGCCGCTGGTATCGAGCTTCATTGGATCGATGCCTTGACTGGCCAAGAATTGAATCGCTGGTTCCCACTCACAGCACCGAGCGACTTCTTGTATTTCCTTCCACCTCGATCGGGAGTTGACAGTGCTAAGAAGCTAAGACTGATCAGTAGTGCTGGTCATCCGAAATTGAAGGAAGCCTTGCACGGAAAATTCTTTCCCCAAAGCATCAATGACAGGACTCGACACCAGGGCATGACATGGGACGAGACCTTGCCCAGCGGTGAGCTTGGGGACGGCCCGTGGAGAGGAATCGGATGGTGTAATCATGTGAGAGCGGTGCCGGTCAGCGATGGGTGGAACATCCTCTTCACTGACCCAGGGGACGGTTACCTGTGCCTGGGAAGGGATGCGCCGCTTCTAGCTCGGGCCACGAAATTGATGAGGAGGTTCATTTTCGATGGTCCGAGGGACGATGATGGCAGAATAATTGTACCGAATGTCTATACAAGCGGCGCTGAGTTGAAATGGGGCGTCCGGGTAGTGGTTGGATATGGAGAAGCGCTCTGGCTCTTCGTGGTCCCGCCTGACGCCTACTTTATGGACAAGGGATGTGGAAACGGGGATACTCCTGAACTCGAAATGGTTGATGGGGTTGAGCCTACTAGCATTCAAGGGGTTGAGATAGGCCGAGTGCCTGCTCTAAGCGATGTTGCTGTCGATGCATCAGGCGGTGACCTTACCATTTGGGCGTTCGCTGCGGATGGAATGGCTTACGTTTGGCAGATGGGTGGCAGAGCCATGGAGCAAAGAACGGTGCTGAGAGACGGAACAGTCTGCTCGCGGCAGGATGGCGATGGAGACACCTTCATGCACGACCTATCTGACAAAGCCGTCCACTTCGATGGCAACGCCTCGATCCCATTTGTGCCCCAACTCAGCTACAAACAGGACCGGATCATCGACATAGACGGCGACGTGGCTATGCGAGACATTGACGAAGATGAAGGGTACTCGTCTGAGTTCGATGCCGCTGGAGGTGTATTTGCGATCCATGCGCCGCCGCTTTGGGGCAGATGGAGCGAAGAGGATGCGGATTGGGTTCCTGACTACCTGGGACGTAGGGGAGGTGCTATTGATGATGAGGGGGTGGGTATTGATGTGCTTGAGATGAGTAGGATGGAGGTTGAGGTTTGGTGTGGGTGAGCAGGGTAGCTTTGTACATTAGGGGGTTTATTATCATTATTTTCAGCTATGATAGGTTTGGATCCTGTTGTGCTGAATCCCTTGATGAGGATGTGTATGGAATGTGTTGGCCATATTCCATCACCTCTGTCAACAGCGTCATGCATACTATCCCTGGGTTCCCGCCAAGGGTACCCCTAGGATGAGTTTTCGGGCATTAGAAATGCATGGTGGTGGGGGTGGCTCCAGGGGATACCTCTCCCTGGAGCTTGGGGCGCTCAGAGCTCCTTTAGGGGTACGGCTCAGGAGAGACCCCGGGTGGCTAACAAGCGACCCCTTAGAAAGACCCCATGCGAACTATACCTAATAAAGGCTCTAATGAATAGGTCTTTAGTATAAAAGTTATAGATACTATTTTAAAAAGCGATTTACTTCGCGAAAGTAAGTCCTGAAACCTCGTCGTTGCTAAGTTATAACGCTGCGAAAGAAGAGCGGTTGTATGGAAGGCGCGCTGTGCTAAGACCTCGCATTTTTAGTAGGAAGCGCGATACTAATATAACTCGATGACGACGAGGTATAACAGGGAGCTTATATAAAAGAAGTTATAAGGAAATACTACCCCTATATCTTTATTATAGATTATTAGTCTATGGACTCGACTTTAACGAGGTTATTCAAGGATATGCGAAGGGGTCTCTCGTTCGGGGTCTCTTGTTAGCCACGCGGGGTCTCTCCTGAGGGCCAGGCAGGGGCTCACCGCGCCGGAGGCTAGCCCCGAGCGTGTTGGGCGAGCCGTGCTGGGGCCACTATCAAGCCCACATGATGACTTCTCACCAGCACTGGGGACAGTCTCTCGGGAATCGTTTCCGTAGATGCCTCACCACTTGGCGTAAAGAGTGCCTAGGTTGACTGCTACTTGAGCACGAATCGTAGCGGGAGTGGGGAGTGGGGAACCCCAGCCGGCTGTTTGAAGTGCACACTTCTACACACGCTAGAACGTTTCACCCAGGCCTCGTGCTTCCCGGTTCGTTCTCGGTGAGTACGTCGCCCTCCTGCCAAAAAGATTATGTAACCTCATTGTTTGATATCCTCAACTGTCAAGAATAGTAAGCACGAGAGCCTTCTCGATCAACATCTTGAAGATCGGGTAAAGAGAGATGCAGCATATGCACAGTGATCCGGGGCGGTCCGAGCATATCAGATCTTCAGCCCTCGACCACCCACCTCATTTTCAAGCAGTGGATTGTTGGCTTGCTGGAACAGATCCCGCGGCAGCGTCGGTGCGAACCGCGCGCTGGCAGCTCCAGAACTGCGGGTATCACTGCATTCAGTGGATGCGATAACTTCCTATTTCCCGCTCATCTTTCCGAGCCAATTGCAACCTCGATATCTGAACGCTTCTTTAATATTTGAGGATGATCCCCTTTTCTCACGCTAACTATTCCGTTTGATGATTGTCGTTGCAACGTGCACTGATTCCCAGGTGCATTGTTGAAGAAATGGCACTGCCCAGGTGCCTCTTCATCTTCAGTACATGAGGCAATGGATAGAAGTCCTAAAGGTCGCAGGCTTCTGCCCTTTCCTCAGATGTCCAGTAATCCTCCTATCGCTCTCCCATTAGGGACATGGCAAGGCATATACAAAGAATCATGATCCATGCTTGCTCTGTAAATGTTGCGATGCTTTGGTGCTTCTCACAATGTAAGTGTTGTCCGTTCTACCAATGCTTGTTATTGTGTTCTACAGGGTTCTTGAGGCCCAAGTATACCTCATTGACACTTACTAGTGGCTAGCCTTATAGCAGTTCATGGAGTCTACTCGACTACCGCCTTACAAATATCTCTGAACTACACTTCCGCGACCGGAATATCAACGAATGCCAGCACAAGAATGACTCTAAGTCACACTGGTTTTTTAGAACCTAAGTTGCAAGGACAAGCAGGTCCAGGAACAGTCTCTGACACTAACAACGTGGGCGCCTACGTTACGAAGTCCTCGGGGCTGAACATGTCCGCGGTTTTGGCGGGCCCTCCTGCGAGGAACAAGGCTCAGATCAACGGTGATTGGGGTAAGATCACCTTCCCCGTTCTTGCAGCATCGGGCGGGGCACTTCCACCGGCAGACCAGGACCATGTCTACGATAATAAGTACGTGCCCAACCGGCAGGCTTGGAGAATGCCAGAATGGCAAGGCGGACGGAACCCGAGTGATCGGGCTGACTACCTTGCCGCCGTGTCAGCATTCCAAGTATATGGAAGAGAGCCTGCGTGTACCGCTGCCTATTCATCATTCATCGCTACTGATCCGATGAGCCTGTCGACCTCAACATCCTTCAGCTACTCGGACTTAGGGGATGGACATTATACCATCATGACCTCTGAAATCATCCACAACGTATCTGCAGGAGCACAGGGATTCTGTTGCGGCGGAGCTGGGGCTGGTCTAGGGCATCCGGGCTGTCTTGTACATGCTACCAACCTCCAATTGCTCTATTGGCCACCGTCTCATCCCAACACCGCTTGCCTAGGCAAGACAGCAGCAAGCCTGGTCAACAACAGGACTGAAGTCGCGCAAAGAACTAGCGCACGACATCCGGTAGTCTCGAATTTGTCGGTATATGCCCATGGGCCGGATGGATATAAATAGTCAGTCGCTTGCGTAGCCTTCTCCGGCATAATGTCACTGACCATACTACAATCATAGCGAATCGCCCTCGATATACATTGTATACCCTTCGATTTACGCCTTCGACAGGTGTGGGTTCGTAGGCCCATCACGTACCTCCCTCACGCTTGCCTTTGAGCCAGGCGAGCTGTCGACGGTGATCTATAACGCGACGGTGGACAAGGGCAGCTTCACGACGCTCGCTCTAGACATCAACGATCTGCCATGTGACCCTTTCCGATCTGGGTCACTTCGAGTACCACAGTTCAATGGCGATTTTCTGATGTCTCGAACCAACGATGTCTACCTGCCCTTAGCAACTTCGCCTTTCCTCGCACTACCTACAAAGATCATTGACCTCGAGCCTGCTTGGTCAAATTGTGGGATGGACCCTCAGGGAGGCTGGGATCCTCCTCGCGCGTTATCTCCTGCAACTGCGATGAATCCAGTACACACAGTCGCCGAATCGACACCTCAATCAACCGCTGCCGTCCCGAGTCCGCTGCTACCGTCGCTACCCAACGAGACGGGGACCATATTGTCACGACCTTCTCCTCACTATCCAGACCAAGGCTTCTCTCCGATCGAACCGCCGCCCCCTGAAGTCGACCCCCCTTCGGATGCAAGAAAAGCTTTGACTGAAGATTCACCTCCTACAAACCCTAGACCGACTCCCGGCAGCGTATTTCCAAGCATTCATCAAGCAGATAGCCCAGTCGTAGTATCCCAAACGACCAACTCCCCATCTACCTCTAACCCTGATGAGCATTCCAGCAGTACCCAGGCCTTTGTTGGAGATAGGTCGCAAGGGAGAGATTTAGCAGGCGTCAAGCATATGAATTCGACCACGTTCAATTCTTGGAATCCTGGATTGACTCAACAAGGCAATGTTCCACATCCATCTGCAACATGGTCTAAAGAGCATGGATCGAGTCAAAATGGAGATGCCGAAGATCCAGTTGGAATGTGGTCTAGAATACCTAGAGTGTCTCGATTAGAAAATTCTGAAGACCCACGTGCAACCGGTACTGAAAATCCTGGGATTGCTCGAGATGGGACTGTTTTGAGTGCCCCAGCAACAAAGCACACGAAGCCGAATCTGCCAGCCGTTGCGATACAGGGTCAAACGATCACCAATAATGCGGCTCCAATGACCATCGAAGGAGCCAAAGTAGCATATCAATCGGGCATCCTCAGTGTTGATAGCCAAACACAACCAGTGCCATTGTCTACGGAGGAAGGTTCAAAACACACAAATCTTGTCATTGTTGGCTGTCTCAGCTTCTCAATTATACCAGCAGCTGCTCAGTCAAACCTTAGCCATTCTATTGAGGACACCCCAAGTGCTGCATCTCTCATCGACAAAGTCAATATACCAACAGGTAAGCATCTAGACGCGTACACATATATAACGGTTGGAGGCCAGACATTCACCCTCCAATCCAACGTTATCCAGATCGTTGGGAAGACGATTGAGCCTGGTGATCCTGCCATTACTGTTGACGGCACGCCGATCTTCCTGGGAGCTTCGGATTTTGTGGTCGGCGCCCGTACAGAAATATTGTCCTTACCAACCACCAGCGCAATTCCAGAAACCGTTCTTACCGTCGGTGATAAGATATTCACCCCCAAAGGCAGCACCATGGTCGTTGCTGGTGTTACAATTACCGCGGGAGAGCCTGCTACCACCATTGACGGGATACCGATTTCTCTAGGATCCTCAATGCTCTTTGTTGGGTTACAGACAAGAAGCTTCGCATATCCAACTGATACTATGGGTACTGATCATAGAGGTAATCTTGACGCACTCATTGTTTCCGGATCAGGTGGTATAGGTGGTGGTGACAAGATATTCACCCTCAAAGGCAGCACCATTGTCGTTGCTGGCGTTACAATTACGATGGGAGAGCGTGCTGCCACCGTCGATAGGATACCAATTTCTCTAGGACATTCAGTGCTCGTTGTTGGGACACAGACAAGAACCTTCGCATATCCAACTGATTCAATAGGTATTGATAATAGTGATGACCTTGAGGCACTGATTGTTTCCGGAATAGGTGGTACAGGTGGAGGTGTTGTGGATGGACCGTCAAGCTTAAATGCAGATACGATTGGAACCTCGAGTGCGAAAAGTAATACTGCTCTCGTAGGCCAGAGTGTGAACTTGTGCGTGCCGGTTCGAATGTACCTCACTTGGGTTGCAATACTCCTTACGGTCTTCCTGATTTGGTCGTTAAAAAGGTCCTTACATGGCAGGCATCGTGCATCATGAATATCCTATGAATGCCTTTGATTGGCTCGAGGGTTCCAGGGTTCAGATCTCAACCTCCACCGTCACCATGGCAAATTGGGGCAGCCAACATTGGACATCTGGAATGGTCTAGTGTGAGGCAGAGACCGGAAAATTACCAGAACCTTCGCCGCCGCCGCAAAGCTCTCCCGCCACCGTCGGAGGAAATTCGATCGCCAAGTTGCAGGTCGACTGTCGTAGACTACAACGACGCATCATCCACCGACCACTGAGCAATGCAGATGTCTTCGCATGACTTTGCGCCTAATCATACCACTGACACCGTGAAGACAGTGAGATATGCCTATGAAGGTGAATTGCACAGGAAGTTCATCGCAGCAATGCTTGACATGCAAGTCCATCGTCAAATTCGGACACGAGGGCGCGCTTTCGTCTCTTGTAGCCTACGAGTTTTAGGTCATAACAGTTCCAGGCGAGGGTTTGATTTGCAGGTACGTCCGCTTGTCGTTACGGCTCATGCCGGCTTCTGTAGGATGGCTCACAAATCAAGCGTAGGTTGGCGGAGGGGTTTTCTGGACATGCTTCAAGTATGTTGGGCTGTGGGTGTTTGAGCGGTTGCTGCCTACAAGGGTAGATTTGGTGACTGAGTCGATTGCCTGAGCATGGGTATACGGTGTGAATTTATCGAATGCCGGAAGGCTAAGTTGGTGAGATATTGCAGGTGATGACTGCCACATAGTCCTACGGTAGGCAGTGGTTTTGGTGGTTGTACGCAATCATGTCGCACGAGAAGACGTCTTAAGATGGATGTGCGTTGCCCGTAGGTGTAGCATGTAGATTCTTGGTAACGGTTTGGCCACTATGTGCGAGGATCTTCGGTGAGGAATTGGCCAAGTAATCTATCCAAATCACAGCGCCGTCCATAAGCAAAGGGTATCCGCAAGCATAACTCCACATTTTACAAGCAAACATCTTTCAACCACCTCTAGTCATCCTGCAAAAAAACCGTCAGCATGTCACTCTCCCAAAAGCCAACAAGCAACCCTACCCCTCCCTCTCCACCTCCAAATCAATAGGTCCAGTCTCCTGCCTCTCCACCTTCCCCCCCTCCTCATCCGCACACCCACAATCGTAAAAGTCCCCAATATGCGAACAATCAAACACATCCTTCCCCAACGACCGATTGACTTCATTATGCACATGACACGCCCACGCCGCCGCGTTTGAGCGCGTGGAGACTTGTGGGGGGAATTTATCGAGTATTAATCTGAAGTGGGCTGCGCATTCGCCACTGCGGTTGCGGTTAGCAAGAGCTGCCTTTATCCTATCCTAACTGCTTGATGAATGGAATGGAATGGAAGGGGAGGCGAACCAGGGATATAACCGCGCGAAGAGATGTATATATGAGAACAGCGCCGTTTGTTCATCTTGCGATGGCTTGTCGGGGAATTTCGCCATTGTGGTGTGGAGGAGCTTCCATCCTGCTCTGCCTAGTTCGGCTTTTAGGGTTTCGTTGCCGATTTTGGAGGAGATGGCGGTGCCTTTTAGGATGGAGTCGTTTGCGGTTATGGGG
>JAABUK010002427.1_pt1 | contig 33410 bp, 36 predicted proteins | sample 5559141 | NCBI WGS metagenome assembly JAABUK01 (sample SAMN10711869, study PRJNA513367) | rock metagenome | isolation source: Antarctica rocks | place: Antarctica: Victoria Land, Pudding Butte nord | collected 2016-01-03 | reverse complement strand
ATTCAACAAAGAATTCTTCATCATGATGATCTGAAGAAGTTAAAGCAGACTGATGATACTAATTCTATGACAGCTTTTCAGAATTTTGCAACAGAATTCATCACTTTCTTAACTGTCAAAGAACGAGAAATTCAGAATTCAATACATGCAATAAAGTTTAATTCAAATGATCTCATCATAGTAAAAAATGATGATGCAGAAATGTGCTATGAAGCAAAGAAGAATGAGAAGAAACTACAACATGATGAATATGAGATTATCAGTAGTGAGAAGAACGAGAATAATGAAAGTGAAAAGAAAATAATAAAGCTGTTCAACTAGCGAACAACGCTTATCTTACTTTCTAAGTTCTAATTATAATTCATAATTTTATAAATTCATAGTGCATTATCTTTTTGCATTATCATGAAGAGTGTTCGATAGAATCATAGAAAGTCATGATGAGAATCATAAAGTTTTCATGATGAAGACTGTTTGATCAAGCTATTTACATTTATCTAATATCTTGTTGAATCAAATCAAATTGTTGAGTTGAATTATTAAATCAAGCTTTTCAACTTGATTCAAGTTCTTGAGTTCAACTTCTCAACTTAATTCAACACTTTTTCAAAAAAATTTCAATTCAACTCAACACTTTTTGAGTTGAGTACTCAACTTGAACTCAAGTACTTGACTCAATGTGATCAATCTATTATCAGTATGCATTATCAATAACATTCTTGCTGCATGTCATTGTTTATTAAGAATGATTGATTTGATTTATGTAAACTTGATTTTTGAAAGTATTATTTTCAAAAGTATTATTTATTGAAGCGTTGATTACTAAAATGATTCAAGAAAATATGAGACTGACAATGAGATTCATCTGTACATGATGTTGACTACGAATTTTTTGATTCTATTCTATTTTGAATAGAAGTCAGAAAAGTCAAGAGATCTCAATTCAACGCAGTTTGAACGATGTTAGAACGTTGCGTGATCAGAAAAGTCATCATGCAGAGTTTTCACTCATGCGACTGTTGCGAGCGTGTCTTGTTACTTTGAGTTAGTCTAACATAGATCATGTTAAACTATCATAGACTAGTACAGAGCTGATGTTGACACGCTAGTGACCTAGCGCGTCTTCGTGAGTATAAGAATCTTGACATGTTTCATCTTCTTTCTTCTTTAGCTTTGAACTTCTAGTTAGAATACACTCATATGATTCGCTCTATGCAGACTCATAACATTAGTTCAAAGCTCTTTAATCTTGCTATTGACGTGTAGATGATATAAAAACAAGCTACACAATTCAAATCAGAAGTTGAAATCAGAAATTTTGACAGCAGAATCAGAACTTGAGCTCAAAAAGCTTGATAGAAATCAGAAATTTCTAAAAAAGAATCTTGATTCAAAATCAGAAATTTTGATAGAATTAGAATCAAAGAACATGAACGCATTGCTCTTGACTAACTCTTTATTGAGCTCATCATCAGAAACTAGAAATTTCAGCAGTACTTAAACTCAGAAAGTTTGATAGAGTACTAGTCATTGCTTGAACTCAGAAAGTTTGATAGAGTAACATCAGAATCTTTCAACCAGCAATTTTCTATTCATATCATGACTAGAAGCTCAAAATCAGCGAGCATTGCTCGCTATGACCTTCGAAATGCTAGAAGAGAATCACTTTTATCACAGAATTGAACAGCATCAGAAGAAGAAGACATGAATGCATCATCAGATACAGAAGAAGAGAACATAAACGCATTGCTCTTTGATCACGAAATGATCAAGATCAGCATCAACACTGAATTGAATGCTTGAATAAGTGCTTATGAAGCAGACGACATCGTTGCCTTTATCAAGTACATATGTCAACAGCATGACATTGAGATCAAGATTCACAATGACATGATTCAGATGTTAGAAGATGTCAACAAGATAAACATCACGTTGAAGATTATGCAGACGCGTCTGCAGAAAGAGAATAGAAATAAGAACGTAATTATACGTCATTTAAAAGCTGCATCAAGTCAATAAAACACTTTGATTTTTGAAGATTAATCTTCGAAGTCAATCAAGTTATTTGACTCATCTCTGTTCAAAGATTCGTCGCAGAATGTAAACAATTGACTATCGCGAATGCAAAATAAGCTGAAGGCAAACAAGAATCACTTTTCTATTGAAGAGTTGAAGATTGTCTACATCAAAAGTTGAGTCAATGAAGCTGTGATTAAGCACATAGCATCATGAATGAGAAACATGTCTCTGAATCTCTTTCTAGAAGTCAAAGAAGTACTATCGATCATTAATAAAATGTACGACGATCTCAATCATCATCACACGACTCAACAACAGTACTTGAAACTGTATCAGAACAAGATTTTCTTTCATGAATTTTGAATGAAATTTCAGAGATTTAACGCAGAACTAGAATACAATAACGAGACTTTACTAAATGATCTTCAGCATAAGATCAGCTCAAATCTTCAGTGAGCAACGCTCAATAAATGAATCACGAATTTGAATGAGTTTATCAACATCTGCATGTGAGTCGATGTTAAATTGACTGAATTGAACGCTCGATCAATTATCAAAGCATCAATGATTTAAGCTGCTCAATCTGTCTCTAGCACATTGACTGTTTAACTCACGTCATCAGTTTCTTCGTGAAAGAAACTCAGAAGATTGAATCTCAACTCTATTCAGAAAGAGTTGTTTAAGAAAGAACTCTGCTTCAAATGCAAGAAGTCAGAACATAAAGCATATGACTGTCTTGAAACAACTTAAGTGCACAAGATCGCTGCGAATTCGAAAAATGATCTGCCTTCGTCAAAGTAGTGACTGAGAGCGATATACTCATATTTTGTTTCATCAGCATGTCTGATGATTCATTTGATTTCAAGTCATTCACTGTTGATGTTATCTTAAGTAGTCTAGAAAAGATATTCAGATCTCTTGCTCTGATAAATACTAAAGTCACTGACATGACTTTCATCAATGAATCTTTGATGTCAGAGCTATGTGAACACTTTGATATTTAGTTAATATTACTGTCAAAATCAAAGTCAATTCAATTGTATGATGAAATCTCTGATTGAAAGTCAATTACACATGCTTTGTATACATTGATCATGATACAAGAACACAAGAATGAAATGATGTCTTTATTAATAACTCGTCTAGATCAGCACAAGATAATCATTGAAAATCTTTGATTAAAAAGAAATCAAATTTTGATAAATTCTGCAAACGATTGATTAATATTCTCATTGAATATTCAAACATTGAAATCTGTTGTTTTGAAGACAAGCAGTCAATCAGCATTTCACAGGTCTGAATCAAGCGAAATCTGCAAAATGAAATGAAAGAACTTGAACTTGATTGTTACATTGACTATCATCTTGAAGTGACTCACGAATCAGAAACTAGTAAATCAGTTCATTGAATCATTATTCTTAGTGAAGTCAAGCACTCAAGTTGATCTCAATCAGCCTTGACTCATTCAGTCATCAGAGAAAGAAGAGTTCGTCAATATTGTCATGATCGAAGTCGCTGCATATTGAACTCTAGTCAAGAATAAGAAGATCAAGATTTTCTTCTTGATCATTAGTGAAATCAACAAAGCGCTTAGCTCAGTCAAAGATTTCGTGAAACTAAATGAAGTGATCTTTGTCATGTCACTGAGTGAACTGAAGAAGAAGCTTTTGATAGTCTATCATGACTTTCTAGATGTCTTTGATAGAGAAAAGACAACGCAGTTGCCTCTGCATCAATTATATGATCACAAGATTGAATTAGAAGATGAAAGTCAATCTTCTAGAAGTTGATTGTATCTCATGTCGAGCTACAAGTTGCAGAAGATCAAGAAGTATTTAGAAGAGAACTTGAAGAAGAAGTTTATTACACTCAGCAAAGCTTTCTTCGCTTCGTCAATACTATTTGTTGAAAAGAAAGATGATAGTCTTTGCTTTTGCGTGAATTATTGAAAACTGAATGCTCTGATCAAAAGAGATCATTATTCAATACTCTTGATAAACGAAGTACTCGCTCGAATTCAAGACAGTAAGTATCTGACTCAACTCAACATTATCATCATGTTCAATAAACTGCGCATGAGTTCAGAAAGCGAGAATTTAACTACTTTTGTTACTTTCTTCAATGTTTACAAGTATAAAGTAATGCTTTTTGAATTGATCAATGAACTCACGTTCTTTTAGCATTATATCAACGATGTATTGTTTGACTGTCTGCACAAGTTTTGTCAGACATACTTGAATGATATTCTCATCTATAGTAAGATCTTGAAAGAACATAGAACTCATGTGAAAGAAGTGCTAAACAAGCTTCATGAAGTCGATCTGCAGATAGACATTGACAAGTGTGAATTCAAGATTCAGAAAATCTCGTTTCTTAAACTACTGATATTCATCAATGATCTGCGAATGAATTCTCGAAAAGTAGATGTGATTCGAAGCTGAAAAGTGTCACGATCGTTGACTCATGTGCAGATCTTCATTGACTTCTGCAATTTCTATCGACGATTCATAAAGAACTTCTCAAAGATCATTTGATTCATGATAAAGCTGATTTGAAAAGATTTTCTCTTTGAATGAACAGAGATCTGTCAGACAATCTTTGAAGAACTAAAGCAACAGATGACAACAGTCTTCGTTTTGAAGCATTTTGACTCAATCAGAGAAGCTATTCTGAAAATGAACTTCTTGAACTATGTGAACGACGAAGTATTGTCTCAATATGATGATGAAGATATTCTACATTCAGTGATCTTCTATAGCAAGAACATGATTTTCGCAGAATGCAACTACGAGATCTATGACAAAGAACTGCTCATTATTATTCGCTATTTGAAACATTGACGTCTTGAATTGAAATGTACGAATATTTCAATCAAGATCTTCATCGATCATCTGAATTTAAAGTACTTCATGATCATCAAAGAACTGATCAGATGACAAGCTAAATGAGCTGAGAAGTTATCTGAATATAACTTCAAGATCATATATCAGTTAAGAAAACAGAATCTGAAAGTCGACGCGCTGACCAGAATGTCAGACGTCAAGTCAGTTGAAGCAAATGATGATTGAAAGCTATATTAGCATCAGATGCTGTTGTCAGAGAGCAAGTTTGAATTGCAGTCAATAGAAGCTGATCGAGAAGATGATCAGAAATCTGGCTCAGATCTGACTCAGACCTTGCTCAGATCTGACTCAGAGTCGAAACAAGAATTGAAAGCTAACGAAAATTTGATCGAAGAAGTGATTTCTATTCAGAATCAGATTGTAGTTGAAAATTGAATGAATCAACTATGTATTGATATTCGAGCAGTCATGAAACAGAACAGAAGAACTTGTCAAGATATTGGTTTGAACAACTGCAGAGTACTTGATGAAGTACTCTGAAAAGATGATAAACTATGAATTCTTCAGTCAATGATCACTCGATTAATAAGAAAAGCACATGATCTTTTAATCAGTGATCATTCTGACATAAATTGAACATTAGACTTGTTGAGACGATTATATTGCTGGTCGAAGATGAGAACGACAATCAAACGCTACATTCAAAACTGTTACGTTTGTCGTAGGTCAAAAGCATCGAGAGATCGAATCAATGAACTGCTGAAGTCATTGCTCATACTTAAACAATGATGGCAGAACATATTCTTGAACTTCATTATTGATCTATCAGAAAGTGATGAAAGCAACGCGATTCTGACAGTCATAGATCGATTGTCTAAGAAACGACACTATATATTGTGTTGATCAGATGACGAAGAAACCTTCGCAGAATAAACAGTTAAGCTGCTGTTGTTATGAGTCTTCAGAACTCATGAACTATCGAAATCAATAGTGTTTGATCGTGATTCTCAATTCATATTGATTGTCTGAACGTCTCTTTGCCTGAGACTCGACATCAAGATGAAACTATTCATCAACTATTATTCGCAAATTGATGATCAGACAGAAAGAGTGAATCAGAATGTGAAACAATATTTACGAAGCTACTGCTCATATATGCAAGATGATTGATTCGTCTGATTATCTATGACTGAATTCATCGATAACAATGCTATTTCGTCGTCAATTAAACAGTCAACGTTCTTTCTGAATAAGAGCTTTCACTCTCGTATGAGCTTTGATTCGAACACAACTGAATATGAAATCACTCGAGCTAGAATCGAAGCGAGCAAAGCAGAGAATATATTTGAACACATGAAATGATCACTAGCATTGATCAAGCAAGCATTAGCAAGAGTCAGAGTCACAATGAAGAAACAGATTAATAAGCATCGAAAGAAAATGATCTACAAGATAGATGACATGATGTTTCTGAATTCTAGAAACATTATGATCTCAAGATCATCAAAGAAGCTGAACGATAAAATGCTAGAACTCTTCAAGATTCTGATTGAGATTGAACATGCATATTAACTGAAACTGTCATCGACAATGAAGATTCATTCGAAGTTTGCATTGAATCTGCTGCGACTGAACTTGAAGAACTCTCTGAAAGAACAACGAAATGAGTCGTCTGATTTTATAGTGGTTGAAGACGAAAATGAACGAAAAGTGAAGAATATATTGAACTTCAGGCACTACGAACGAGGTAAACGACTACAATATCGTGTCAATTGAAAAGAATACGACGTCAATCTACATTAATACAACGTCAATGAAAGTGAATTTAAAGAATGCTCGAAGATCATAAATGACTTTCATGAACGATATTCAAACAAGTCAAGATAGAAATTGACTCAGAAAAGATTGACTGAACTGCAGCAATGAGAACATTGCTTGATGAAGAAGAAAAGTAATGTTGCGAGCATGTCTTGTTACTTCGAGTTAGCCTAACATAAATCATGTTAAACTATCATAGACTAGTACAGAGCTGATGTTGACACGCTAGTGACCTAGCGCGCCTTCGTAGGTATAAGATTCTCAACGTGTTTCATCTTCTTTCTTCTTTAGCTTTGAACTTCTAGTTAGAATACATTCATATGATTCGCTCTATGCAGACTCATAACAGTGATAACACTCTCTTCTAACAGTTACAATTGATCTATGAAGAGAATTAATGACATGTCAATGTCAGTAAGAGATGAGAAGATACTACTAGTAGAATAGTCGACTCAGATGAAGAGTCTGAGAGTCGTGACTACAAGTGATCGAAGAATTTGCAACTCATCGACTGCGTCGATATTGAAGTGTCTTCATCACATCAACAGTGCTGTCGAGTAATTGATGAAAAGATATCAGGTAGAAAAAATTGAATCAGATGATGAGTCTTGAGTTTGTGACTACATGTGCTTGAAGAAGTAGTGACTCGTCGATCACGCTGATATACTGAAAGAGCTTGAGTTCATCTTCTTTACTTGACATCAGATCATACATCTATCTACATGAAAAATCGAGAGTGCATGAGAGCGATCAGAACGCATCTTTACTATCAATCAGCTAAGCATCGAACGACTGCGATTGCACATCTATATCACGAACTATCAACGTCTACGTGACACAAGACAAGAGCAGAATAGAGTTATTTGATACAATCACACTCTATTTTCTCATCGTACACGTCTCTCTTTCACGCATATTTTCTTGCTCGATGAATGATAATCATTGAGCAAAGAACGCAGTTTTGACATTACAATCATGAGCATCATGAGTGCAAAGAATTATGATTTTCGCGATCAAAGATCGAAACATCGTTGTATAGAATATTATCAATGAAGAGCAGAGCAAAGATGATGCATTGCAAAGAAACAGCACAGACATGCAGTAAGAGTTTACTCGAGCGTCACACGCTGAATAGAAGCTATAGATTCATTACTGAATACATAGTCTCAACATTATTGTTTCAACGACGTGCAGTCGCTGTGTAGTCGACGAGCAATTTTCTTTCTCAAAGAGTTTTGTTCATTTGATATACATAGCATAATGTCTTTCATGAGTCGATTCAATATCGATGTCACAAAAGTGTATGAAATAAATTAATCAAATCAAATCAAGAAAATATGATAAAAGAAGTGATTGAAAAATCAGAAAAGAAATTGAAGAAAATATTGAATAAGTGTTAAGAAATAAGTGTTAAGAATAATAATTAAATATTTCTCGTTGTACTCAAATTCATCTCACTTGATGAGTTTTTTCCTTACTTTTCAAAATTCTCTATCTGTTCATATTCTATCAAACTACTCAAATTTCATTGATACTGTTGCATTACTCAAATGCATTATCAAGAGAACAATGCTGACTTTAACAGATACTTTTCACTCTGTTCGACAGTTTAAAGATAATTCTTCGTGAAAATTAATTCATCTCACTTGATGAACTATCAGTTTATTTCTTACTTTTCAAAATTCTCTATCTGTTCATATTCTTTCAAATCATTCAAATTTTATCAATACTATTGCATTATTTAAATGCATCATCAAAAGAACAATGCTGACTTTAATAAATACTTTTCACTCTGTTCAACAGTTCAGAAATAATTCTTCATGAAAATTAATTCATCTCACTTGATGTTATATTTCTTACTTTCTCAAATTCTTTACAAGTTTATATTCTATCAAACTACTTAAATTTCATTGATACTGTTGCATTATTTAAATGCTTTATCAAGAGAACAATGTTGATTCTAACAGATAATGTTCACTCTATTCGTAAATTCAAAGTCTATCACAAGTTGAAATCATGATGAAAATTGATTCAATCAGATCAAAGAACATTACAAGCGACAGAACAACGATCGTATAATCATATTTAAATAATTACACAAACTAAGACAGTTCAATGTTTGAAAAGAAGTGAATGAGATCGACAAAGCAATGATGAAAGACAATGTAAGAGACAAGATAAAACAAGAGCGAAAGAACAAAAATATTCATGATAATGCATCTCAGTAATGCAATACTAAATAAAGTGCTGATCTGTTTATAGTTGAATGCTTTGAATTGAAAATTAGATGCAAGACAAATGCTGAGATTGTTGCTGAGACAACAAAGCTTTTCAATATAATTGCTGCAACACAAGATGCAAATATTACTGCAACACAAAATGCAAATACTACTGCAGAGAAAATTGCTTCAAAAGCAACAAAGATATGCATTATTTATATGTATTATTTCTCAGTTGTAGAAACTAATATTAATTTTAGAAAACAACAGATGAGCTGAACATGAGCGAAGAAATATCAAAATTTATAATTTTTATAGTTCACTTAATTCAACAAAGAATTCTTCATCATGATGATTTGAAGAAGTTAAAGCAGACTGATGATACTAATTCTATGATAGCTTTTCAGAATTTTGCAACAGAATTTGTTACTTTCTCAATTATCAAAGAACGAGAAATTCAGAATTTGATACATGCAATAAATTCTAATTTGAATGATTTCATCATAGTAGAAAACGATGACACAGAGATGTGTTATGAAGCAAAGAAGAATGAGAAGAAACTACAACATGATGAATATGAGATAATCAGTAGTAAGAAGAAAGAGAATAATGAAAGTGAAAAGAAAATAATAAAGCTGTTCAACTAGCGAACAGCGCTTATCTTACTTTCTAAGTTCTAATCATAATTCATAATTTTATAAATTCATAGTGCATTATCTTTTTGCATTATCATGAAGAGTGTTCAATAGAAAGTCATGATGAGAATCATGAAGTCTTCATGATGAACTGTTTGATCAAGCTATTTACATTTATCTAATATCTTGTTGAATTGAGTTGAATTATTGAATCAAGTTGTTGAATCAAGCTTCTCAACTCAACTTAAGTTCTTGAATTCAACTTCTCAATTCGACTTGACACTTTTTTCAAAAAATTTCAACTTAACTCAACACTTTTCAAGTTGAATACTTGACTTGAACTCAAGTACTTGACTCGACGCGATCAGTTTAAATGATGAGAAAATGATGTAGAAAATAGATTTAATTAAACATTAAAGCATCAAATTTATTATTTTTTGAGTTAAAATTATTTTTGAAATCAATGAAGTAATCAAATCAGCAATTAATGCATTTGATTCTTTAAATGAAAGTCTTTATGTTACTTGCAAGATTATAATGAAGATATTAATGAACTGAATATTCAGCATTTGTTTTGACATTAAATTACATCAAGTCACATCATTATTATTTGAAAGCTGTCTTTCTGTTCATAACATCTTACATAACTGAGTCTTTCGCTTACATTCAAATTCTGACATTCATGATGTTATCATTATGAACTATTTAAACATGTCTTTGTCATACATTTCTTATTTCAAATTCATGTTTTTCATATACAACATTAATGATTCAAAGATCAAGAATCTGCGTTGAGATAAATGAATGATTCTTCTTAAATTTATCTTCAGATTAATCTTAACTCATATTCAGTTGATTTTGCTTAAGAATCATGAAAGTTCATCAGTTTTTCAAAATATAAAGAATACATTCAAAGAAATCTTTAATTTGTCAGAAGATTACACAGTTAAGCTGAAAATCTTCATCTTGATGATTGAACAAGATACATTTCTGAATCAGTATTAAAAATTCAACAGTAGCATCAAAATAAAGTGAGACTTTTCAGCATTCAACATGTAATTCAATCAGTTTAAAAATTACAAGCATATCATTTAAGTAAAACAAGTGACTTCAAAGAAGAATCATTCAACTATTTATTTATCATATTGATATACTTATCACAATGACAAAAAGTGCTAACTTATTAAAGATTTCTCTAAATTACAGTTAATGAAGATACAGTAAGCATTGATTGTAAACACTCAGACATTGCTTTGCAAGTTGCATGCATTCATCACATTCATAAGAACAAACAAAAAGTATGTTGATTTACTGTATTTTTTCAATTGCTTTAACTATCAATTTGACTTGAAGAAGAAGAACAATCATAATGCGCGCAAAACGAACTTTTGAAAAGAGCATTATAAACGAGAGAGAAAAGATTGAGTAAACAAATAAACGATGATGAATTGCATGAGCAGCAGTAATGCTGATTCAAGAATGATTGCGAGCAGCGTTGACTTGTTGCAAAGAGACAGCGATGTAAGACTTAAACACTCATGCAATGATGAGATGAAAGTTATCAACATCATTAATTTACTAACACAGACATTGATGTTAAAGAAAGAGAAGAACAAAGATCACTCATGAAAAGAAGTGATCTTAGAGCTGATTCAACGTCTTTGAAATGTCTCAGAAAGAAAGATTAAAAGTCAAGATGCATTCATCACGAAGAATGTACAGAAGTTGAAGACATTCATTCAACTTCTTAATAAACAACTACAAACATAAGAAAATATGCGTTTCACATTCAAAACATCATCATGAATTAATGTAGCAAGAGAAGAAGCGACAACAGAAAAGCAGCAATTCAGAGATGATTTGTCATTGCTTTGCAAGAGATGCAAGATTTTAGTGAAAATAGTGAAGAGAAAAGAGATGAAAGAGATATAAAAGAAATCAATCAATCAGATTTTTCAAGAAATTGCAAACGCGTCAACGACGCAACGAAATTTAATAGTGTCGCTTTGCAAGCTTGAAAGCGAAAACATTGCACTTCACGTGATGAGTTCAAAAGCTTGAGCAGTTCTAGAAAAGTTTCAGACATGAGTGAAGAAAATCGCAAGCTCAGTGCATGTAGTGCATAGAAGCTTTGTGATACTAGCACATGATGTATGCATCATACTGAACATAAGCAATCAGAAGACAATCATCAAAAGATTGATAAAAAACAACGTAAGACTTCATGAAGATTTAAAGATGCTGAAAATAGCTTGATTTAAGAAGATAGTTAAAAGTGAGAAGATTCACTCATCACTCATTGTAGAAATCATGATCAAAACGATGATGAATTGACTATTAAATGTAAACATGCTGAACTCATATCAAGAATGCTCATGCAAATTGTTTAAAAAGAACTGTTGTATCACACAATGCTACAGATGCTTTGATTTTGATCATATGACTAAATTCTGCAAAAACGAAAAGTGCTGCTTCAAATGCACAGACAAACATCACATTGAAAGATGCGTTGTGTTGATGAATAAAAGATGATGTGTGAACTGCAACGATAATCATGAATTCTGAAGATGCTCATGCCTCAAGTGAAAACTATAGATAAAGTAATCAGAAGAAATCTTTCAAAACAGATCAATCACATACTCTGAAGCGTTGAAAGACAATTGCTCATTCTCTTCTTTCTTTTTGAACTTCTTGAGTTCAATGAATCTTGTGAGTTCAATGAATTCATTGAGTTCAATGAATGTCTTGACAACGACAAGCAGTCGAGACGTTGACAAGTCAACATGACAAGTGATGAAAGTCAAGAAGAGACGAGTTGATTGCTCTTCATGCATGATTAGTGACTCAGAAGACATGATGTCTGAACAGACACAGAAATGTCAAATCAGAAAATGCGAAAGACTCTTGATGATTAAAAGCATACAAAAAGCTGTCTTTGCACAGAGTCAACAACAGCTACAGATAACTCTATGATGAATCAAATCTTTCTGCAAATTCTACAGTATAACATTAGAAAGTCATTAAAAATTTAGAAATCATTTCTGATAAACAGAGAAATTCATAAATTCAACATAATAGTCATTCAGAAACAAGATTGCAACATCAATGCTTTACAAACATTTAGCTCGACTCACAACTTCTTTCATTTAGTGAAAGACTCATCATTTCAAGCAAGAACATGCATTTATGTCAACAAGCATTTAAAACTTAATCAATGAACGATGAAAATCATTGAATCGAACATCTGCTTAATCAAGCTACAAACTAGCAACTTGAAAGATGAGATACAGATGCTACAACTCATAAACATTTACAATTTATGTTCATTGTCTATCATCTTTACAGAAGAATCATCTACTATTTCTCGTCTGAACAAACTAATCAAAAATAATTGCAAACAGCTAATTGTAGAAGATTTTAATCTGCATCATTCACATTGAGAAGACAAAAGATGCTTTACTCGTCACACAGCGACTGATGCTCTACTAGACATCATTACAAATGCAAGACTAAAGTTACTGCTTAAATCAAACACAATTACTAAAGAGATTCACAATCAGTTCATAACAATAAATTTAGCGTTTGACAGTGAGAAAATTCAATTCATGATATACAAATGCAAGATGCAAATCAATTTACATCAGAAATCTGATTATTTTTCAATTATCACGAAGTTGTGTCTATGCACATCTTTCGTGCAGCTCATGACTCATTGATTATGAAAGAAAATGAACACAGAAGCACTAAATGCTCATTTAAAAATACATTTTCTCATCGATCATTCTTTCAATGACAAGACAGCGATAGATGACAGAGTAGTTGAGATTACTTATGTGCTACAAGAGATCATCGAGAAGTCTACTTCGTAAGCAAAGTTGTTAATTCAAGCACAAGACTTTTGAAATTAAATCTGCTTAAAAGTTGTGATGAAATCGTGATGACTATGAATTGTATGAAAATCGCAGAGTACTCTAAAAGCATGAAACGACTATCTGAGATACAACGATCACAAAAACAAGATCATTAAAGAAACAAAATGTTTACATTTTAAATCACAGATGCATGAGCTGAGCAATGAATTGAAATTGATTTGATGCTTCGCAAAATGAGTCAGAATCAAAAGTCAACTACTTAAGAAACTTTCACAGTTTTTGTCACTAAAAAGCAACGATTTCAATCACATAGCAAATTCATTCAAAGAAAAAACAGAGATGCTATGAAAGAAGTTCTTTTCATTATCATCTCAAGCAGACATTAGTGACATTTCAAGATCATTTATATTGCTAACAATGTTGTTCAATTCAGTCTTATTGCAAGATGAGATGAAACAGATGATTCAACGAGTAAAAGTTGACAAAGCATCAGACGCATTCAAAATTTCAAATAGAGCGCTTTAAGCAAGTTTAACAGAATTGACTTTGATACTAATCAGTCTGTTTAATGCATATGTAATTCACAAATATCATTCGAAGCAGTTCAAAAAGACTTAGACAATAGTACTACACAAATCAAAGAAGAGCAATTACATTGATTTCAAGACGTATTGATTCATTGCTTTGTTAAACATCATGAGTAAAACACTGAAATCAATCATGATCAAAAGATTAAGTGATATTACTGAAATTCATCACATGCTTTTGAACGCTTAAATGAGAGCGAGACGCAAGTAATTTGTGATCTCAGCGTTGAATCTACTAGTAGATCAAGTACATGCAGTATGAGACTGCAAAATCAAGTATGTAGTCTTCATGCTTAGTTTAAATGTCGTTGAGATGTTTAATCATGTCTTACACACTAAACTTCTGCATACTTTAAGAATGAAAAGAACATCAAACTACATAGTTGAATGAACTCGCAGCTTTCTGAAAGACAGAGAGTCATCGCTGACGTTTGATGAATAAATCAGCATGATGCAACGAGTAAATGCTGACATATTGCAGAGATTTCTCATATCATTAATTCTCTTTCTATTCTTTAATGCAAGCTTAATTGAAAAATGCAAAGCACTAGAAATCAAAATTGAAGTGCTTGACTTCGTAAATGACATCAATATTCTGATCTATAACAAAATCACAAAATCAATCTGCAAATTGCTGAGTCGAGCACATGATGTCTGTGCAAAGTGAGCTTGAACTCATGATGCTATGTTCGCTTCAGAGAAATATGAATTCACACACTTCACTTGTAAGTCAAAAAGATTTGACATGACAATTAATCTACGCATAGAAAACTCGATAATAAAGTTGAAATCAAACATATAAGTTCTTGAAATGCAACTGAACATGAAACTACAATGAGATTCGCATCTTCGTCAAATAGAAGCAGATCACATCATCAAGATGCTGATGCTTAGTCAACTTAAGATCTTCATTTGAGAAGTTACATTTGCAAAAGTAAGACAGATATACTCAGCAATGATAAGATTGAGAATGACGTTTGAAGCATTAATATGACATCAACGCAATAAAGAAGAGAGATTGTCAAGTATGAAATAAAGACTAGAAACTCTTCAGAATCAAGCATTGTGTCATGTGATCAACGTCTTCAGAAAAGTGAACATTGAAACGCTGAAAGTTGAAATATACATTCTTGCTACATGTTCATCTGAACAAGTTACAGAATCAAGTCACACTACACAGTTGAATTAACAACAGAACACAGAAGACTTGATGAGCATGCAAGATTATATGCGCTCATCTGATAGAAACTAATAAATTCATCTTTTGCTTTTTGATTTTTAAAAAAATAATGTTTCTGAATGTTTCAATTCACAAAGAAGCAAAGATACAATCTAGACATGAATGACTCAATCTTTTAATAATAACTTAAATGAGTGAACGTGCAATTGCACAGTTTCACAAGAATCAATGAGATCTTTGATGAGAAAACTATAAAAAACGCATCACAGACATTAATGCATCTTTCGCTCAAAGATTTCATCTATTCAAGAAGTCAGTAAAGATGCGTAATGATCTTCAGAAGATCAAAAGCACTCTTGCAACTTACATCAAAATTGAACGCATAGAGCTGAAGATTTATCTGCACTTGAGAAACGTGTTGAGCGCGAATAGCTCTCGATGCAACTGCGAATGAAGTTATCAGACAATCAAGCATATTCTGATGCATTGCTTAAATTGAACGCATCTTTGATCAAATATGCTATAAGACGTTGACTTCATGAACTATTAAATTATCATCTCAATCACGAAGAGTCTCAAGACAACAGCGAGAATAATGATGAAAACGAAGCTGCTGAAGCAGTTTAGAATAACAAGAACATTTATTCTTTAACATGCAATCATCATGAACAAATTTGATACATAGTCTCAGTTTTATCGTCTCGACTGCATGTAGCAGTCATATAAACAGCGAACGATTTTCTATCTCAGAGAGTTTTGTTCACTCGACACACATAGCATAAAGTTTCTCATGAATCGATCTAATCAATGTCACAAGAATGTATGAATTTATTATTATTATTATTATTGACTTGAAGAATTACTTTGAAATGCAGATCAATGATGACAAATGAACTGTTATCATTCTTGTCAAATCATTTATTTTCTTCAACATGATAAATGTGAGCATAACTCTTCATTATTTTCTCATCAAGACAGATTGAAGCTTGATTGAGTTGAAGTCAACGTTTAATCTTCATAAGCATAAGTGACAGAATGATGATAAATAAGTACTTCAATATTATCTTTTCAATGCATCAAATGTGATTTCAGTTCATTTAATTATATTTGACAAGCTCAACAGAATCAAAATAGTAACAATCAGAATTCTTAATTCTGCTCATATTGATGAGAGAAATTATGAATACAATAATCACTTTCATGATATTATACTGAGTCAGAATCTTCATATTAAATTTATATCAATTCTTTTTGAAAACTTGAATCTTTTGATTACTTTTGTTAAATAAGATATTGAGCTGAATAAATTTCAAATGTTGATCATGCAATATTTTCAAAATCTTCTTAATGATTTTGATTTTATCAAAAGACTCTTTGAGATCAAGAAAACATTAATGAATGTTGTTATCATAATGCTACTCTTAAAGCTGAGCAAGAAAGTCAAAGTGCTGAGCTTGTTCAACAATACAGCTGATACATTCATTCTTAAACTAAATAAACAACTTCAGCAATTGAAAAACGAAAACATCATTCTGACAGATAAAAAGATCATTCATTTTCACTTGCAGTTCACTGAATGTTAAATAGTCACTTAAAATAGTTATACATCTCACTCAGTAAACAATGATTTTGCTCAATAATGATGAAATGTCTTTCACAAGTTATCTGATGTCTTTTATGATCAGCTGACACATTAAATTATCAATCAAAGCAAGAAAACTTTACATGACATTAAAAATCATTAATATAAATTGCATCAAATCAGTCTTGACACTTTGCTTCTAAAAGTCATGAATTTGAGCAATCATTCAATGAATAAGATGCAATCTCAGAATTAATAGAATGAATAAAGTGATAAACAGCATGAGATACAAGATTCTTCAATTGTAAAAATTAATAATAAAGAAGTCAATGTGACTTACGAAGATTTTAAAAGCGATGATAATTCACTTGATGTAAATTATTAAGATCTTAATTCTCATGTCATTCATTAATCTTCAAAGCGAGATCATGAATTTAAACATCATATGCTTCAAAGAATTATCAATGTTAAGTTCAATAAAATGAACAATGAGATTGAGCATAATGCTATTATTAAGATGTTCTGCTTGTACATTCAAAGAATTGAAATGAGAAAAACTCTTAACATGAAAGATTGAAAATTCTTTCAGCACATTGAGATTAAGCTAAGTATGAATATTTTTGAGCATAATGTAAGCACTATTGTCTGCACACTGATCAACTTCAACATTACTATGCTAAAAAATTCAAAGAAGATCATACTGTCATTTAGAAAATCATGAAAGTCAAGAATGCAAAGATCTTTATTGCTATGACTCACAGCAACGATTCAATGCATATGTTCAATGATGATGAGCAACTTCAATCAATGAAAGAAAATATCAAGAATAATTGCTTCATGCATTATATAAACAGAAGTTTATTCAAACATCTGATTATGCTCAAATACTTTCATATGCTTCTCACTGAACAGTATCACGCAATTCTCATCATAAATGACATCATATTTACTGTTTGATACAAAGCTCAAATGCAATTCTCAGTTGATTCTTCACTTCAATTTAATATGATTATTGCAATCATTGTATTGAAGAGCTTTTGCAAAATAGAATGATCATTAACATTTCTCAATGTCAATGAAATTGATATAAAAGTCGATGCATCTCAGTTTAAGTAAAATGAGATTGAAGTTATTGTAACAATTGAGCTAGTCAAGATCTACGCTGAAGTTGAAATATTTGTCAAAAACATCATCATTCTCATGAAATATATTGCATAAGTTCAGCTACTGAAGAGAAGTTTAATCTCAGACTTGAAAGTTTGAAATGTTGAAGCATACATGATTGATTCTTTTCAAGATGAAGAAGCTTCTGTCATCATTTTATGTATAATAAAAATCAGAAAACTTGACTTCATGTTTCAATTCAATCATCTTTTGACTGTCTGTAATCATGCTTACAACTTATTTGTTATATTTGTTGCAAGCATGCATTCTGAGTTAGTCTAACATAAATCATGTTAAACTATCATAAACTAGTATAAAGTTGATGTTGACACGTTAGTGATCTAGCGTGTCTTCGTGAGTATAAATCTTCAACGTGTTGCATCTTCTTTCTTCTTTAGCTTTGAACTTCTAGTTAGAATACACTCATATGATTCGCTTTATACAAACTCATAACATTAGTTCAAAGCTTATTAATCTTGCTATCGACGTGTAGATGATACAAAAACAAGCTACACAATCAATTCAATCAGAAGTTGAATTCAGAAATTTCAACAGCAGAATCAGAACTTGAGTTCAGAAAGCTTGATAGAAATCAGAAATTTCTAAAGAAGAACTTTGATTTGAAATCAGAAATTTCGATAGAATTAGAATCAAAGAACATAAACGCGTTGCTCTTGATTAACTCTTTATTGAACTCGTCATCAGAAATCAGAAATTTCAGCAGTACTTGAACTCAGAAAGTTCAATAAAGTACTAGTTGTTGCTTGAACTCAGAAAGTTTGATAGAGTAACATCAGAACTTCGATCAGCAGTTTTCTACTCATACAATGACTAGAAGCACAGAATCAGAATCAGTGAGCATTGCTCATTACAACTTTCAAAATGTTAGAAGAGAATCACTTCTATCACAGAATCAAGCAGCATCAGAAGAAGAGAAAGACATGAATGCAATGTCAAACACAGAAGAAGAAAACATGAATGCATTGTTTTTTGTCTACAAAATGATCAAGATCAGCATCAATGAAGAGTTGAATGCTTGAATAAGTGCTTATGAAGCAGACAACATCGTTGTCTTTATCAAGTACATATGTTAACAGCACGACATTGAAATCAAGACTCACAATGACATGATTCAGATGTTAGAAAATGTCAATGAGATAAACATCACATTGAAGATTACACAGATGCGTCTGCAGAAAGAGAATAGAGACAAGAACGTGATTATACATCATTTAAAAGCTGCATCAAGTCAACAAGATACTTCAACTTCTGAAGATTGATCTTCAAAGTCAATCAAGTTACTTGATTCATCTTTATTCAAAGATTCAACGCAGAATGTAAATAATTAACTGTTTCAAATGCAAAACAAGCTGAAGATAAATAAGAATCATTTTTCTATTAAAGAATTAAAGATTGCATACATTGAAAGTTGAGTCAGTGAAGCTGCAATCAAACATATTGCATCTTGAATGAGAAATACATCTTTGAACTCATTTTTAGAAGTTGAAGAAGTACTGTTGATCATAAATAAGATGTATGATGATTTTAATCATTATCACACGACTCAACAACAGTATTTGAAGCTGTATCAGAACAAGATTTTCTTTCATGAATTTTGAATAAAATTTCAGAGATTTAGTGCAAAACTAGAATACAATAACGAGACTTTATTAAATGATCTTCAGCATAAGATCAGCTCAGATCTTCAGCAAGCAATGCTTAATGAACGAATTACAAACTTGAATGAGTTTGTCAACATTTGCATGCAAGTTGATGTTAAATTGACTGAATTAAATGCTCAATCAGTCGTCAAAGCATCAGCTACTCAAACTGCTCATTTTATCATCAGCACACAAGTTACTTGACTTACGTTATCAGTTTTTTCGTGAAAGAAATTCAGAAGATCGAAGCTCAATTTTATTCAGAAAGAGTTGTTTAAGAAAGAACTCTGCTTCAAATGCAAGAAGTCAAAACATAAAGCATATAATTGCTTCAAGACAACTTAAGTGCATGAAATCGCTGCAAGTTTGAAAAACGATCTGTTTTTGTCAAAGTAGTGACTGAGAATGATATATTCATATTTTGTTTCATCAGCATGTCTGATGATTCATTTAATTTCAAGTCGTTTACTGTTAACATCATCTTAAGTAGTTTAGAAAAAATATTCAAATTCTTCGCTTTGATAAATACTGAAGTCATTGACATGACTTTCATTAATGAATCTTTGATGTCAGAGTTATATGAACGCTTTGATATTCAATTAATATTGCTGTCAAAATTAAAGTTGATTCAATCATATGATGAAATTTCTGATTGAAAGTCAATTACACATGCTCTGTATACATTGATCATGATACAAGAACACAAGAATGAAATGATATCTTTATTGATAACTTGTCTAGATCAGCACAAAATAATCATTGAAAATCTTTGATTGAAAAGAAATCAAATTTTGATAAATTCTGCAAATGATTGATTAATATCATCATTAAAGATTTGAACATTGAAATCTGTTGTTTTGAAAGTAAGCAGTCAATTAGCATTTTACAGATTTGAGTCAAGCGAGATCTGTAAAATGAAATGAAAGAACTTGAACTTGATTGTTACATCAATGATCATCTTGAAGAAACTCATGAATCAGAAATCAGTGAATAGATTCATTGAATCTGTTTGATTCATTGAATTTGCTTTCATAGCAAAGCAAAGCACTCAAGTTGATTTCAATCAACTTCAACTCTTTCAGTCAACTGAAGTAAAGAAGATTGTCAATATTATCATGATCAAAGTCGCTGCATATCAAAATTTAATCAAGAATAAGAAGATCAAAATCTTTACATTGATCATTAGTGAAATCAATAAAGCGCTTCGAGCTAGCTCAGTTGAAGATTTCACGAAATTGAATGAAATGACATTTGTCATGTCATTAAATGAACTGAAGAAGAAGTTTTCAATAGTTTATCACGACTTTCTGAATGTTTTTGATAAAGAAAAGATAACGCAGTTGCTCTTGCATTGATCATACAATCATAAGATTGAATTAGAAGATGAGAGTCAATCTTCTAGAAGTTGATTGTACTTTATGTCAAGTCACAAGCTGCAGAAGATTAAAGAGTATTTAGAAGAGAATTTGAAGAAGAAGTTCATCACACTCAGCAAAGCTTCTTTTGCTTCGTCAATACTATTTATTGAAAAAAAAGATGATAGTTTTCACTTTTGCATGAACTATTGAAAACTGAATGCTCTGATCAAAAGAAATCGTTATTCAATATTCTTAATAAACGAAGTACTAGCTTGAATTCAAGACAGTAAGTATCTGATTCAACTTAACATAATCATCACATTCAATAAACTGCGTATGAGTTCAGAAAGTGAAAATTTAACTACTTTTGTTACTTTCTTCAATGTTTACAAATATAAAGTAATGCTCTTTGAATTAATCAATGAATCTGCGTTCTTTCAGCACTATATTAATGATGTGTTGTTTGAATGTCTGCATAAATTCTGTCAGACATACTTGAATGATATTTTCATCTACAGTAAAACATTGAAAGAACATAGAACTCACATGAAAGAAGTGCTAAACAAGCTTCGTGAAGTCAATCTACAGATAAACATAAACAAGTATGAATTCAAGATTCAGAAAATCTCGTTTCTTAAACTACTGATATTCATCAATGATTTATAAATGAACTCTTGAAAAGTAAATGTGATTTAAAACTGAAAAGTGTCGCGATTGTTAACTCATATGCAGATCTTCATTGACTTTTGCAATTTCTATCAATGATTCATAAAGAACTTCTCAAAGATCATTTAATTCATGATAAAACTGACTTGAAAAGATTATCTTTTTGAATAAACAGAGATCTGTCAAATGATTTTTGAAGAACTAAAGCAATAAATAATGACAGTTCTCATTTTGAAGCATTTTGACTTAATCAAAGAAGTTATTCTGAAAACTGACTTCTTGAACTATGTCAATGACGAAGTATTGTCTTAATATGATGATAAAGACATTCTACATTCAGTGATTTTCTATAGCAAGAACATGATTTTCGCAAAATGCAACTACAAGATTTATGACAAAGAACTGCTGATCATTATTTGCTGCTTGAAACATTGATGCTCTGAATTGAAATGTACAGATATTTCAATCAAGATCTTCATTGATCATCTGAATTTGAAGTACTTTATGATTATCAAAGAACTGATTCAATGACAGGTCAAATGAGCTGAAAAGTTATCTGAATATAACTTTAAGATCATATATCAGTCAGAAAAACAGAATCTGAAAGTTGACGTGTTGATCAGAATGTTGAATGTCAAGTCAATTGAGATAAATGATGATCAAAAGCTATATCAGCATCAAATGCTATTACTTAAAGACAAATTTGAACTGCAGTCAATAAAAGCTGATCAAGATCTGACTCAAATCTTGCTCAGATTTGACTCAGAATTTGACTCAGATTCAAAACTCAAATTGAAAGCTAATTAAAATTCGATCGAAGAAGTGATTTCTATTCAGAATCAAATTATAGTTGAAAATCAAATGAATCAACTGTGCTTTGATATTTAAATAATCATGAAACAAAATAGAAGAACTTGTCAAAATATTGATCTGAACAACTGCAAAGTACTTGATGAAGTACTTTGAAAAGATGATAGACTATGAGTTTCTCAGTTAATGATCACTCAATTAATAAGAAAAGCACATGATCTTTCAATCAATGATCATTCTGACATGAATTGAACATTAAACTTGTTGAGATGATCATATTGCTGATTGAAGATGAGAATGATGATCAAACATTACATTTGAAACTGTTACATTTATCATAGATTAAAAGCATCGAAAGATCAAATCAATAAACTGCTGAAATCATTACTCATACTTGAACAATGATGATAAAACATATTCTTGAACTTCATTATTGATTTATCAGAAAGTGATGAAAGCAACGTGATTCTGACAGTCATAAATTGATTGTTTAAGAAACGACATTATATATCATGTTGATCAGATGACGAAGAAATCTTCGCAGAATAAACAGTTAAGTTACTGTTGATATGAGTCTTTAAAACTCATGAACTATCAAGATTAATAGTGTTTGATCGTGATTCTCAATTCATATCAATTGTTTGAAAGTCTTTATATTTGAGACTTGACATCAAGATGAAACTATTCATCAACTATCATTCACAGATCAATGATCAAATGAAAAGAGTGAATCAAGATGTGAAACAATATCTACGAAGCTACTGCTTATATATGCAAGATGATTGATTCATCTGATTATTTATGACTGAATTCATTGATAACAACGCTATTTTATCATCAATTGAACAGTCAATGTTCTTTCTAAATAAGAACTTTCACTCTCACATGAGCTTCAATTTGAATTCAACTGAATATGAAATCACTTGAGTAAGAATCGAAGCAGATAAAGCAAAGAATATATTCAAACACATGAAATGATCACTAACGTTAATCAAACAAGCATTAGCAAGAGTCAGAATCACAATGAAGAAACAGATTAATAAACATTGAAAGAAAATGATTTACAAGATAGATGACATGATGTTTCTAGATTCTAGAAACATTATGATTGCAAAATCATTAAAGAAACTAAATGATAAAATGCTAGAATCTTTCAAGATTTTGATTAAGATTAAACATGCATATCAACTGAAATTGTCATCAACAATGAAGATTCATTTGAAGTTCATCTTGAATCTATTATGACTAAATTTGAAGAACTCTCTGAAAGAACAACGAAATGAGTTGTCTGATTTTATAATGATGAATAACAAAGATGAATGAAAAGTGAAGAACATACTAAACTTCAGACACTATAGACAATGACTATAATATCATGTCAATTGAAAAGAATATGACGTCAATCTACATTAATATAACGTCAATGAAAATGAGTTCAAGAAATGTCAGAAGATTGTAAATAACTTTCATGAACAATATTTGAATAAGTCAAGATAGAAATCAAAAGAATGATTAATTAAACTGCAGCAATGAGAACATTACTAAATGAAGAAGAGAAGTAATGTTGCAAGCATGTACTCTGAGTTAATCTAACATAAATCATGTTAAACTATCATAAACTAGTATAGAGTTAATGTTGACACGCTAGTGATTTAACGTGTCTTCATGAGTATAAATCTTTGACGTGTTGCATCTTCTTTCTTTTTTAACTTTGAACTTCTAGTTAGAATACACTCATATAATTCACTCTATGCAGATTCATAACAATATTATGTAACTATGATAAACTTCAGCATGATTATGCTTGCAATTTATACATGATATGACATGTTTAAAATCTGTTCTCAATTAATGAAGTTTACAAGAAATACTTTTTTTTTTAATTCTTACTCAATTCAACACTCATTATGAGTCTATGCAAGATTTTATATACTGTAGCGAGCGCTGCGCTAGCGCAGCGTTCTTTTTGCATCAAAAATCGCTTCTTTCTGCACTCTATACTATAACTGTTCTTAATGCAAGAACTTTATAAGTTTGTTTCTTCTTTATTTTCTTTCTCTTTCATCTGACTCTTTGATGATGTCACAGCTTGAAATTGATTCAGTATGCTCATTGAAAGTATCATTTGAATGATCATTATTGCTGCGCTCATGATTTCTAAGAACTTTCTCAAGTTCATGATGTTCTCTTCACATTGCATCGTCTTTCGTTCTATCTTTCATTTAGAACATGTTAATAAAACGTGCTTGATCAACATTCAATCTCTGTCACACTTGCACATCATTGTAACGACATTAAGTACTCATCTCTCATGTAGAAATTGATTGAATTTAATTTTCCTTGTGCATAGCTGCATCAATAATATGCTGTAAAACTTTGCACAATTCTTGTGCAGTTGCAAATGTTGATGTGTCATCTTTGATGTCAGATATTGAAAATAAGCTGCATTAAATTTCTCTTTTCAGACTACTCTTCATGTTTATCTGATCTGTTTCTGTATGAGCATCAGTCTTGTTATCACTTCAGTGCGCTGATGCTCAGTCAGTAATAGAGACAAATCATGTGCATTATCAGTCATCTTGTTCATCACTTTATTTTCAAGTACTTCTGCATGTTTTGTCACTCAATGTAGCTTCAGCGTGACTTCTTAAGATTGAATGCTCTCATGTGTAATTTGAACTCGTTGCAGACGTGTTTAATCTTTTGTTGATATTATAACTTTCACTGTTTTCAGAAAAGTCTGACTATCACTGTATACTTTGTATATCTTTTCATGACACTCTTGATTTGCTGTCGTTACATCTGCAAGATGTTTCGTTCTTGCGATTAACTCTTTCAGCTCATCATGATGAGTGATGACTAAAGTCAATTCTCTCAGTCTCTTATCTAGCTCTCAGTTTATTCTCATCACAATCACTGTAACATTGTTTCTGCTGTCACTATCATTTAAGTAAACTCTTTGCTTTGATGCAAATATGTTGAAATTATGTTGTTTTATTAACATTCTCTTGTTTGCAACTATAACTATCTTTGATGATTCTGATCAGAGAATCGCTGTATAGAAATGACTTCGATTCATCTTCATTTGTCTGAATGTTTCTTTTATTCACTTTCGCTTCAGCTGTAGAAATGTCTTACGCAGCTTTGATTTTTGATCTCTTTTGAATGTCAAGTTGTTGCAAATTCAACGCACTGTCATCTTGATAACTTCACTCAATTTTCAAGAGTTCATGTTTGTTATTGATTTTTGTATCAGCTTTCATAAGTGAATATCTATCAACGTTATGTTTATTTTCATTTGTAGAGTCTTTGTTGATGTTGCATGATAAATATCAATGATTTGTCGCAATGTTCTTTCTTGCATTGATCTCAGCTTGACATTCAAACTCTTTCAATGATCTTTCACTCTTTGTGATGTATATCATATGATGACTTCGTGACTAAGCAGAGAGCGCATCATCACGAAGTATATTTGCTTACTTGTCATCATTGATGAGTCTCAAGTAAATTTAATGATTGTCTGCATGATCTTTTGTTTAATCACTAGTTTTGCTTTGACATGATGCATGTAAGTTGTTCATTTCAGCTTGAAGTTCAGTTGAACTCTCAAGATTCTGATATTTGATTTCAAGTTAATCTGATGTTTTATTAACTTTACATCAACTTTCATATTGAATCATTTAAAAGTTCTTGTAAAGTGAATCAGCTCATGTTTTGTCATCAAGAATTTGATGTCATGCATTTTTAATCACTGTTCGCATTTATCATAGATCTCGCTAAAAACTCTGCAGTTGCATTTTATAAACTCTTTGTATGTCAAGATATTGACATCATTCACGAAGTCTGTGAAGTTAGTTCTCAACTTGATGTCATCACATGCTTCTAATAAGTTTGCATTGTAGAACAAATATAATATTGATGATAGCGAAGAGTTTTGTGATATGTCAACGTTTACGCTGCATTTCATCATCATGTAATCATCAATTGTGATCGTGATGCATTGATCTTTCAGAAAGTTCTTCACAAACTCAAGAAGCAGTCTAAAAACTTTTCTTTTCTTCATGTCATGTAAAAGTCTGCTGTGCATCACATTGTCAAACGCATTTTCTTCATTCAAACTCAGCAATGAGACTACTCTTCTTCTCATGTTACTTCACACAGTATGTATCTTTTCTGTAATTAGTTGCAAAGTTGTATCTGTTGATTTGTGCTTGTGAACTTTCATCTGAGTGTTCAATATTGAGTTGCAAGCTTTTATGACATTTTGCAAACGTTTAAATACAATGAACTTCAGTATTTTGCTCAGCATGTTGAGTAACACAATTGATCTATATGTTTTTGCATTAAAGTAGTTTTTCTTGTTTGACTTTTGCATCACTATTGTGACTATGCTCTTGAACTGAGTTGACTGTATTTTCTTCTGCAAACATCTTTCAAAAAGAGAGTGTATTTGTTCTGACATGTCATCAACGAGTCTGCGCATTATTTTATTTGTGTATTCTGTGTGTTTCAAAGTCTTGTTGAGCGTCATTTTGTAGATGACTCTCTTAATCTTATGATGCATCAGCGAAACATCATTCTTGATCAAGAGCGAGTACTTGAAGTCTTCTGTGTTCAGCATGAGAATCTTTGAAAATGATGAAAAGTGAGTCTGAAACATCATCTTCATCTTATTTTACGCTGTCATAGCAATGTTGAAGCACTCTGACTTAATCAGAGAGAAAATTGTCGTTTAAGTCAGTGTGTTTACGACTGCATTTCTTGCTCATTTCGCAGTTTTAAACAATCTTCTTGAGAATTGTTCAACGTTCTGCATGATCTCTTGATATTCACTGCGTTTCTGTTTTCTGATGATCTTGCTTTTCTTGTCACATGCTCAAATGTACTCTGCTCAGTTATCAATGATTCAACAACTTCTTCTCATTCGTTGCATACTCTTGATGATCTTCATACACTTTTTCGTTCATTCTGCTTTGATCATTTCATGTGATCTCGCTCAGAAAGTGAAAATCTCAATGATCTTCTTCAATGCATTCAGCAGTTGCTTGATGTATTCATTTATGCATCAACATCTTGTCTCATGATTCAACAATGATTTTGACATTTGTTCTTTCAAAGTATTGATGAACTTCTCTTCATTCATTGTCTTTCAGTTGCAATGCAATTTTCGCGCTGACTCTTTGCAGACTCTGAAATTTATAATTGTCTGTATTAATAAATGATCTGAGAAGTTTTTCATTTCTTCGTCAATTTCACATCATATTAATTGATTCATAATGTCATCTGTCGTGAAAATCAAATCTATTGTTGTTTGAGATTTCTGATAATCTCTCGTAATTGTGTCTTGAGATAGCATCAATGATGCGTTGACATTTGTGATCATTTCAATTAAATCATTTAATAATAAATGCTGTCTTGAGTAAAATGATCTTTCTCATGTGAAATAATGCAGATTGAAGTCTTCTACAAGAATGCATTCTTTCAACATATGTAGCATCTTTTTGATGTCTGAAAGACTTTCTTTTTCATGAATGACTTCGTGATTTCTGAATGATGAATTGTATGCTTCGTGAATGTGTATAACTTTCTGAATCATTTGTGTGTCATTTATTAATGTTTGTAATGTAATTATGTTTACATCTTTAAAGTATCATGTTGAGTATCAGATGTTGCTATCAATTCTCTTGTTTATGTAGAAACAGATTTTATTCTCATTATTCTTCAGCATGAAGTTGACAGTTGCTGAGCAGTACACTCTGAAATTTTCATCAAATCATCAGAACTCTTGAAGAATCAAAATGTTATAATTCTTTATATTTTTCTTATGTAGTAGTGTTATCATCATCTTTTCTCTGAACTTGTAAACATTGTACTGTAATATTCGAAGCTTCTTTTGCTGAAACATTAAAGTTCACATTCAAAGCTGTTTGATGTTCTCTTGAGCATTTGCAATATGCTTGCTTTTCTTGTAAAATCTTCAAAAGAAGATGATATTGAAATTGATGTAATTGATGTTGACTTCAACTCATTTGTTTTTGACTTCTTGACTAGATAATTCAGTATAGTGTTTTCGAATGTGACAATCATGCTGAGCAGATGACTTTCATTTGTTGAACGTCTCTGTTTTCTCTTCAAGTCATTGTCTATCAATGGTCTCAGACTGATAGATGTTTCTGTGAACGTTTTCAACATCATCACTTTGAGTTCTTTCTGCTCTTGTACGACGTGATATAAAGATTTGTGTTTCATGACTCTCTTTATTCTCTCTTTTTCAACCTGTTGTTTATGACATTGAGAATCAAAGATTCTGTGTATATCTTGACATGCTTCATATTTTTACATGTCTTGAGTCTGTTTATGAGAACAGTGCTTTGAGCGATGATCTAGCGTGCAGTAGACGCATCTTTGCTTGTTTCTGCATTCATATATTTTATGATTGTAGTCTTGACACTTTAAACACTGATGTGTTTTACAACTTAAATCATAAAACTGCGTGATTTTTATGTTGATCTCATGACATATTCTCTCATCAATTAGCTTGTTCATCATCTCAGCGCTGACTATGCATATCATCAGCGAGATGTATCTCTTCTGTTCACTATTCTTTGTGAGTCACTTAACTTTCTTAATCATCATCTTTGAATGTATATCTTTGTTGATCTTGATGAGCACTTTCGTTCTCTTCTTCTCTATGTCTTTAGACATTTCTTCAATTCTAATTTCATGTATTACTATCTTGAAACTAACTTCATGCAGACTTGCGTTCGATGAAATCTCTTTGATTCAAAAATCATTTTTCTTCAGTATTTTCTTGCTATCTTCAATCTTGATTTAAAATATCAGTAGATTTGATCATTTCTTCATAGTCTCTATGTTCTTGCGTGTTGATAGTGTCTCGTCGATGTCAATTTCTCTCACTCATCTCACTATGTTCTTTGTTGTTGTCATCATGATTCTCTTGATCTTCTCTTTTTCTTTAACGAAGATCTTAATCTTGAATTTCTTGCAATGATTTTGCACTGATGACGCAATATTGACGCTGAGAACAAGCTGATTTTCAAACAACATCATCAACTTCTCGTTCATTCTCTTTGCTCAGTTGTCAACACGTTTCTTCTTCTTCGCGAACTTCTTTTCAAGTCTGCTCATTATCTTTTTCAATCTCTTCAGCTGATTCTTCATGCATCGATTGACAGTTGACGCAGTGACGCGTTGACACGTCAGCTTTTCTATCATCTCTGTCAATCTCTTCATCTTCTCTCAGAGCATAAGCTCGTTGTTTCTACGTTCGTTGAGCTCATAAAGTACTCGCAGCTTGTTTAATTTCTCGTGTATATTCTTCGTCTTGATTGAATTCTTCTGCAAAGTAGTGATATTCATCTTTCGCTCACTTGCTGACATCACATCAATGATGCTCATCATTTGTTTCTGACAATCAGAATGAAGCATAAGCATCATGTCAATGATGTTCTATTGTCAAAAGAGATTGATGTCAATTGCATTTTTATGATAAAGTTAATTATTAAGAAGCTCTCAAGAAATACTTTAATCAACAAAAATTCATTGATTTCATGAAAACAAAGCATTAATTTCAAAAGCAAAAGTCATAATAAAATGAGAATGAAGCTTGATACATAAGCGAAGATCAAGCAACAAATTTCTCAAAAGAGTAAGAACATCATTAAAACATAAGCAAAGATTAAGTAATAAACTTCTCAGAAGAGTAAAAGCATCATCAGAATGTAAGCAAAGATTAAGCAATAAATCTCTCAAAAGAGCAAAAGCATCATCAGAATATGAATGAAGCTTCTGCAGTAAATTTCGCAGAAGAGCAAGAACATCATCAGAATGTAAGCAAAGATTAAGTAACAAATTTCTCAGAAGAGTAAAAGCATCATCAGAATGTAAGTGAAGATTAAGTAATAAATTTCTCAGAAGAGCAAAAGCATCATCAAAACATGAATGAAGCTTCTGTAATAAATCTCGCAGAAGAGCAAAAGCATCATTGAAATATAAGTAAAGATTAAGCAACAAATTTTGCAGAAGAATAAGCATTGCAAGAAAATAAATCTGATCAAGAAACAGTATTCATCAACTGATAAACATGTTTTACAGAAGATGACATTCTTTTTCGAAGTTTAAATTCTTTGTCTGCTGCTAGTTCAAGTCTGTTAAAGAGATTGAGACACTGATTACTGTATAATACATACTAAAATATAAATATAACAACTTGCAAATATAATACACTTCAATCAACAATAAACTAGCTTATTTTTTAAGCTGTTATGCACATCATGTAAATGCAGATCTTCAACGTAAGTTAAAGTAAATTCATTATGTTTCAGCTTTTACAGTATCACATTCATTGCATGTACTTAACACAATTTAATCTTTCATTCATCTGCTCATTATACTTAATGTGAATCTTTCAAGTTGCTTTTATAATCACATAAAATCATAATTTAATCATGTATCTCTTTCAATGAGCATCATTATTAAGATCAAAATATATTCATTGAATTCAATCTCAGTTGATTGAATCTGCATATTTAACATCAGTTGAATACATGTTTAATTTATTACATCAACTTATCTCACATAGTTAAATAGCAACACTCATATTTCATCATCATTATTTATCTTATTGAATTGATTTTATTGACTCATTATAATGACTAGCTTACATCTTAAAAAGAATATCACTATCAAATATCAAAATTCTCAACTTAATGATGAGTATTCAACTTTCAGAAACATGACAAAGATTCTTAAAATCTTAAACATTGATAAATATCAGCTGAAGAATTTAACAAATCAAGCTGAGCAATGACTTGAAAAGCACATGTCTACACTCAAGCACATCAGATCTCATAAGAAGTTAACTATCATTGAGAAGAAATTAACATTGTTTCTGTACAACATTAATTTACTTATGTTTAATGACTTTGAAGCAAATCATATTATCAGCAGTTTAATTATTATAGTTCAACAATTGCTTTTCAACAAGAGATGTTTTAAACAAAAATACGTCAAAAAGATCAACATATCTTTCACTCATACACAAACTAGTTTTACATCATCTTCAGATGATTAATCATTCATCATCACATGTAAGATTGTAAAGATTCAACAAGTTTTATCTGCATTTAAGTTTTCACAGTTACAAAAAGTCATTTCATTCAACAAAATACTTGAAAACTTTGAACTTTATACAATGATGAATTCACACTTGAATCTGATTACTTTGAAAGAAATCTTGAAAATGAGCATGACTTCAATTGAAAATGTACTTAATCATGATTTACATGATGATAAAGATTTATTTCATAATGTTTCATTTCAGATGTAAATTGAAATTCTCAAAAATGATATCAGCTGCATTGAGATGAACATTATCATTTACATTATAAATGTCGAGATCTTGAAAATAAATTCAGACAGAACTTTTTGAGCTGTCTTACGTGATGTCTTGAACAAATTTAATCATGCTGCTCGCTTTAATGTAACTTGCGCTACATCATATTCTGATAAATCAGAAACACATGTATGTAAACAGCAAATTAATGATCAGTGCAGAACTCATAAACAATGCTTTATCAATTTTAACTTCTCATCAAAAGCATATAAAATTCATTGATGTTAATGAAAGCAAAGAAATTAACAAAGTGACAATTCAAAGAAATGAAATTAACACATTATTAATCAATCATGAAATGACAATTGATAATTCAATATCATGTATATCAATAAAGATTGACAAGAAGTTTAAATTTCATAAAGCAGAATTAAATAAATTCTACTCATATTCAGAAGCAGTCAGCAGTCATTGATCTAAAAGAAAGCATTGCAAATAACACAGCTGTTCTGTTTACAACAAAGAATAACATTGACTTGATTGATAATGCAACGTTTATTCATGTTCAGAAGCAGTCAGCAGTCATTAACATGAAAGAGAATGATGCAAATGATACAGCTGTTCTAAGTACAATAAAGAATAATGTTAATTCAGCAAATAATGCAGCGTCTACTTATGTTCAGAAGCAAATAAGAAAAAGCAAGATTAAATCAACAATTATTACATTGAAATTGAGTTTCAACTCAACGTCAATAACTGAATGATAAAAGTTTGTTAACTCAAAGTACTTAATACATTTTCACATCTTAAACAACTTTCAGAGATACAGTCATTTGCATTCTTTGAAGTAAAAGACTGAAATAAGAAATATGTTCACTTTGAAACAGATTATCTTTACAATTTAAAGAAAGTTGAATCTTTTTATGAGAAGCACAGATCAACAACAAGATTTATTTGTATAAGATGCTGACTATGAATCTTCTGCAAGCTATGCTTGTCAGAAGAGCTGAACAATCTCATCAACATTAACAGAGCAGTAACAGCACTTTACTCATGTATTGAGCTTACACACAGTTGAAAAGCGAAGCAATAACAACGCGATCATCGACGCATTGAAGCTTGTACATACACAGAATGACAGCAACATCTTTGCATACATGTTGCAGCTCATACAACATACACACATATATTGCAAAGACACAACTCAGCTTTTGCGCATATACAGACAGACGTGATGCAGTAAATTGATCAATTTTTCGCATTTTTAAATTGATTTACACGCAGCGCAATTACATACAGAGCAGTAACATCACTTTATTTACACGTTGAACTCACATATGATATACACACATATATTGCAAAGACATGACTCAGCTTTTGCGCATATACAGACAGACGTGATGCAGTAAATCGATTGATTTTTCGCATTTTCAGATTGATTTACACGCAGCGCAATTACACACAGAGCAGTAACAACGCTTTATTCACATGTTGAACTCATATATGACATACACACATATACTGCGAAAGCACAACTCAGCTTTTGTGCATCTACACGTCTGCAAGATGCAGTAAATTGATTGATTTTTCGCCTTATCAAATTGATGTACATGCATTGCAATCACATACATTGCAAAGACA
>JAABUK010002426.1_pt1 | contig 33411 bp, 34 predicted proteins | sample 5559141 | NCBI WGS metagenome assembly JAABUK01 (sample SAMN10711869, study PRJNA513367) | rock metagenome | isolation source: Antarctica rocks | place: Antarctica: Victoria Land, Pudding Butte nord | collected 2016-01-03 | reverse complement strand
TCGACAACCGTTGACCCATCCCCGGAGTCCACTACAGCGCTCGAACCTAGACCCTGGTTTCGCGAGCAGTTCTCCCGTGAGGCACGCACCCCACTTCGCGAGCACTATTCGTGAGTCTCGTCGTCGTGTTGACTTGTCCTACAACACGACAGTATCCTGAGGAGCCTCCCTACGGAGTGCAGCATGCAGGCGAAGGGAACGGAGAATGGCGAACGAGGCGAAAAATTTCGCTGTGGACCCCGTGCGGCTTGAGGTCATCCGCAACGCCCTCACAGCCGTCGCTGACGAGATGGGCGCCGCACTGCACCGAGCGGCGTATTCGACGAATATCAAGACTCGCCTCGACTACTCATGTGCGATCTTCGACCGCGATGGGCGGATGATCGCTCAGGCGTTCACCCAACCAGCCCACCTTGGCACCCTCAATCACTTTGTGCCCCGGATCCTTGAGGCTTACGGGCGGGATCGCCTACTCCCCGGAGATGCCCTGTTATGTAATGACGGACACATGGGCGGCATCCACCTAAACGACGTCTGTCTGGTGGCACCCGCCCACAGCGGCGAGGCACTTCTGGGGTATGTCGTAACCATGGCACACCATGTTGATGTAGGCGGTGGTACGCCCGGAAGCATTGGCCTATTCAAGGAAATCTTCCAGGAAGGACTCCAGATTCCTCCCGTCCGCCTTGTAAAAAACTACGTAATCGATGGAGAGCTGATGTCCTTCATCGCACGCAATGTTCGTTCACCGAAGGAGACGGCCGGCGACTTCCGGGCCCAAGTTGCCGGAGTTAGCATCGGACAGCGCCGGCTCCGTGAGCTCGCCGACAAGTATGGGGTCGCGTATCTCCATGCGGCCGAGGATGCGCTGCTCGACTACACGGAGCGGATGACTCGTGCCGCAATACGACGTGAAATTCCCGAGCGCACGTACCAGGCGGAGGGATTCCTGGATGATGACGGGTTCTCTAATGAACCAGTCGAAATTAGGGTGGTCATCGAAGTCGCCGACGGATTCGTCCGCTATGACGTCCGGGAATGCGGCCGCCAGCGCGCCGCATCGATAAACACTACATATGCAATGACGTTCTCCGCCTGCTCATACACACTACGTGCTCTGCTCGGTAAAGTCGACTTGCCCTTGAATGATGGTTTCTACCGGTGTATCGATGTAGTTACGGAGCACGGAACGGTGGCGGATTCAACACGTCCCGCCGCGATTGGGGCTGGCGCGGACGTTGGAGCACGGATCCTGGAAGTAGCGTTTCATGCCTTTGCTGAGTTTTTGCCGCAGCGGGTACCGGCGGATTCTAAGGGCACCATGTGCAATATCGGTTTCGGGGGGCTGGATCCCCGCACTGGTCATTACTTCGCGTTCTACGAAGCGCAAGCGGGCGGATACGGAGGACGTTGGGGTTTGGATGGAATGCATGCAGTCCAGCCCCACATGCAGAACACCGAGAACTCTCCCATCGAGGAGACGGAGGTGTCCTATCCAGTTTCGATCGTCCGCTATGAGTTAATCCCGGACTCCGGTGGTGCCGGAGAATTCCAGGGAGGTCTCGGCCTTCGCCGCGACTACACCTTCGAGGGTGAAGTCCAATTCACCGTGATGGCTGACCGAGTGAAGTATGCCCCTGAGGGGCTTGAGGGCGGCGGTGCCGCGCGCGCGTGCCGCTTCGTCATCAACCCGGACGGTGAGGCGCGTCAGCTGCCTTCGAAGTTCTCAGTTCCGCTGGCGGTTGGTGATGTTGTGAGCGTGCAGATGGCAGGCGGTGGTGGGTGGGGGGATCCCGGACGCCGCGATCCGAAGCACATACGCGCGGACCTTGAAAACGGTGTGCTCAGCTCGAGCCATGCCGCAGAGGTGTACGGCTACCGATCGGCAGGCGATGATCCGTCCATAACGCGCTCGAGAGCCCCGAGCGGACGCAAATGACCTTTCGCATCGGCATTGACATTGGAGGCACGTTCACCGACGGCGTAATGATTGATAATGACACCGGTAAGGTGCACGTCGAAAAGGTGCTCACCACACCGAACGATCTCTCGGACGCATTCATTAGCACTGTTGATTCTCTCATGGTTCGTTACGATCTGAAAACCGCTGCGGTTGCCGAGGTCATGCATGCTTCGACGATCGCCACCAACGCGCTGCTTGAACGCAAGGGGGCGAAGGTTGGTCTGCTGGTCACGGCGGGGTTCCGCGACGTTCTTGAGATCGGTAGGCAGGTTCGGCACGAGCTTTACAACGTCTTCACATCGAAGCCAGAGCCCCTCGTTCCGCGCAAGTACGCGATGGAGATCCGAGAGCGTATGGACTATCGCGGTGAGGTCGTTCATCCACTCAGTCGCCAGGACGTCGTGGACGCGACTGAGTTACTGCTGAGCGAGGGTGTCGACTCCATCGCGATCTGCTTTCTTCACTCCTACCGGAACGGGCAGCACGAGCGCCTCGCTGCCCAGATCGTCCGAGAGATCCATCCGAAGGCAGCGCTATCGATCTCCTCCGCAATCGCGCCGGAAATCAAGGAGTACTGGCGCGCCTCCACCACGTGCGTAAACGCATACGTCGGCCCACCGGTACGGCGCTACTTGGATCGGGTGGTGAACCGTCTCAGCGAGCGGGGGTTCACCGGCGAAGTCGGGATCATGCATTCAGGCGGTGGTATAGAGGGTATTGAGGCAGTGAGAGATCGTCCATTCCAGCTGCTTGAGTCCGGTCCAGCCGCAGGGGTTGCGGCAGCGGCGCATTTCGCGCGGGTGCTGGGTCACGAGAACGCGCTGTCCTTCGACATGGGCGGAACGACGGCGAAGGCTGGACTCATCTTGAATGGCATGAGCCATGTTTTGTCGGAGTTTGAGGTTGGTGGAGACGGCCATTCCGGCTCCTCCATCGCGAAGGCGAGCGGCTATCCAGTGCTGGGAGAGGTGGTCGACTTGGTTGAGGTCGGCGCCGGCGGGGGCAGCCTTGCCTGGCTCGATGATGGCGGTCATCTTCGTGTGGGCCCGCAGGGTGCGGGAGCAAGTCCAGGGCCGGCTTGCTATGGATTGGGCGGCGAGAGGCCAACGATTACCGACGCGAATCTTGTTCTTGGCAGGCTGGACCCTAATCACTTTCTCGGTGGCACAATGAAGCTGAGTCGGATCGCCGCGGAGAATGCAATTGGCAAGGTTTGCGCGGGTCCACTTGGCCTGACTGTCGAGCAGGCGGCGAGCGGGATTATCGAGATTGCCGATGCGACGATGATTGCGGCTCTGCGGCTCGTGTCCGTGGAACGCGGCCATGATCCCCGTGACTTTTGCCTCATCGCCTTTGGGGGGGCGGGTCCAGTACACGCCGTATCACTAGCGTCACAGCTGGGGATTCCGACCGTCCTCGTCCTACCGAACCCCGGCGTGGCGTCCGCATGGGGTTTGCTGCTTAGTGATATTAAGCACGACGTGCGGGCGACCAATTTACTACCCCTCGCACCGCAAAGCATGGAGCCGCTACAACAGGCGTACAAGACGTTGTATACGAGGATGGACGAGCAACTCGCGAAGGAGATTGCTGCCCAAGAGCAATTCAAGTTCAACGAGTTCCTTGAAGCGCGCTACGTTGGGCAATCGTCGAGGCTGCGCCTCGACAGTGGCACCGCAAACACCCGTTCTGCAGTTGAGTTGTGCGCCCAATTCAATGCGCAGCACGAGCGCGAATTTGGCTACTGCGTGGTCGATGAGCCGATTGAAATTGTCACCCTCGGAGTGACCGCGGTCGCCGCCCGTCGACCAGATCCACCCGATGTCAAGGCACAACCAGCTGGCCCCGTGATCCTGCCGAAGAGTCGGCGCGACGTCTATTTCGGTGGATTCAGGCAATCCATATTCACTCCAGTCTACGCCCGGGAGGATGTACACCTTGGGCAGCGCATTGAGGGACCGGCCATCGTCGAGGAGTTCGACTCCACGACAGTGATCGACCCAGGTTTTGCAGCCGAAGTGCTTGAGATGGGTGTTCTTCGGATCCAACGGTCGGGTGGCACACCAGAGATTGAGGAGACTTAGGTGATTGAGGAGTATCGGAGCCTGCACCAAGTCCTTGAGAGCAGTCTGCGAAGAGACATCATCGACGGTGTCTTTCCTCCGGGCACGCACCTGCTAGAGCGCACGCTCGTCGAGAGATACGGGGTTAGTCGAGGACCTATCCGTGAAGTGTTGCGAGCGCTTGAAGTGCAGGGCCTGCTAGTTCGGACGCGAAGTAAGGGAGTGAACGTCGCCGAGCTCTCACTTGATGAGATGAGTGAAGTCTACGAGATGCGCATCGCTCTCGAGGGCCTCGCGGCACGGCTGGCGGTCGAGGCAGCCGACCGAGAGGGCATTGAGCAGGTGCGACTAGTGTACGACCGGCTACAGGCGGCGCAGTGCGAGCAGCGGCATTGGCTAGAACTGAGCAACGAATTCCGCTGTGCTCTCTACCAACTGTCCGGACGCAAGCGACTGCTCGCGTTGATACGCCAATTGGTAGGGCGAGTTGAGCCCTACATCAGCCTGTACCTCGAGGATTCCGAGCATCGAATGCAAAGCCGAGCCAAGCATCAGGAGATCTGGCGCGCTGTGCTAGAGCACGACGCGGACCGCTGCGAACGACTGACTCAGCAGCACCTCACCACCGCTGGCGACTCGATGGAACGCATGCTGAAACGTCTGAGCCCAAAAGACTCAACCGACCCTGACACGTTTCGGTGACATGGACGACGACGCCATGGGCAGAGGGGACGGGACATCCTTCAATCCGGCGGCAGTCCGCCTCCCGAAATCCGTACGTCGTGATCGATCGCAGGAGCCTGGAAGGGTTATCGAGTCAGTCTCGGCCTCAGCCGCGCGCCTCGAAACGTCACACTCGACGTCAGGGCAGCGTTGGACAGTTGCTCGACCCGCCTTTCGGGCCTTTCGCCAGAGCCCTCACCCAGCCATCAGCTTCTCGATTTCGCTGACGCCGATGTGCCATGCCCAAGCTTTCAACGTCTCAATAGTGGCAGGCGCCCGCTCCATGGAGCGCGGCGCCTGCATGCCCGTTGTGGTGTCTGAAGGAAAAAGCTGCGATGCAGTGCTCCCAACCCGACAAGTCTACTTAACATCGCAGAGCGCTCTCACCGGTTGCGGACCTCAACAGCCATGATCAAGCGCCCCGTAACGATCGATCTTCGCTCCGACGCCGTTACTCGTCCGACCGAGGGGATGTGGGCTGCGATGCGCGCCGATCACCTCGATTGGTCGAAACAGGAGGATCGGTCCGTCATGCTTACCGAAGGATTGGCGGCCGACATAACTGGTAAAGAGGCCGCCATCCTCGTCCCTTCCGGGACGATGGCCAATACGCTCGCGTTGCTGTGCTGGACCCGTGCAGGCGACGAATTTATCACCGACGAGGGTGCCCACGTCGTTGTGTCAGAAGACCACGCATTCGCACGCCTCGCGGGGATCTACCCTCGGCGTCTCGCAGGTTTGAACGGTCACTTACAGGCAGACCAGGTTCAGACCGCTGTTGACGATCAGCGGCTGGGGCACAAGGCTCGAACCTCCCTTGTGTGGCTTGAGAACACTCACAACGCAAGCGGTGGCACGGTAACCGACCCAAAGACGATATATGCAGTCAGTAGCGTCGCCCATTCTTCGGGCGCAATGGTCCACCTAGACGGCGCACGGCTCTTCAACGCCTGCACGTCCCTCCAGGCGAGTCCGCGGGACCTCCTCGATCCCGTCGATTCGGTGACAGTCAACCTGAACAAGGCCTTAAGCGCCCCCGCGGGAGCGCTCCTGTGTGGCCCTGCGCCATTCATTCGCGAAGCGCGAGCACGAGCAGTAGGGCTGGGCGGAATCTTGAGCCAGGCTGGCCTCATGGCGGCCGCGGGTCGAATCGCTTTGGAGACGATGACTGATCGCATTGCTGAAGATCACCTGACCGCTACGCATCTCGCCGAAGGCGTACGCGGCTTGGGGCCGTTTATCGTTCCCCAATCGATCGACACGAACATTGTGATGGTCGGAGTCGGGGGTGGGCTTTCGTCATCTTTCGTGCTTCGAATACTAGCTCGGAGCGGGGTAGGAGCACTCGCTTACGACGAACACACCATCCGCCTAGTAACGCACCGCCACATACAAGAGCAACACGTCGTGTCGGTGATCGATGCCTTCTCCATGTCAGCTGACGCTCTCGTGCCTCAGACGGCGAAGACGCAGGAATCACTTCCAATTGAGAGTACTAGCGAGGAGCGGTAATGAGCGACGTCCAGCGGAAGCCAGCAATTCCTGCAGTCACCGATGAGCAAACGGCCGGGCAGTACATGGATAGCGTGCCCATCTCCAAATTCCACCGGAAGGTGTTTTGGCTCATAGCTCTGGGCGCGCTGTTCGACGCGTTTGATATTTACATTGGTAGCAGCGTGGGCGCTGATCTCGTAAAGGAGCACATTACCGACGCTGGTGGCCTCTCGTACTTCTTGTCCGCTATTGCCTTTGGGATGATGATCGGCGCTGGAGTTGCCGGCTATGCTGGTGACCGCTTTGGCCGACGCACATTGTACCAATACAATCTGCTGCTTTTTGGGATCACCTCACTCCTTGCGGCGGTCGCGCCGAACTATGGGGTGCTAATCGCCCTTCGATTCGCTATGGGACTTGGGCTAGGCGCTGAGATTGTCCTAGGGTACGCGATGTTTGCCGAGTTCATCCCGGCGTCTCTTCGCGGGCGTTGGATTGGTTGGATGGCGATGTTGGCAAACGGCGGTCTATTTGTCGCCGCTCTGCTGTCGTTCGCGCTGATCCCATCCTTCGGCTGGCGTTCGATGTTTATCGCGGCCGGGGTGCCAACGCTGGTCCTTTGGTGGTTCCGCCGTTCACTGCCCGAGTCGCCGCGCTGGCTCATTACCCGCGGTCGCACCCTTGAGGCAGCGCAGGTTCTACAGGAAATTGACCAGCAGACGGAGGGTTCGCCGGACACGGCGCCCCTGCCTGTACCGGCGACTGCGCCGGCGGATAGCGGTCGCTTCGTCGATCTCATCCGGGGTCCGTTGCTCAGCCGTTCGCTCGTCAGCATCTTCCTGTTCGTCGTCATTAACCTTGGCGTCTACGGCTTCGTATCTTGGCTGCCGACCATTTTGGTCCAGCAAGGGATTTCCATCTTCAAGTCCTTAGGCATCAGTCTCCTGATCAGCGCGGGTGCGATAGTTGGACCAGTGATCGCCGCGCTCATAGCCGACCGGGTGTCTACTCGAAAGGCCATCGCCGGTTTGGCGATCCTCATTTCTGCAGCCGGGGCCTTTTATGCGAACGTGCATACGAACACAGCTGTGGTCCTCGCCGGTTTTGTCTTCACGACGGTGCTCTACTGCTTCGTGGTGATGGGACAAGCGGTATACATCCCCGTCCTCTTCCCCAGCAGCCTCCGGATACGCGGTACTGGCCTCGCAAGCGTGGCTGGGCGCATGGCCAGCGTCCTCGTCCCCTATATCGTGGCGGCCACTTTACCATTATACGGCTTCGGCGGAGTCGTGTCTGGCATCGCGATCCTATTCGTTATCACGGCTGCGGTGGTCATGGTTTGGGGAATAGACGTGCAAGGTAAGTCACTCGAGGAGCTCGGCGCGAAGGGAGTTCGCCCCAAAGTTTGATGAAGCTGTCTGAATGGATCTCGAACGGCGCCGATGGAATCGCTCGACAAGGGATAGGGCAAGGGAAGGGTGTGACCTCTCCATCCCTCAAGTACAAACCGGAGCGAAACAAGACGGCCAGCAAGGCAGTTTTAGCGGGCTCTTCGGTAATGGGGGTGGGGCTGCGGCCTGATGCGGGCTGGCGTGGCGTTCCGGGGATGAAGGTGTCGAGGCCTTCAGGTTCAGAAGCGACCAAGTTGCCGATCGGGGAAAAGGCCACGTGGATCACTCTACGGGCGGCTCGGGCGCATCCTCGTGCCTCGCACCAACACCCTATTCGACGTGCCGAAGATGCACGTCCTGACCGTCAAGCGTGAGCCGGCGCGGTTCCTGCTGACCGTAGAGCCCGACGCTTAAGTGGGTGGCTGCCCGACCTGCGGGGTCATCGCGGTGGGTCACGGACGGCGGCGTCGGGTCGTGGCGGACGCGATGCTGTACGTCGATCAACTTGAGCATGCTGAACGCTCAGGTGCGCGCGATCACCAAGAGGATCAGTGACCGCGTTGCCGAGCACCCCCATGCGGAGATCTTCCTTTGATTCCCGGGAATGGGCGAGGTGACCGCCGCGACCATGCCGGCCGAGATGGGCGAAAACCGCCCTCGGTTTCCGACGGCGGACGTGCTCCTCGCCGAGACCAGGACCGCTCCGGTCACACGCTCCAGCGGCCGAAACCGAACCGTGCGCTTCCGGTATGCCGCGAACAAGGGATGCGTCACGCCATCGACTGGTGGGCCTTCGTCTCGGTGCGGGAGAACCCGTGGGCCCACCAAGCCTATTGTCGACGGCGCTCCAAGACTGGTCAGTTCCGGCGCTTGAAAAGTGAACGGGTGTAGGCAGTTTAGGACTCGGTCTGGTCGGTGGTGGTGCGGATGCTGGGGAGGCTGTCGATGCCTCGGTAGCTGGCGCCTTTGAGGGTGAGGACGTCGGCGTGGTGGACGATCCGGTCGATCATCGCGGCGGCGACGGCTTGGTCTCCGAAGACGCCGCCCCAGCCGGAGAACGGCAGGTTCGAGGTGAGGATCAGGGAGGCGTGTTCGTAGCGGGAGGAGACGAGTTGGAAGAACAGGTTCGCTGCGTCTTGCTCGATCGGTAGGTAGCCGACTTCGTCGACGATGATCAGTCCGTAGCGCCGCAACCTGGCGAGCTCTTGGGGGAGCCGGCCGGCTCGGTGGGCGTCGGGGAGGCGGGTGACCCAGTCGGTCGCGGTCGCGAACAGCACCCGGTGTCCGTGGCGAGCGGCTGTGACTCCTAGGGCGGTGGCTAGGTGGGTCTTGCCGGTTCCGGGCGGGCCGAGGAGGACGACGTTGCGGGCCTCGGTCAAGAACCCGAAGCAAGGGCCCCGACTTGTTGCCGGACGGTTGGTTGGGCGTCGAAGTCGAAGTCCTCCAACGTCTTGACGGCACCGAATCCGGCGGCGCGGATCCGTAGGTGGGCGCCGGAGGCGTTGCGGGTGGACACTTCACGTTCGAGGACCGCGGCGAGGTAGTCCTCATGGGTCCACCCCGCGTCACGGGCTTGGTCCGCCAGCCGGGCGGCGGCCTCAGTGATCCGGGGTGCTTTGAGCGCGGAGGCGAGGTAGGTGATCTGCTTGACCGCCTCGGTGCTCGCGGTGTTCTTCGTGGCTGCCATCAGCTGATCCCCTGCCCGTCGCTGGCCCTGTCGAAACCAGCGCGTGCCCACCGGCCCCGACACGCCGACCGCGGCTGCCGCGTCCTCGCTCGTGAGGCCCCCGGCGATGCGTCGCCAAAACTTCCGTTCGACCTTCCGCCGAGGCGTTGGCCTCCCCGCAGACCGCAGGGTTGGCCGCATCGCTCTATCGGCGCTTCTGTCTGCGTTCCGCCATCGACGAACACCTCCATCATCGAGGTGTTGCGACGACCAGTTGAATCCGCCGTCCCAAACACTGGCCGGTGACCCAACGGAGAGGCGCCGCCGAGCTCGGTGGCGACGGCGTGCAGCCGGGTGGAGGGTATGTCCGTCCGTTCAAGCGTCGACTGCCCGTGCTGATTCCGGGTCTGAGTCAGCCGAATGAACATTAGAGGCAGCTTCTTGCCGAGCGGCCAGTTGGACAAAGCGACTTGGTGGAAGCACAATTTGGGTTATGGCTACTCAGACAACGGTTAGTGTCACCGACGACCTTGACGGCTCCCCCAACGCCAAAGCGGTCTCGTTCAGCTTGGATGGAAGCTCGTGGACGATCGACCTCAGCGCAAGAAATCGCTCGGCCTTGGAGAAGGCGCTCAAGCCGTACATCGCCAAGGCCACCAAGCAGGGTCGACGAGCCCGTCGCCCTGCGGTAAAAAGGGGGTCTTCCCGCGGCGACCTCGCAGACGTCCGAGCCTGGGCCAAGAGCAATGGCCGCACAGTTAGTGACCGCGGCCGCATCAGCGCTGAAGTGCAACGGGCCTTCGACGCCGCGCACTGAATACCGTGGCAGCAGGCGCTAATAGGCCAATGCCGTGAGCGCGCAACAGTGCCGGCCTACTCGAAACCAGCCGGCCGGAATTCGTCTGAACGTTTCCGGTCCTTCCCTGGGATCGAGCGCGAACGGTATCGCTTGACGTCGAATGAACCGTGCCCATCAACTTTCCATATGGGCTGGACGCGCTGGTGAAAGGTCAGGGTCGTTATGAGTTCTTATCTCCCCGCCTCCTTCGACGGGTTCGCGCCGTATTTTGGTGATATACACAATCACTGCGGGATCAGCTACGGGCATGGCTCGCTGCGAGATGCTTATACTAATGCGAGGCTGCAACTCGACTTCGCTAGGGTAACCGGTCACGCCTACTGGCATGATATGCCGCGGGGGGAGGGGCGTCTCGACTACTTGGTTGCTTACCACGAGCAGGGTTTTGCCCGTCTTGCGAAGCGGTGGGGCCGCGTCCAGGAACAGACCGAGGAGTTCCACGAGGACGGTCGGTTCATTACGTTCTTGTCCTTCGAGTGGCACAGTATGGAATACGGTGACCATTGCGTCTATTTCAACGGCCCGAAGGGTGAGATCATTCGGGCGAACAGCCTCGAAGAACTGCGCGCAGAGCTGCGTCATATTGGCGCAAACGGCCTCCAGTCTATGGCCATCCCGCACCACATTGGCTACCAGCGTGGCTGGCGCGGCATCAACTGGGACCACTTTACAGAGGAGTTTTCGCCGGTGGTGGAGATGATGTCGATGCATGGGTGTGGTGAACATGACGATGCGCCTCGCCCGTACATGCACACGATGGGCCCGCGCGATGCGGGGAGCTCGGTCATCACTGGACTCAACCGAGGCTACCGGATCGGACATTCTCCAGGTAACCCAGATGCTGAACCCAGTAATGTTTGTCGACAATGAGGACGACCTGATCTTCGCTGACTTGCGTCGCTTCGACGAGACTGGATTTCTCGACGAAGTTTCAGCTTCGACGTCCGTCTACCGCGACCGCGAGTTCGAGCTTCATATTGCGAACGTGAACCGCAAGCCGTTGGAGCACCCTCTTGGCGTCGACCTCCTCTACTGGGACCGAGTTGGTGATACCTACACGCTTCTTCAATACAAGCGGCTGGTCAGAACGGAGAAGCGCAACTCTAGTGACGAGACAGAAGATAGATGGCACTACACCCGCAAGAATGAACTCATTGAGCAACTAGGAAAGATGAATAGCTTTGGGACTATGTTCCCCTCAACGCGCAGGACTGGCGCATCGTCGCGAATCCGTTCTGGTTCAAGTTCGTCAGGACGGATGCGTTCGACGCTTCAGATTCACGCGTACTTCGCGGGATGTACGTGCCGTCGGACTATCTGCGGCTAGGCATCCAGTCTCATTCTTTCACTGGTCCGAATGGCGGCTTCGTCGTCACGTACTCGAACACGCGCTACCTGCCACGCGACCCGTTCGTTGAACTCGTCCGTCGCGGGTACTCGGGTACGACGTCAGCGGGGACGGCAGAAATGGCCCGCCTGCTGGCCACTATCTCGAGTGAGCAGGAGATCGTCGTGGTGACACGGTCTGCCTTGGGCGCAGCCTGACAACGGCGTGGTCTATACGCGTCATTTGGCCGCCGACGCGTCGTGCGGGCCGGCACCACATCAGTGTCGTGTGGGCCTGCACCACATCCGTAGAGTGCTAGGTAGCGACCCGGCTGGACCTGCCAGCGCTTAGCACGCTGGCCCGAGCGAATGAGGGCGTCCATTGTCCAACACGGTGTTCATTGCGGCGCGCGCGAAAGCGCGGCTGCGCGCCCTCAAGTTGGCTGTTCGCATCGCGGGCATGACGACCGTAGAGGTTGTGGATCGCAGCGACAGGTCTCTTGCCATTGCTACGCAGGACGCAATGCGCAACGCGGACTATGTGTTGATCGTTTGGGACACAACCCTGCTCCCTGGATCGCTACTGTTCGAGGCCGGCCTAACAGTTCCACGATCAGGCGAGAGAGCGGGTCCGGGTCGGCGCGGCTGGTGCGCATGAGCTTGTTGGCTGCGGCATCGTCGAGGAATCGCGGCAGGGGCTTGTCGATGATCGGCAGGTCGCCGGTGAAGATCAGCGGCCGTTGCGGTGGGTTGGGGTCGCCCCAATCGGTGACGCGGTCGAAGAAGCAGTGCAGGTTGATCAGGCGGTTCTTGATGCTGACACGGTTCAGGGGCTTGCCGGTGTAGCGGCCGTCACGGGCACCGATCCAGCTCTTGTAGTCCTCGATGTCGCTGCGGGTCAGGTCCGCGCAACTGCTCACCCCTGGGCGGTTGTGACCGAGCCAGCTGCCGAACTCGCGCAGCGCGTGGTCGATTTGCTTGACGGTGTTGGGCCGCGGGCTGAGTTCGACCTGAGGAGACGCGGTTGAGGGTGCCGCCCATGATCTCGACCTGCGCGTTCGTGTAGCCGGCGCGTTCGACGGCAGCCAGCGCGTCGATTAGGCGGGTTCCCGGCGTCAGCAAGGTTTGCACCACTGCGGATGGGGAGGGAACCGATTCCGTCCGCCGCTCATCGCGCGGTCCGGGGTGGGCCAGCGGCCAGACGGGTGCGGAAGCGGAGGCGGTCATGACGGTGCACCGACTCGTTCCGGCTGGTCTCCGTCTTGGGTTTGCAGCTCCAGGCGGATGCTGTGTTTGACGATTTTGCCGTATCCCGATTTGGGGAGTTCGGGCCAGAGCAGGAAACGGTGGGGGATCTTGTAGCGCGCAATCTTCGGTTTGAGCCACTCCCGTAGTTCATCGGGATCTGGGCAGGACCCGGATCGGGGTACGCACACGGCGACACCGACCTCTCCCCAGGTCGGGTCGGGCATCCCGAGTACGGCTACTTCGGCGATATCGGGATGGAGGAGCAACTTTTCCTCGATGTCACGCGGGTAGATATTGGATCCGCCGGAGATGTACATGTCGGAGGCGCGGCCGGTGACGTAGAGGTAGCCGTGCTCATCGAGGACGCCGAGGTCGCTGGTCCGGAACCAGCCGTCGCGGAACGCGGCGTCGTCCGCGGCGGGATTGTTCAGGTATCCGGCGCATACCGCGGGTCCGGCGACGCAGATTTCGCCCTGTTGACCCGCAGCGAGTTCTGCTCCGGTGTCGCTTTGGATGCTGATGTGCATTCCGGTTCTCGGGTAGCCGCAGGTGCCGAACTCCATACCTGCCGGTCGTGGGCGACCATGCTCATTGGGGGGGAGGACGGTGATGTTTCCCGTCACCTCGCCGAGTCCGTAGTACTGGACGAGCACATCTCCCAGCGTGTTCTGGGCCCGTTCCTGGTCGGCCGCGAACATCGGGGCGCCGGCGTAAATGACGTGCCGCAGCGAGGTGTGGTCACGCTCGGTGACGGCAGGGGATTCGACGAGCCGTTTGAGGATCGTCGGCACCGTGAACATGTTCGTCACCCGTTCGGCTTCGACCAATTGCCATACCTCGTCGGTGTCCAGTCCCGGCGAGCTCAGCAGCACGCTGGCCGCGCCACGCGCTACCTGGGGCAACAAGTGGATGCCGGCACCGTGGGACAGTGGTGCCACGACGAGCGAGACGTCCTGCTGGGTTGTGCCGGGCATCAGGTCGCAGAGGTGGTTGGTGACGACGAAACCCATCTGCGCATGCGTGAGAACCGCGGCCTTCGGGGCTCCCGTAGTCCCTGAGGTGAAAAAGTACCAGCAAGCGTCGTCGCTTGACACGAAAGCGTTGGGGGCGCCGGTGGCGGGTGCGGCCGTGATGGAACCCACCGAATCCGTTCCTTTGGTGCCAATCCACATCACCCCAGCGGGCAAAGGCTGGGCGGAGCGCACCGCGTCGGCATGATCAAGGTAGCCGCCGTGGCAGAGCATGATCTTCGGGCGGCAGACGCCTGCGATGGTGACAACCTCGGCTGGGGTCAGCCGGAAGTTGGTCGGCGCGAGCACGGCCCCGAGACGCCATGTGGCGAACATCGCCTGCACGAACTCGAGGTGGTTGGGGCTGTGCAGCAGGATGCAGTCCCCGCCGCGCACACCGCGCTGAGCCAGGCATTCGGTTAGGGCGGTAACTTTCCGATCGAGGGTGCTCCAGGTCCACCGGGTGATGCCATCGACCAACGCGGTGGCGTCGGGGTGCCGCTGGGCGGTGTGGGTAAGCAACTGGGCTAGGTTCACGGCGCGGCGCGAGACGGTCGTCATCACACCCGCTCCAGAATGGTCGCGTAGTTGGTGACCGCTGCGCCTCCCATGTTGAACACGGCTGCCCGATCGGCCGTGGGTAGCTGCATCGCTCCGGCTTCCCCGGTTAGCTGCAACGCGGCCATCACGTGCTGGGACACCCCTGTTGCGCCGACGGGGTGGCCCTTAGCCTTCAATCCTCCGGAGACGTTCGTCGGAAGAGTCCCGTCGGGATAGGTGCTTCGCTCAGTTAGCACGGCCGCACCCTTGCCTGCTTCGGCGAGCCCGAACGCTTCGTACTGTAGGAGCTCGGCAATGGTGAAGCAGTCGTGGGTTTCCAGCAGGTCGAGGTCGGATGTCTTCGCACCCGCCTCGGCGAGCGCTGCCTGGAACGCGGCAGTGGCCCCGTCGAAGCGCAGGGGATCGGGGCGCTGGCAGAGTTGGAAAGAATCGTTCGCGTGGCCGCGCCCGCGCACCGCGACCGCCCGCCGCGCTGACCGTGCGACCTCCGATGTGGTGACTACCAGGGCTGCTGCGCCGTCGGAGACCATCGAGCAGTCGGTGCGCAGCAGCGGTCCCGCCACGCGAGGATTCCGGTCGGATACCGTGGCGCAGAACTCGAATCCCAAGTCTTTGCGGATATGCGCGAACGGGTTGTGCACGCCGTTACGATGGTTTTTCGCGGCGATCAGCGCCAGCGCCTCACGTTGGTCGCCGTAACGCTGGAAGTACTGCTGGGCGAGGGTGCCGAAGATCCCCGCGAAGCTGCCTGCGTCGGCTTCGGTCCGCCGATAACACGCCCCGAGCAGCATGTCGTTCACCACGGCGGCGGTCGAGCCGGTCATCTTCTCGGCCCCGACCACCAGCGCAGCCTGACCGCGACCGGACTCGATGAAGTCCAGCGCCGCGAACAGGGCTGCACTGCCGGTCGCGCAGGCACTTTCCAGGCGGGTGGAAGGCACGTGAGCAAGGGACGGTTGGCCTGCGCCTAGCAGTGCTGCCTCGAAACTCTGCAGAGAGAAGCCGCTGTTGAAGACACCGACGAAAGCGCCGTCGATGACGGAGACGTCAAGCTCAGCGTCCTCGATCGCGCTGAGGGACACCTCGGCGATCAGGGATTCCACATCCGGGTGCGTGGACTTGCCGAACTTGGTATGGGACCAACCGATGATCCTCGGGTGGTGTGTCATGATCGACCTCCTGGAGCAGACGAAAGATCACGGGGAGTACGTCGGGATGTGGCGTGCTCCTGCTTGTGGCTGCGATTGCGGCAGCAGCTACCTCGAGTATTCGACGCGTCCCCGCGCCGGGACACCGCTTCACGTCGAGACCGCGCCACCGTGTTTCCTCGTCTTGTTAGGAGAAGGCCGATTTGGAACCTCTGCACGTGGGGTCGTCCCGGTGCGGAACCGCACTGGAACAGGAGAAGGAGAGGGTGCGGTCTCACCAGGCTACTACCTGATTGACCATGGCGGAAAACGAAATTCAGCGGATGGCCGACGCGCTAGCGGAAAAGCTTCAGCGGTCGGTGGTGATCAATGACCCCGAAATCCGGCTGATCTGTGCCAGCAGGCACTTCGGGGACGAAGACGAGGTTCGGGTCCACGCGGTGCTGCAGCGGATGACCGAAAAAGCCGCGATCGGCCATATTCTGTCCCACGATGTCGCCCAGTGGAGCGGCCCCGGTGTGGTGCCGGGCCGGGCCGATATCGGGATGGCCGCGCGGCTGTGCATGCCCATCTGCTGGCAAGGCGTAATCCTTGGGTTGCTGATGGTCATCGATCCGGTCGCGTCGCTGACTGGCGAGCAGATCGACGCCATCAAGCCGCCAGCCCGGACATGGCAGCGTCGCTCTTTCGGGACTCCGCCGCCGAGGACGAAGAAAAGGTGGCGCGGGAGGCCGCGCTCAGAGAATTACTGAGCTCACAATCGGCGAAACAGCAATCGGGATGTCACTACGCTGAAAGCACCGGCTGGCCGCGTGATAGTGCGTGCGTCCCGGTGAGTGTCGCTGAGGTCGTCGAGACCCAGCTCGACGTTGAGACTGCCCACGTGGAGGTGGCGCTGCGCGCAGCGATGGAGCACGCGACACGGGGCCCTGCCACTGCGTCGGACGCTCTGCTGGCCAAGAACCGGCACGCAGTCCTCCTGCAGTCGTGGGACCGGCCACCCGCGGAAGGATAGCTCCGCGCCGATGCCCATCGCATCGTCGCGAACGTGCAGAACTTCCTAACCACTCCTGCCGGTGCGTGATCGGGATCGGCGCTGTGAAGGCCGGCCTCTCAGAGGCATGGGTGTCCCATCAGCAGGCGGTGATCGCGGCCGAGCAGCCAACCTGCTGCCGAACCTCAAGGAGGTGGCATTGTGGGCTGACCTTGGCGCCTACGAGCTGCTGCTGCGGATACCGACACGTCAACTCAACTCGTCGGCGACAGTCGGCCCTCCCCGCGCCGCTGCAGGCGCTGATGGCACGCGATTCACATGGCCGGCTGTGGGAAACGCTCACCTCCTACCTCGACCACGCCGGCTCCAGTCCCGCGACGGCCGCTGCACTGCACATCTATCGGACCTCGTTGTACTACCGGCTCCACCAGATTCAGGACATCACGGGACTCGACCTCGACAAAGGCAACGACCGGCTGTTCCTGCATCTCGGCATCAGGTTGGCGGGGCTCCTCGACGCCCCCGGGCCCCCCGTTGCGTGCCGAATTTCGAGCTCCCCTGACTGATATGTGGGTGGTTGATCGCGCCTGAATGATCGCGGACGGCGCGTGGTAGGCGGCCCGCATCTTTCTTCGTCACCGCCGCGGCGAGGTTATCGGGCAGCTTGTCGGCGACGGTTTCGCAGCTTGTGCATCTGGCGGCGTTGGACCACCGGGTGCTCGAACACCGCCATGATGGCGGCGTGCAGCGCGTTGCCACCGTCGATGCCGACCAGGATCGGACGAGTGGTGTCCAGTCCCCGGCCCCGTAGGTCGGTGAGCAGTTCGGTGACGACGGTGGTGTTCTCGGTGCTGCCTTCGACCAGTCCGAGGGGGTGCTTGGTGCCGTCGATGCCGATACCCAGAGCCACAACACACAGGTGCTCACCGAAGGGGACACCGTCGATCATCAACGCCACCAGGTCAGGTTCCCCAGTGGCGCAGCGAGCAGCTCGGCCAGGGCGGTCTTGGTCATCGCCACGAACCGGCGTGAGACCGACGACTTGCTCGTGGCCGAAGCACCTCGTTCGAGCTTCTCACCGACCGGTTCGAGTCCGAGCGTGTAACGACGGCTCGACAGGCCACCGAGCATCCTGCCCATTGCCATCCGGCCCAGGATCTCGCTGCGGCTGAACAGTTCGTAGGCCGGCACCGGCACCTCACCGCCACCGGCCGCACGCATCCGCGGCCGATCGACGCCGACCCGACGCCCGCCCAAGGTGACCGACCCGCGCACACGCCCGTGCCGCACCGCGGTCCGCCCAGGGTCATGTTTGCCGCGGGGCCCGCACACCGCGGCCACATCGGCCTCCATCCGAGAGGCCATCACCTTCAGGCCGGCGCCGACCGCGAGGGCCAGTAGACCCTCGCGCTGTCTTCGGCGATCTCGCCCATCGCAATGGTCACTTCATCGGGCACGGCGAGTCCCGGTCCCGAACTCGTCTTTGGCGTGTTCTTCTGGTACTTGTTGGTCACGGTGGTCCCCTTCTTGGTGGTGTCTTGGCGGATGCCCAACACCTACCCCCAAGGGCGGTGTCAGGCGGGGGACCGCCACTCAAGTTCCACGAGACCCGGGACAACCTCCTCGTCCATGACGACGAGGCGCCCGGTCTCGGTCAAGCCGTCGCGCGCTTCCGATCCGGCCGGTGCCGGTCGGTCACTCGACGGCTGTCGCCCGCAGCCGGGCCGGGGCCGGGGCCACGCTGTCGCTCCCGGTGTGCTGCGACGCTCGCACGTGTCGAGCACCTGGTCGAGCAGTACTTCTTACCGTTGTTGCGTGACACGTCGATGAAGACCCGTGAGCAGTCCGGGTCAGCGCACGACCCGATTCGGCTCAGCCCGGTGTCGCACAGCAGCATGGCCAGGGCGGTAGCGGCGGTTGCACCGATCAATGAGCTGTTCGGCGAGTTGTCGTCGGCGAAGTGGAGGTGCCAGCTATCCGCGTCGTGTCGGGTGATCACCGGACGAGCCTGCGAGTACAACAAGATCCCGTTCAGGATGCCGACAGCCTCCTCGACCGTCGAGGCCTCGAAGACAGCCCGCAGATTCCAAGCCAAGGACGCGAGCGCGGCCTCCTCGTTCAAGGCGATGACCCACGGCCGGTGAGGGGTCTTCTTCCGGTAGAGGCCGTTCGCAGTCTTGATGAGTTCTTGGCCGGACTGCGTATGCGAGTTCGCTAGGGTCTCTGCCAAGAACAAGCCCCTCCGGTTGTGATCCTTGAACCGCATTGACATCACTCCAGAACTGGAAGGAAAAACCTTACGGCTAAAGGCGCGTTGGCACCGACACCACCCCCGCCCTCAATTTGAGCCCGGACAGTTTGACAGACGGAGGGTCACCTTCGCACCACCGCCCACAGCCGGGGGAACAGAACGCTCAGCCATGCGCTCGCCCCCTGTCCAGCGCCTCGATTGCGGCACGTATATCGGCCTCCTCCCCGCCGAACGGCAGACGGAAGTAGAAATCACCCTCCGGCGCGGGATGACCGAACTCTGGACCCGGAATGACCGGAAGGCCGTACTCGCACAGGACGAACTTGCAGAACGCCTCTGCCGATCCCCCGGTGCAGAGCCTGACGTACAGGAATGGCCCACCCTGGGGTGACACCAATTCGTACTCGTCGGAGTTCCCGAGCGCGTCGAGCAACAACAGCCGGTTGCGGTCGAAGCTGGCATAAGCATCCCTCAACCAGTCCTGGGGCCCGGTCAGCGCGGCGCATGCCATGGCCTGCGAATAAGGGTTGACAGCCAGGCAGGACCACTCCACGGACTTCATGACTGGCGCAAGAATCTCCTGCGGTCCTGCAACAAAGCCCACCCGGCTGCCTCGCAGCGCGTACGACTTGGTGAAGCTGTGAATGGTCAGCGTCCGCCCAGCAGCCTCCGGCAGCGACGCAAGGCTCGTGTGGCTGCTCCCGTCATACAGAAACTTCTCGTAGGCCTCGTCAGAGACCACCACGAGGTCGTGCCTGCGGGCGAGATCAGCAACTGCCAGTAGCTCGGCAGGCGTGGCCACCACGCCGGTCGGATTACCAGGGTTAATCAGGATCATCACCTTGGTTGCCGGGGTGATGGCATCGTCGAGACGCTCGATGTCCATGCGCATGCCAGGACCGGGCGGCACGATGATCGGCTTGCCGCCTAGCAATTCGACCTGACGGTGCGCGAAGAAGTTGGGTCCTGACATGATGACGTCCACACCTGGTTCGACGTAGGCGGCCAACGTACTCAGCAGCGCATGCATCGCGCCGTTGGTCACCATGACTTCGGACTCGGGATCGACGATCACATCGTTCTCGCGGGCCAACTTGGCCGCGATGGCGTGCCGCAAGTCCTCGGCCCCGTTGAAGGGTGCCCGGGCATCCGCAGCAACGGCGGCATGACCTGCCGCGACGACATGGTCGGGCAGTGCCACGAGCGGTCCACCCAACAGGGGCAGCGCAGAACTGGGAGCACCCGCCAGCATGGTCCGCAGAAAGGCTCCCCAGACCGAGCTCGGAACGCGCGGTGTGGCGACGTTGACCGACAACCTCGACGCGAGGCCCGGGCCTGCCGGCGACCCGCTCATCGCCGCGACTCCGCACCATCGACCTGGTGACCGGGGTAGTGCTCCGCGATGTGCAGGGCAGTCAACTTCTGGTCTGTCACGTCACGTCCGAGGGCATCGATACTTCTCTCGAGCGGCGGCCCGTACCCTCCTCCCCCTGCTGTCTGGTGCCGGATCACATCTCCATAGCAGATCGTCCTGGTGACCTTGGTCGGAAGCACCTCCTCATGTTCGGTACCCGGGTTGAGGACGTTGAGGGACGGATCTCCGGCCTTTCCCCCAGCTAACCCGTAAGGAGGGTGGTCGCGGCGGTCGGACCTGATCGCAAGCACGGCGGAGTCCCCGAGAAAGCGCAGCTGTCGCACCGTTGCCAGGCAGCCACGATACTTGCCCGGACCCGCACTGTCTGGAATGAACCCGTACTCCTCGACCATCACCGGATACTCGAGTTCGATCTGCTCTACCGGAACATTGGCAAGGTTCGCGCCGATGGAGCTCGCGCCGTCGAGACCATCACTGTGGGAACGGGCTCCCCAACCACCGCACACGAAGTCGACCAGGACGTGAGAGGTCCCGTCCTCATCGACCATACCGAGCGAGATCATCGTCGCACCCCCCTCGCCGGCCGCGAGAGTACGCTCCGGAATCGCCTGGTGGAGAGCACCCATCACCGCGTCGATGACGCGGTATCCGGTGAGTCCTCGCGCTGCCCGCGGCGCAGGGCGTCGCGGGTTGAGGATCGTACCCGACGGGACGGTGATGTCGATCGCGCGGTAGAGACCGTCATTGCTCAAGGCATCGTTCGAGGACGCCGCGCACAGGAACGCGGTGTAGACCGCCGCCTTCGTGAACGACGTGGTGGCGTTGAGGGCAGATCGAACCTGAGGTGACGTGCCGGCGAAGTCCACCGACATCCGATCACCTTCGATCGTCACGGTCACACGGATCGTGATCGTGTCGGAACCGAACCCGTCATCATCGATATAGTCCTCGAAGGTGTAGCGACCGTCAGGGATGCTGCTGATCTCGCTCCGCACCCGGACCTCGGTGTACGAGAGGATCTCGTCAAAAATCGTGCGGAGCGTCGCACCGTCATACTCCCTGATCAACTTTCGAAGGCCGCGCTCGCCAGCCGCTAGGGCCGACATCTGAGCTCCGATGTCGCCACGCACGATCCCCGGGAGCCGGACGTTCTTGGCGATGATCGCGGCGAGAGTCGAGTTCAGGACGCCCTGTTCGTAGTACTTCAGGATCGGAATCTGCAGACCCTCCTGATAAATCTCTGTCGAATCGACGGCGTTGCTGCCCGCCACTCGCCCGCCGACATCAGCATGGTGGGCGACGCACGCCACCCACGCGAACACCCGGCCCTCATGGAAGAGTGGCTGGTACAAGAAGATGTCCGGCAGGTGCATGCCGCCTTCGTCCGGGTCGTTGAGAATGAACACATCCCCCGGCGCGATGTTCCCGAGATAGCGACGCTGCAATTCGGCGATCGCGTCGGGCATGGCTCCCAGGTGCAGGGGTATCGCGAGGCCTTGCGCGATCACCCTCCCGTCGGCGTCAAAGATCGCCGTGGAGAAGTCCATGCTGTCGCGCACGATCTGGGAGTGTGCGGTACGCACAACGACCACAGCCATCTCGTTCGCCAGCGAGTTGAGAGAGTTCCGAACGACCTCGCGCGTGATGGGATCACCCAAATACTGAGCCCGGCTTCTGTCGACGCTCTCGTCTATCAGGCCTGATGTCATCGGAGTTCGCTCCCTCGTTTACGCATGATGATGCTTTCCACCCTGCCCCTGGCTACGTCCCAGTCCGGCGGGACCACGACCGTGGTATCCATGTCCTCGACGATGACAGGGCCGGGGATGAAGGTCTCCGGGATCTCGCTTCGACACAGGATCCGAGTCTCCATGGAGCCTTGTGCCGGCCCGAAGTAGGCTTGCCTGCTACGCGCGGAGGACTCAGGGCCGGGGTCGAGCATGGGTCCGAAGACCTCTACCTTCTCCATCTCCACGCTCGCCACGATGCGCAGGCTGATGAAGTGGACGACCTCGTCCTCGGACGAATAGCCGTACGTGGTCAGGTGCGCCTGGTGAAACGTCAAGGCTGCCGTGGCGATGTCTTCGTCCGATATCTGTGAGGAGGAACCGATCGAAACCGCCAGGCTGTGTGCCTGACCTTGGTACCGCTGGTCGACGAAGCGCTGGATCCGGACTGACGACGACGCCCCGTCGAGGTCAGCCGAGTCGAATCGCTGCACCGCCTGCTCCTCTAAGGACATGAACATCTGAGTCATCGTCCGGGCGTCGGGGGCTGACGGCACCGGATAGCTCACCACATGGTCATGTCGCATGTCGGCCACCTGAAGCCCCAGCGCGCTGAAGACACCAGAGCCCGCAGGAATAGTGACTGTGTCTACCTCGAACTGGTCGGCCAGCAATGCGGCGTGCATCGGTCCGGCGCCCCCGAAGGCGATCATCGGGAACCTTCGGGGGTCTCGGCCTCGCTCGATGGAAACGCCACGGATGGCCTGTCCCATGTTCGTGTTGGCGAGCGTGTGCACGCCATACGCGGCCTCCAGGATGTCGAGGCGCAACGGTGTCGCCACGAGGCGTTGCACCGCCTCGTGTGCGGCTGTCAGATCGAGAGCACGTGTCCCACCAGCGATCCCCTCAGGGTTGAGGTAGCCGAGCACGAGGTTCGCATCCGTGACAGTGACCTCCTGCCCACCGAGCCCGTAGGCGATCGGGCCTGGTACGGCACCGGCACTTCTCGGTCCCACCCGGGGGGCACCACCATCGTCGATCCAGAAGATGCTCCCCCCACCGGATCCCACCTCTGCGATGTCGAGCGCGGGCACCCGAATCGTGTAGCCACCGCCCTGCATGAACGCGCCACTCTGGTTCATCCCCCCACCCACCTCGTACTCGGCGGTCTCAAAGGGTCGGCCATCCTCGATGAGCGATGCCTTGGCGGTGGTGCCTCCCATGTCGAAGGCGATGACGTTGGACTGGCCCAGACGCGACGCCAACGCCTGGGCCGCGATGACACCAGCAGCCGGGCCGGACTCCACCAGCTTGACGGGATGGGACCGTGCCGCCAAGGACCCCAGCAAGGCGCCGTTCGACTGCATCACCTCGACGTCGCAGGTGACACCGAGATCGCGGAGCTCCTCTCGCAGCCGATCGATGTACTCCTCGACGGCGGGGCCGATGTATGCGTTCACCACGGTCGTACTCGTGCGTTCGTACTCCTTCAGCTCTGGCAACAAGTCGCAGGACCCGGTGACGTTCAGGTGCGGAAGGTTGCGTCGGATACGGTCGGCGACGAGTCGTTCGTTCGCCGGATTGCGGTAGGAGTTGATGAGGCAAACCCCAACCGAATCCGCGCCGCTCGCGCTGAGCTCGGTGATCAGTGCCGCTAGTTCGCGGTCGGTCGGAGCGTGGAGCACGTCACCAGAACTGGCGGTTCGTTCGTTGATCTCCAGCCTTCGATTCCTGGGGACCAGGGGCACCGGCTTGCGGTAGCCGATGTCGAACAGTGAGGGCCGCCGCAGCCGCCCAATCTCCAGGACGTCGCGGAAGCCAGTCGTCGTGACCAACGCCGTCACCGCTCCCCGACCCTCAAGAATCGCGTTGGTGGCCACCGTCGTCCCATGGGCAATCCGGCTCACCCCGAGGCCCGCCAACGGTCCCAGGTCCCCCAGCGCCGCCGTGATGCCCGCGATGATCCCCTTCTCGAACTCGGGCGGGGTCGTTGAGACCTTCCTCGAGACCCGCGTTCCGTCTGGTGCGGCGATCACGATGTCGGTGAAGGTCCCGCCGACATCCACGCCGACGACCAACGCGGCATGCACGGGGCGTGGGCTGGATCCGTTGAGGACAGTCATGTGGATTCCCAATCTCGTGGCGACAGTCAGGCCCGGAGTACGTCCGGTGAGCGCCGCCTGGCACCGGCGACGACGCTGCAACACCGGCAGTCAACTCCTTGACCTGTAGTCTGTCAACCGACTTTCACCCCATACCTTCAGAACTCCGGGTGATCTCTCTGTGCAGTTGAACCCGTTCCGCGCAGCGGGTTTGGGCCGGTTGTCGTAACATATTCCGCAGTCATGGTAGTCGGTAACTCTCTCTTGACTTATGCAGGAGCCTGCCCCTACGGTTCTCCTCACCAGAGGCACCTCGTCGCGAGTGGCGTACCGACCCCAGGAGGAAGTAATGAGCAAAATCCGTAGGAACGCGGCGTGTCTCGGAACGCTCGCACTACTGCTGGCGGGGTGTGGCGCGGGCGGGACGAAGGCCGCAAACGACCAGGCGATCACGGTGGGCGGGCTCTTCCCGACCACAGGTGACGTTGCTGCCGCTGGAACGAACGCACAGCACGGTGTCGAGCTGGCGATCGATGCCTGCAACGGCAAGGTGCCGGGCATCAGCATCCCGAGCCGTCCGGGCAAGGAGATCAAGCTGATCACGGCCGACACCCAGGGCAACCCGGAGGTCGGCGCACAGGCCGTGGATCGCCTCGTGCGTAACGATGGCGCGGTGGCCATCATCGGCGCCTACCAGTCCACAGTCACCCTGACAGCCAGCGCCCGGGCAGAGAGACTTCAGATCCCCTTCCTGAACGGCGCATCCGGCGCAGGCAACCTGAGCGATCGCGGCCTGAAGTGGTGGTTCCGCACCGGACCGACCAGTTCTGCCATGGCAGACATCTACTTTGCGTTTCTCAAGTCCCTGCAGGCAAGTCACCCGGTCAAGAATGTCGCGATCATCCACATGAACGACACCTACGGTAACGACGCCGAAGCTCAGTGGAAGCGCGTGGCCGAGGCTTCCGGGGTCAACGTCGTTTCCACGGTCAGCTTCGAACCGAATGCCACGGACCTGACATCTCAGGTACAGGCGGTGCGGGCCAAGAACCCCGATGCCGTGTTCACGACGATGTTCATCCGCGACACCGATCTGTTTCTCAAAACTATGGACCAGCTCAACTACCGCCCACCGGCGCTGCTCGCTGTTGGTGGAGGTTGGGATGACCCCGGCTTCGTCAAAATCGCCGCCGGTCGCGGGAACGGCAACATCCGGGCCATCCCCTGGAGCACGCAGGTGACCCAACGCAACGCGACGGCGGCCAAGGTCGTGGACGCCTTCAAGAAGAAGTACGGCGACGACATGAATGGTGATTCCTCAAGAACCTACACAGCCGGTGTCATCCTGTGTCAGGCGCTAGGCAGAGCGACCTCCACCAAGGCTGAGGACATCCGCACGGCCCTCAAGGAAACTGACGTCACCGAGACCATCATGCCGTGGGCCGGAGTGAAGTTCGATGAGCGTGGCCAGAACACGAAAGCTGGCTACCTCATTCAGCAAATGACTGCTGCTGGCACCTGGGAAGTGATCTTCCCCGAGAACCTCAAAACCGCCGATGTGAACTGGCCCATGCCGAAGCCGGGGACCTCGTGAGGTTCACCATGCCCACGCCGGAGTCCAGCGCGAGATCGGTGCAGCGGAAGGCTCGAACATGCAATTAGCCCAAGCCGTGGTCGCCGGGACGTTGACCGGATGCATCTATGCTCTGATTGCTGTCAGCCTCACGCTGATCTGGGGCGTTATGGATCTCGTCAACTTTGCGCACGGCAACCTGGTCATGCTCGCGATGTATCTGACCTACTTCGGATGGGCAGCATTCAGCGCTGACGCACTCCTGAGTATCCCCGTCGTCATGGCAGCGATGGCGCTCGTGTGCGCTGCCGTGTTCTACATATTCATCCGACCCGTCCTGCGGGGGACCCTCCTTTCGCAGATGCTGGTGACCTTCGGGTTGCTGATGTTGTTGCAGGGCGGCGCCCAGCTCTTCTTCACAGCCCGCGCAAGATCAATACCTCACCCCTTCTCGGCGAGCCTCACCTTCGATGTCGCGAGCGTGGTTGTCGGAGGCCCCCAGTTGGTTGCGGCAACAGGAGCATTGGTCGGTCTTCTCGCGCTTCAGTGGACGATGACCCGCACGGAGCTGGGGCTGGCTCTCTCGGCTGTTGCACAGGACCGTGATGCGGCCCAGCTCATGGGGATCAACCCTGACAAGATGTTTGCCGTCGCCTGGGCGATGACCGGTGCCTTGATCGGCGTAGCCGGAGCACTCTTGATGAACTACTTCTCGGTGGACCCGTTCGCTAGTTTCACTCTCGGCCTTATCGCTTTCGTGTGCGTTGCGCTGGGTGGATTCGGATCAATCTCGGGGTCCTTCCTTGCAGCAATGCTGATGGGGCTGACCCAGAACATCGTCGGACTGTTCGCTCCAGCCTACGGGTACGCAGCGATATTTGGGGCGTTCCTATTGCTCACCTATGTCAGGCCGCAAGGCCTTTTGGGTACCAGATGAATGGCCACTCGGTGCGTGCCTTCACATGGCTTCGAGGGATGTCGCCGGCCGGGTTCTTGATTGGGTTCACACTTCTCCTGTATCCACTTGTGTTCAAGGGCTCGAACCTGCAAAATTTGGGCATCCTTGCACTCATCGGCGCGGTGGCGGCTACTGGTTGGAACCTTTTGGGCGGGTTCCTGGGGCAGATCTCCTTTGGACACTCGGTCTTCTTCGGTGTTGGCGCCTACTCCGTGGCCTTGTCGCTGATCCATTGGGACCTGTCCCCATGGCTCGGGATCTGCCTCGGTGGCGCCCTCGCTGCACTCGTGGGGGTCATCATCGGATTTCCAGTGTTCCGGCTCCGAACACACTATTTTACGATCGCGACCCTCGCGGTCCAGCAAGTGGTGTTCATCTTCGTGGTCAACCAGTCCTGGCTGGGCTCCGCCACCGGCCTGGCCCTACCTCAGAAGGACCAGTCCTTCGTCCACCTCCAGTTCTCTTTCCTCGACCAGACAGCCTATTATCTGTCGGCACTCGGTCTTTATGTAATCGCCACGGCTGTCGTGATCATTTACCTCCGCAGTCGCGCTGGCTATTACACACGTGCAATCCGCGATGACGAAGATGCTGCCCGGGCCGTGGGTGTGCCTTCGCGCAGGTACAAGCTTGTCGGGATCGCGCTCTCGGCTGCGATCACCGCGGCCGCCGGCGGCCTGTACGCCATGTACGTCCTCTTCGTCGACCCGACGATCACTCTCGGGATCCAGCAGTCGATCGCCATCGCGATCATGGCCGTCCTGGGCGGTGCCGGGACCCTGTGGGGCCCCCTGATCGGAGCGTGGGCCTGGACCGCGATCCAAGTGTGGACGCGCAACACCTTCGGGGGCAGCGGCGGTGGAGTCGACTGGATCCTCTTCGGTGTGATCCTGACCATCATCGCCATCTTCGAACCCGAAGGGATCGTCGCAATCCCGAAGAAGCTTAAGCGCCGGTGGCGTAGACGCACAACCGCAGACGCACAAGGAAAGGAGGATCCCGATGCCCAACTCGACCAAACATCACCAGTGGCAGAGTTCAGCGACGACTCCGCAGGACCACACTAGCCCACTGTTGGTCCTGGACGACATCTCCAAGCATTACGGAGGTGTCTACGCATGCCGGAACGTGTCGTTGACGGTACGTCTCGGCGAGGTGCTCGGGATTGTCGGTCCCAACGGTGCAGGCAAGAGCACCCTATTCAATTGCATCACGAACTTCGAACCCATCGACTCGGGCGAGATCACGTTTGCCGGGCGAAACATTCACCGAATGAGCGCAGAGCGTACAAATCGACAAGGAATCGCTCGGACCTTTCAAAGCCTGAGACCCTTCCCCTCGATGACTCTCCTGGAGAATGTCATGGTGGGTGCCCTGGGGACGATCAGAACGGTCCGCCTGGCCCGCGAGTGGGCTGTTGAGTGCTTGGAGTACGTGGGCATGGTCCATAAAATGTCCGCACTCGCCTCCACGCTCTCAACCGGGCAGCGGAAACGCCTGGAGCTGGCCCGCGCACTCGCCACCCGCCCTCGTTTGCTGCTTCTGGACGAGGTCACCGCTGGTGTCGACATCGGAGCCCTCGAGGGCCTCCTGAACCTCGTCGCAATGCTGAAGGCAGACAACATGACTCTCATCGTGATCGAGCACGATATGCGCGTGATTCGCGAGTTGTCGGACCGACTTGTCGCAATGCACATGGGCCAGATCATCGCCGATGGCGACCCGGAGTCCGTCGTCAAGGACGAGATCGTGGTGAACTCGTATCTTGGGCGTTTTCATGCTTGAGATGAAGGGCATCGAGGTCTCCTACGATGGGGTCAAGGTCCTCTGGGGAGTGGATCTCGCCGTCTCCGGGTCAGAGATCGTGTGCCTTCTGGGGCCAAACGGTGCTGGCAAGAGCACGCTGATGAACTCCGTTTCCGGCCTGGTCAAACCGTCGAGAGGCAGCATCACCTTCAACGGCTCGCGGATCGACGGCCAAGCCAGCCACGAGATCGTCGCAGCCGGGATCGCCCACGTCCTCGAACGCAGGCGGCTCTTCCCTTACCTCACCGTGCGGCAGAACCTCGTTCTCGGTAGCTACCTGCGACACGCGAGGGTCCACCGCACCGAGCGTCTCGCCTATGTCCTGGATCTCTTTCCGGCGCTCAGGGACAAGCTGGAGCAGGACGCACGCTACCTGTCCGGGGGTCAGCAGCAGCAGGTAGCGATAGCCCGAGGGCTGATGTCCTGTCCGAAGATGCTGCTGTTGGACGAGCCGTTCATCGGTTTGGCGCCCGACATGGTCGAACACGTCGTCGAGGTGCTGAAGAGGCTGCGGGACGAAGGCCTGGCCATCCTGTTCATCGACCAGAACGTGGATCTTGCCCTGGCCATCTCCGATCAGCTCTCCGTGCTGGAGAGCGGCCGGGTAGCGGTCACTGGCTCGGCCGCCGAGCTCGCGGACGGGCGCGCGATTCGCAGCATTTACATGGGGCTCTGACCTGTCCGGGCGGATAGTGAATCGGGCTCTTCGCCGCTGAGTGTGGGGTGAGCACGACGCGCCGGGCGGTTGCTTGAGGTCGAGGTAGGGGTCGAGGTCCCCGGGATCAGAGGACTCTTACCTCCTCTGATCTCAAGGACGACCTCGACGATGAGCGAGCCTACGTTGTGCTGCCGCGTGCCTGTGGCTACTGCGACGATGCGACCTGCTGGTGGGCCTGGACGGCCTGCATGTCATGGCGGTGGAGCGTTATGACGGTGGCTGGCTGACGATCACGGTGGAGTCGGCCTCGGCGCCGATGGGCTGCCGCGCCTGCGGGGTTGTGGCGCACGCCCGCGGCCGGGTGGAGGTTCGGCTGGTCGATGCGCCGGCGATGGGCCGGCCGGTGCGGATCGTGTGGCGCAAGCGGCGGTGGGTGTGTCCGGAGCCGGCCTGCCCGGTTAGGTCGTTCGCCCTCCGCGGCGCACGGGCGCTCGCAGAAACCAAATTTACACTGTAGTGTAGCCGCGTGACCGTTCCCTTGTCGTCTGCGTTAAGCCCGGACGAGTCTGTGCCCTTGGATCGACGACAGCGTCGTTGGATCGAAGCCCATGACCGGCTGTACGCGTCGGCGTGCGAACTCTTTCTGGAGAAGGACTTCCTCGCTACGTCAGTCGACGACATTGCCGAGCGAGCAGACGTAGCGCGCAAGACCGCGTTCAATCACTATCCTCGCAAGCGTGACTTCATCGCCGAGTGGGGGCGCCGCAGACGCGCTCTAGTGGCCGCGGCCCTGTCGGCCGAGCTCCTAGCCGAGCCACGCATCGAAGCTGTCCTGAGTTACTACTTCGCCGAGCTCGCGAAGATCAGTGCCGACCAGCGACCACTGACGATCCGGATGCTGCATGGCATGCGGGAGTCAGGCGGCCCTTTCGACGCAGACCCTCATGCTCTTACCGCCGTCTTCGAGTCCTTCGTCGCCGCCGCGGTACGCCGCGGTGAGATTATGGCGAACGTCAGTCCAGTCCACGTCGCGACCGTCTTGTACAGCAGCTACTTCGGTCTCTTGTACGACTGGTGCGAGGGCACCGACGCGGAGGCTCCGTTCGAGCTGCATGACGAATTCGCCCGACTGGTCACGATGGTGCTCGACGGCCTGCACATCCGATGATGTCGGAAGACCCGGTCATGGCCGCTGTCGATGGTCGCCGGGATGTGCGCGCCGCCAGAGCCCGGACTGAGGATGAGGAGACCTTCGCTTCTATGTGGGCGGGTGCGGTGAAGCGGACTCCGGAGGCGCCTTTCCTTCTGTTCGAAGCCGAAGGACCCGTCCAGGCTTGGACGTATGCGCAGTTCGACCTGATTGTTGAACGGACCGCCGCCACTCTGCATAGGCACGGTGTGCGGTCAGGGACCGCAGTTCACCTGGCCCTGCCGAATTGCCCCGCCTTCGTCGCCGTCTGGCTCGCTGTCAGCAGGCTCGGAGCGTGGATGGTTGCCGCCGACCCCAGAGCCAGCTCCGAAGAGATCGCCGTTCAGTTCGCCCGGACGTCCCCGGTGTTGGGTATCGCTGCGTCGGCGGGCGAGGACGTGTACCGCGCAGCGATGGATGCGGAGAGGGTTATGCCTCTTCTGGTGATCGACGACGCATCCACAGACCTGGATCCAGCGGGCTCATCGCCGCTCCCACCCAGCGGCTGCCAATTGTCAGCCCTGGCGGCTCGGGACCGGCTCGCCGTCATGTTCACCTCAGGGACGACCTCGGCGCCGAAGGGCGTCATCCTCACTCAGGGGCTGTACGCGTATACGGGTCAGGTCATGGCTCAGGCCAGCCAGCTCCGCTCGAGCGATCGCTGGCTGGTGGCGTTGCCGCTGTTTCACGCGAACGCGCAGTACTACTGCTTCGCGTCCGCCATCAAGGTTGGCGCGAGCGTGGCGCTAGTGCCCCGGTTCTCCGCATCGCAGTGGGTCGCCCAGGCGAGACGCCTCGGCGTTACGCACGGGAGTCTCTTCGCGGCACCGATCCGGATGGTGTTGGCGCGGGACACGTCGCCCGAGTCGGCGCAGCTCAAGCATGTTTGGTTTGCCCAGAATCTCACCCGCGACGAGTACGAGTCGTTCGCGCTCCGGGTTGGGGTTCGGCCTCGTCAGCTGTATGGGATGACGGAGACCGGTCCAGCGGTCCTGACGGACCGGTCAGTTCGGCCGGTCGCCGACTCGATCGGCACTCCGACACCGGGATGCATGGTCAAGGTGGTGGAGACCAGTCTGGCGCTTCCTGGTGAGATCTTGGTGGGCGGACGTCCCGGGCTGACCCTCTTCGACGGTTACCTCGACGACCCGGCCAGCACCCGTCAATCCATGTCGCCGCCAGACGCCGAAGGCATGGTGTGGTTTCACACCGGCGACCGAGCAGTGGTCGACGCGTCGGGTCGTTATTCCTTCGTCGGCCGAAGGTCGGAGATCGTCAAGGTGGGCGGAGAGAACGTGAGTCTCGCTGAGCTCGATCTGGTCTTCACTGAGTACCCCGGGGTTCTCGAAGGCGTCGCGGTGTCCGTGCCGGATCCGATCCTCGACGAAGTTGTGGACGCCGTCCTGGTTCTGGAGGATGCGGCTAACGAGCTGGACCAGGAGGCCTTCGTGTCCTGGTGTGCACAGCGGTTGTCGCCGGCTCGGCGACCACGCCACGTCCATGTGGTGCAGTCCTTGCCGCGAACAAGCGTGGGCAAGGTCCGGCGCTTCCTCGCTGGCTGAAAGAGCATTTAGCGCCGCGCACCAGGGCGTACCCAAACCGGTGCGCGATGACGCACAACTCCCGCTCACCCTACCCAGCACCATCAGCGCTGGCGTCGGTATCAGCCACGGTGCCGACCTAGAAACGTCCGTGACCTCCCCCCGAGACGGCCCCGCTCCACCACGGACACTCCGACCCAGGCACGGTGTCGATCTTGACCTGGTAGCGCACCACGTTCGGGTCCTTCAGGGCCGGCCCGAGAACGGCCAACGCCTCGTCAGCCTGCGGCATCCGCGCCACCCGTGCCATTCGCCGGCTCGTTAGCGGCGGGCATCTTCAGCAGCCGGATGCAGACCGACTCCCCGATGCCGGTCAGGGTCGCCATGTCCCGTACCGAAACCTTCTCCCGGCGGAGCAGCGCGAGCCCGGCCGCTGTGTCCCGCTCCGCGTCCTCGACCTTCCCGGCCGCCGTCGTGCGGTCCTCCCACGCCCGCAGTGCCGCCGCGACCGCCGCCTCGATCCGCTCATCCTGAGCGTTCCGGTCCGCCAGCAGGCTCAGACGCGCCTGCCGCGCACGCGCCCGCGCGTCCTGCTCCTTGGTTCCTGTCCGACTCATCGCGCGACCCATCCGCCTGTTCTCACCGCTGCTTCGGCGTCCAGCGCCGCTACTCCGGTAAGCACCACAACCTCCTCCGGCTCGACACCCCATCCGGCACCAATTTCCCGGCCACCCTTCCCGCGATGCTCCTGTCAACGACCGGCACGCACCCTGGCGACCCCTCGATTTTGCGGCCCTGCCCGTCGCGGCCACACCCGATCTGCACCCCCGGCGGTGACCATTCCGAGACGCCGACCCTGACCCCAGTCGCGCAGCAACCCAACTGGCTCACACCTTTTGCATCACCGGCCGAAGTCTCGCAGTTAGTTGCTCGCGGGGTGTCGAACCGGAGGGGGGTTCGGTGCTTAGGGGGATGTGATGTCGATCCACAAGCTGACGGCCGGGGACGGGTACTCGTACCTGACCCGGCAGGTCGCCGCGCTGGATGTGACCGACCGTGGGTACTGCGGCCTGGCGGACTACTACAGCCAGCAGGGTGAGTCCCCGGGACAGTGGCTCGGGTCCGCGCTGACAGACGTGGACCTGTCCGGCGGGGACGAGGTCACCGAGGAGCAGATGGCGTCCCTGTTCGGGGAGGGCAAACACCCCAACGCGGACGCGATCATGGACACGGCGAGGGCCGAGGCGCCCATGCTTGACGCCTTGAGCGTCGGCCGTTGCCCCGATCGCCCGGACCGGCCCGCCACGATGGCGGACGCCCAGGCAGCGATCCGCCTGGGTCAGCCGTTCGCGGTCATCGACACCGCCCCGGAGTTCCAAGTCGCGCTCGCGCTGGCCTGCGCGCAGGCCAACCTGGCCGTGGGGTTGCCGAAGGACACGCCGCTGGCGGCCGCGCAGCGGGCCCGGATCCGCACCGACGTGGGCCGGCAGATGTTCGCGCGGGAGTACGCCCGGCAGGCGCGGAACCCGCGTGAGCTGTCCTCGTTCATCGCCCGCCACTCCCGGGCTTCGACCACCGCGGTGGCCGGGTTCGACCTGACCTTCACCCCGGTCAAGTCGGTGTCGGCGTTGTGGGCGATCGCCCCCCCGGAGGTCGCCACCCTGATCGAGGCCGCACACCACGCCGCCGTGCAGGACACCCTTTCCTGGCTCGAGAAGGAGGTCATCCGCACCCGCGGCGGCCGCAACGGAGTGCAGCAGCTGGACACCACCGGGATGATCGCGG
>JAABUK010002425.1_pt1 | contig 33416 bp, 33 predicted proteins | sample 5559141 | NCBI WGS metagenome assembly JAABUK01 (sample SAMN10711869, study PRJNA513367) | rock metagenome | isolation source: Antarctica rocks | place: Antarctica: Victoria Land, Pudding Butte nord | collected 2016-01-03 | reverse complement strand
AAGGTCTTATAACTTAAGTATATATTTATATTATACTCTCTTTAATTTTAAGTTATTAGTTAAAGAAAGGTAGTAGTAATATTTTAAAATACCTTTATTATTATCTTATACCTTATTTTCTAGGTTTATTATTTATTATTATAACTATTTTATTTATTACTTCTTTATAATTTATATTTCTAGCTCTTTAGTTCTATCTTTTAAGGTTATATAAGTCTTAAACTCTATAAGTATAATTAAGATAGATCTTAAATACTCTATTAAAGTATATTATATAACTTCTTTATTAATTAATTAATTTATTAATTATTAAGATATACTTAATCTTAGAGTTTATTCCCTTATATTTATATAAGTTATAAGTAGTCCTTTATTATATCTTTTATAATTTAATTATAATACTCTATTAATTATAATTATTAATAGCTAGGCTATTACCCTTAATAAGGTTTAAAGTAATTAAAATATAAGGATAATATATAATAACGTAGCTATTAAGTAGCTTAAATAATATATATATTAAACTCTTTATTTTATAAGTCTTAAGATTAATTACTAGCTTCCCTTTCTCCGGGGATTCCCTTATTTATATACTAGGGAAAGGGGTAGCGCCGTACTATTACGGCGCTATAACGTAGCTCAGGCGCCACGTTACCAGCTGGTCCTTACAGTAGTCTACCTTTTAGATTAATATTTTAGGGATATCTTTTATATAGATTATAACCTTAAACATAAAGAAATAGTAGTTCTAGACTGGATTTACTATCTAGAAGTACGGATCCGTGGGGATGGGATATTAAGTACCTATGCCAAGGATTCTTATTCATTTTGCATATGGGAAAAGCAGCCTGGCAGCCAAGTCCATAGGAAGTCTCGGGCAGAATCTTCACTTTCGTCCGCTAGACCTTCAATCTTACAAGTACCTCTCTTAACGAGGGACGTATTTAGAAAGGTACTGCAGGCGTATCATGAAATGACAATCTATACATGGCTACAGCGCAGCAAATGAGCAGGATGGCCATAATTTGAGAGTGCTCCCGAAACAATATGCTCCCCTCTCTTCAAAATCACCACGGTCACTCCATAGATTCTGTCGCCTCAACCAATGTCTTCAGGACGCTCCTCGGATCTTGAGGTACATCGCTTTCGCCGTCTCTGGAGACCATCTGTCGAAAGTCCCGAGCTAGAAATTCCCTTGCAATGTCTTCCTATGGCGCTTTCAGATTTTGTCTGCTGAATTGGACAGGATAAGCTAACCGCTTCCCTCAAGTCTTCCTCCTCCTGCCGTGACATTGTTGCGCATGCTGTTACGAGATCTTCGCCCTTCGCGCTTAGCTCTACCAGTTCGTTTGCTCGGTCGACTACAGCGGCATCGACACCGTTCAGGGCAGCGCAGCTTGTAGAACGATCAGCTCGATCTACAAATGTAATGAGACAATATACCAGCTCCCGTAGCTTGTGGTACTGCGTCCGGCGTGGAAGCTGTTCCGGTTATCAGCAATTATACGACAAGAAGTCGATTATCGTACTTGTAGAGGTAGGTGATTTGATCCTCCACGTCTGTTGCCTCTCGATCCAGGCGCACTTCCATATAGCCAAATCCCAGAGAAGTTCGCCGTTTTAGAAACCCATTCTCGAAGATTTCGTGAAAGTGTGTTGAGCCCAGGACCTTCGGTCTATCTTCTCCCAAGCCAAGAAAATACTCAAAAACGCCGCAGGCTAATCCAGCACCATCTGTAATAAAGTCAACTATGGAAATAGCCCGTGGCGATCTTCTACGGCATACCGCTTGACTCGGTGCCCTTGCCAAATTCGTCAATTATGACCAAGCTTCTATGACTTGCCTGCGTCATAGCAAGAGCGACCTGCTGTAGATCGATCATGAAAGCGCTCTGAAACCTTGAGACAGTCTCTCTGGTAGCTATGCGGGTCAATATCTTGTCCGTCAATCCGATGGTGGCTCTATCTGCCGGGACAAAGCAGCCTACGTGGGCCATATAAACGATGAGAGCGATTTGTTTGAGATAGACGCTTTTCCCCGAATAATTCGGCCCAGTCATCATCAGCATGCTGGGTCCATGGAGATCTTTGAGGTCGGAGCGTCCTTGGGAACCTCCTGCGAGGCTCTGGTCACTAGCGTCGAGATCCTGGGTCTGCAGCCCTCCACCGGGACCACCAACAAGAAAGGTATCATTTGGAACAAACGATGGGACTGTTAGCTCTTGTAGTGGATGTCTAGCCGAGTCAGCCCTGGGGCCTTCGTATGTAATTTGAACAGTAACGAGACATACCGACCGCCCTTGATGTGGATGATGTTCTTCTCTGTGATGTGTGGCCTGCAGAATTTATATACTCTAGCACCTTGAGCAAGTGCGAGAAGGCTGTCGCTATCAGGGATCGGTCGTAAGACATCTTCGCCAAACGTACCTATCCAGCTCCCCACATATGTCCGACACCGTGTTTAACATCTCTTCTTGGGTCAGTACTTGCTGTCCGAGCTCGTGTACAATCTCGATCTCACTGTCTGCATGGAGCGTCATGTCAGATCTTATCGCTAGAGTCGAGCTCCATAAAACTGTACCGCAGATTACTGCATATATATCCCCAACATCCTCGTCCAAAGTCCGCATTCGGTTGTCCTTATAGTATACTTTCTGGCCAGTAGAAAAGATACGGTCCCAACGTTGATCCTCGGCCGTACCGCCTTCATAGTCGCTTCGACCAGTGGCGGGATTGCTCGTAATTACGATCAGGAAGCCGATTTGTGGGTAGAATACGACATTGAGATCAAGGTCGTAGATTGCAGGAACCGTGGAGGCAATGTCACGGGATGTGTGATTCAGCAGATCCTCGAGACCGTCGTAGTGTCGCTTCATCTCATCCAGCTCAAGATCAACCCCAGCATTGATGACGGTTCGATGCATCTCTGCCGAAGAGGTAAAGTCTACCTAGGAAAGGGTTATCAGGTCGGTTGGCGCTTTCCTCCTAGTTCTAGTGCTCCGGCGAGCTAACCTTTTCGCTGATAGCCCTACCAATCATTGCAATCTCGTGGGTGTCGAACTTCTCAAGCACCTGAATGATGTGATCAGAGGAACATTTCAGACCACAGATGGAATTGAACCTACCTTGATCCCTATCACTGTTCTCTCCAACCCGATGACACCCATAACAGCGGTCCTGATCTGCAGCGTGTAAAATGCAAACTATTATCATCAGCAGCGCTCTGTGTGCTGTGAAGGCACCGTACTGATCGAAGACTTGACCAGATACCGCTCTTGATTCCACCGGTCTTACTCAGTGCATTGCTGACACCTTTCCTGAGGTGAACCATGACAGTCCTCATATTCTTAATCTGTCCAAGGCTCTTCATTATACTATCCATCAGGCTGTTGTTGTCGGGTTGGAGAAAGACACTTGCAGTGTCCAGCCTTTCGTTAATAACGGCTATATCCAAGCTTGGGCGCAAAAAGTATTGTCGGAGAAGGGACTTGCCTTGTGGAGTCCTGGCAATGTGATGGAAAAGACCGTAGACTGAGAGCCCTTCCTTCGAGCCGGACGCCATATTGGTTGGTCCTTGACTATGAGTGTTGGGACTAGATTCGGATTGTACAATTTGAAGGGACGCCAGCGTGTCTGCATTGACAAACCTAAAGATCATTCAGCATCTTTTTGACTTTGTGATGAATACTCTAGTAGCGTACATAATACTTCCAAGGTTGAACATCTCTACAGATGCTATGATGAAGGTGCCAACAGCGGTATCGTTGGGAAGATCTTGGGCTACCTTCCTTCTTCCCACGTACGTGAGCAGCGCACCGGCGCATCCAATGGTTAGACGACTATCCATGTCGATCCACGCGGAAACCCTCAAGAGGTTGCCCTGACGTCCAGTGAAGCCGGCTTCGTTTCCCCCTCCATAGGTCTCGTAAGCATCGTCGTACCCTGGTGTGATGAAGGAGACTTCAGGGCCGCCATCGGTAGACAGATTCAGCTTGGTCAGCTTGTATTTTCCAGCCTCGTAGCTGAACTCCGGAGATGGTCGGGACTCGATAATGTATGGCAATACGAACTGATCCCCTATATATGGTGACTGTAAGTCAGACCTTCATCCACATTAGAGGTGTATACCTTCAGAGCCTTCAGGGTTGAAGCATAACTCCACAGCTTCATCGACTCGCGTCGAGAGTATAACAACTGTGGGTTGGATTTGCAGTTTCACTGTTCGCCATTAGTGAGAATCTGGACGAGACTAGGCACGAGATGCAGCGAACGCGTATCGACGACCTCAATCCCACCATAAGTCACGTCTGCCATGATGAACAGTTTCTGGGTCCTTGCAACGTAATAGCAGCATCCTACCGTGCCTCTATCTCTCATGTCTACACACATGATAACCTCATTAAGGGAGTCAGCGTCCTCCCTTTCGGCAATGGCTGCGGCATCTTCAGGACGTAGATCCCTCTCAGAAGGAGTGGTAGATTGGGGACGAGGTAGCTGGTGGATTTGACGACGCGGTGAAGTTGTAGTTCGGGAACCGAGGTGACTTCTCGGAGGATGTAGACTGACTCGCTTGGCTGGCTGCTGCTGAGACCCTCTCGCCTGCTGCGACTGGAAAATTGGGGAAGACGGAGCTATGGAGGGCGATTGTAAGCCGTGGCTATCGCCGACAGAGGGCGTCGCAGTTACGGAGCCTTCGCGATGGCGTTTGGAGCCGACCATGATATAGGTTTAGGAATGGAAGCGATAGAACTCGTCGTTGAGGTTGTGAAAATATGTATGGTCAACCTTCTCGCAAGCCGAGGCCGGCACTGGCTGGTCTCACACCATGACCACTCATGCCAAAGCCAGTATTTCATTAGCAGACCTGAAATTATGATGATTCCTACAGGTCCTGTTGGAAATAATGAGACCTTCACAACCTTCTGATTGCTTTTTGACATACAGCCACTGAGGAGTTGAGTACGTTCTACGACTGAGCAGAATTACCTACATATGCTATGCTCCTTGTTGCCATGCCAATTTGTACTCACTGGTATTGGGGTCTTACGTACTCTTTATGGATTTGGCAAAACCATGAGTGTGTCCCCGTCTGGCGCAACATTGACCCTAGCCTCTTGACCACCCCGGATCTCGCCCCTTATAATACGATCAGCCAAAGCAGTGGTGACACTTTTCTGAATAAGACGATTGAGCGGCCTTGCACCGTAACGCGGATCATAAGACTTCTCGGTCAGCCAGTCTTTGGCTTGATCCTCCACGCTCAATACAATTCGACGTTCATCCAGGCGAGCCTGCAGTTCGTTCAGACGTATATCAACAATATCCCGTAATGCGGACTTCGAAAGCCTTCGGAAGAAAACGAACTCATCGATTCGATTTATAAATTCTGGCGGGAAGCTCGCTGCTACCTGTCTCATGATGGCGTCTTTGTTGCCAGGTGATATCTCTGTCGACTCTTCGTGCAAAGTATCGGCACTCACCAATATTTCAGCACCAATATTAGAGGTCAGGGCAATGATGGTATTCCTGAAATCGATCTTGTGCCCCTGGGCATCTGTGAGGAAACCTTCATCGAGCACCTGCAGGAGCAGTCCCGCAATGTCACGATGGGCCTTTTCGATTTCGTCGAATAGTAATACAGCGTATGGCTTCCGCCTTACAGCCTCAGACAATTGGCCTGCGTCCTCGTAGCCGACATAGCCTGCAGGAGATCCTATCAATCGACTGATTGTATGCTTCTCCTGAAATTCACTCATGTCAAACCGGATCATTGCGGATTCGGTCGAGAACAAGAAACTTGCGAGCTTCTTGCAGAGCAAGGTTTTACCGGTTCCTGTGGGTCCTAGCATGAAGAATGATGCTATCGGTCGATTGTCCCCAGACAGGCCTGCTCTTTGAGATCTGACAGCGTTAGCCACGGCCATGAGAGCTTCATCCTGGCCTCGTATGGATTGGCGTAGTGTATCCTCCATAGATATTAACTTCTCTATCTCGCCGGACATCAATTTCGTGACTGGTATCCCTGTTTGACGGGACACGACAGCCTCGATGTCGGCTGGAGTGACCGAATCATGAAGAATGCCAGGAGCGGAGGACTCCGAACCCTCTTTTGGTAGTAGTGCTTGCAGTCTAGGGATGGTAGAGTATCTAAGTTCGGATGCTTTGCCATATTCCCCGTTCCTTTGGGCTTGTTCAAGCCCAAGCCGTGCTGACTCGAGATCGGATCTGGCGTTCTTGATAGCGGCTATTTCTGCCTTCTCTTTGTCCCAAGTCTCCGTTAATTTCGCTATCTGATCCTCTTTCGAAGTTAAAGACTGCTCCAACTTCTCTTTGCGCTCGACGCTGGCAATGTCTGTTTCTTTCCTCAAGCTCTCCAATTCGATCTGAATCGTCATGATCTGGCGATCCAAATCCTGAATGGCTTCAGGCCTGCTCTCCTTTACGTAGATTTGATGTTAGCAATGTTGATAGAGCCTAAGTTCGCAAGGTCAAGCTCAATACTAAAACAGGGGAAAAAAGGATTCCTTTGAGATACGCCTCGTGAGTGAAAAGAGTGAGTCCATTGCGGAAAGGTCTCCTCTGATACTACGTACCTGCTGCAACCTCTGAGCAGATGCCGCTTCATCGACAAGATCAATCGCTTTGTCTGGCAAGAATCTCTCGCTTATGTATCTATTGGACAGGTTCGCAGCAGCCACGAGAGCGCTGTCAAGGATTCGAACTCCATGATGAACCTCATACTTCTCTTTTAGGCCCCGCAGTATACTGATAGTCTCTTGCACAGTCGGCTCTCCGACCAGTATGGGCTGAAACCTGCGCGCCAAAGCGGCGTCTTTCTCTATCTGTCGATACTCACTGAGAGTTGTTGCCCCACTGATCTGAATTTCACCACGGGAAAGCGCAGGCTTCAGCATATTGCTTGCGTCCATGGAGCCCTCAGCCTTGCCGAGGCCGAGCAGAGAATGCATCTCATCAACGAAGAGTATGATTCCGCCGTGGGCATCCTCCACCTCTTTCAAGACTGCTTTCAGGCGCTCTTCAAAATCACCCCGGAACTGTAAGACCAAGAGTCAGCACATCATGAGTTACACCAGTTGTACTCTGTGCTACCATACTTTAGCCCCCGATATCAAGAGTCCCAGGTCCAGGGCTATCACACGCTTTTCTTTGATACTTTCCGGCACATCGCCGCGGACTATTCGCTGGGCCAATCCTTCCATCACGGCAGTCTTCCCTACTCCTGCATTGCCCACGAGGACTGGATTGTTCTTCGTGCGTCTTGAAAGGATCTGTATGAGCCGCTGGATATGGCTATCACGACCTATGACCGGATCTAGCTTTCCCTCTTTTGCTTTTGCGGTCAAGTCCATCCCATACTTCTCTAATGCGGGCTTTTCCTCCTCCTGACCACCGAGATTCATGCGATATGTCCCACCGGGCGGTTGACCCCCTCGGCCGCTGGCATAGCGACGACAGGCATATATATGGGGCGCTGCCGGAAGCCGTGATGCGAATACATGGGGATGTTTTCTGGAAGACCCGCTGTTGGAGCTTAGCTGAGCAGATACTCTTAGGTTTGGCCGAAGTGGTCTATGGGGGCTCCACGCTGGTGGCAGACCTCGTAACGCCAGACGCGCCCTCGACGACATCGCAGCATATGATTGACAAGCAAAGTACAAGCCAGTATTAGCGGTACTTGAGAGTAGAGAATAGCTCCATGCTACCTCGTGCGATGAATGGAGCAATTTGCATCAACAAATCTAGTTGAGCCTCAAGATATGACGACCATTGGCCTAGCGCCAAATTAGTATTGGCGTGCCTAGGGCCACTTTCAGCCTTGGCATTGGCCGCTGAAACACTACACCAACCACGAATTTTTGTACTATGAAAATCAGCAAGCCTTTTAACCACACTACACCACACCAAAGACACGACAAACATGGGCTTCTTGGACTTTCTTACCGATGCCGGCCTCTCGAGTATGTTGTTAGTTTACGTCTACTTACACCCAGATTCTGCTAACACATGGAGGTCTCAATTCGTGGGTTAGGACTAGATCCTACATTACAGGGTGAGCACTTTGGAGCCCAACACAGTCCCTGCTCCTACGTGATGAGCAAATATTGGTCCGTGTTTATGAATAGCGGCTTAAGACACCGTACAACAATGGATACACACCCAAACGCGCATTGTGCGCATCTCTGATTTTGCGTTATGCCATGCGTTCAGTCCAAACTAAGCAAATAAGAAGCGAACGCTGATCGTGCCCTAGTTATGGCCCCTCGCAGGCTGATGTCCAATGCTATAAAGCGTTGAAGGCCACACCTGAGGCGGCCAAGTACCCACATGCCTATCGCTGGTACAAGCACATGTCCTCTTACGAGTCTGAGTTCTCTTCCCTTCCCGGCGACCCCTCGGTAGGTCTTGGTTAAGCTTCATTCAATCAAAGGACCATACTCTGACCTGTGTTACCATGATAGAAAGCATATACAACATACGGCCCTGAGAAGACCGAGGAAGCTACCAGCACAAATCCCAAGGACGCTCCAGCTGCAGAGGAAGACGAAGATGATCTCTTTGGATCTGACGAGTCGGAGGACGAGGAGGCCAAGAAGGTGAAGGAGGCGAACCTGGCGGCATACAAGAAAAAGAAGGAGGGCAAGGTCAAGCCTGCCGCCAAGAGTATCGTCACATTGGACGTCAAGCCTTGGGGTGAGTCTCACAAGATACAAGGGATGTCCATTTTGATGCTGATCCCGTGTCATGACAGACGACGAGACCAACATGAAAGAACTAGAAGCCAACATGCGTAAAATTTCTATGGATGGCCTTACGTGGGGAGCATCCAAGCTCGTACCTGTTGGTTACGGCATCAGCAAATTGCAGGTCAACTTGGTGAGTCTCCGCCCTTCTTTGCATGGGCATGGCTCACGCTACACGTGTAGGTAGTGGAAGATGAAAAGGTCTCGATCGACGATTTGCAGGCAGAGATCGAGGGTATCGAGGATCATGTACAATCCACCGACGTGGTGAGTGACTTTTCCTACATCTTCCTACCTTCGTGCTGACAGTAGCCCTCCCACCAGGCTGCAATGCAAAAACTATAGTCCTTTTCACGCGGCTTGAAAAAGCTGTTATGAACACTACCGGCGCTTGCAGGTCATAATTAATAGCGACGGCTGTACGCGATTGTGATCACACTGACGACCAAGTGTATGGCCATAGAAATAGATCAGTCAGTAGCTATGATATGAAAAGCGACGCCTCGTAGGCGTTGATGTACCTTTCTGTTCAATTTTCGCAGAACGACTGCCCACTTCGGGCAAAGGAAACCTCATGGGGCTCTATGTCCGGTGACGGCACTTGACCAGGCCTGTTTGCAAGCTAGGTAGACTGTGTGTCCACCATCCACAAGAGATACTCAGTTGCTGGTAAGATCATCGTACAGCAACTAGACCGTAAGGCTGCATGGGTCTGGATGCTTGTATGGAGAGACCGGCTTCAGAATTAGTCTGCGTCTCGCCCGATTGCCTTTTGACGTGAGGAGACGACCCTCTTGTACCGACATCGAGAGTCGCTTGACTTGGCATGACCAGAGTCAGTACACACCGTAGGCTTGGCTTTTTCCCTCTTCCCTGAGCATTCAGTCATTCAAAGATCAAGTTCTAGCTTGTCTTCCTCGAGTATGAGATCGCTCAGAAGGCGAAGCAGATGAATCAAAGAAGACAGCATTTATGAGACGGTTAGCTGTGAGCTTGTGAGCGTTTCTGGCGGCGTTCATGGACGAGAGCGGAGCATCATTTCACGCTTGAGCTTTGCCAAAGGGGCTGTGGTGGGGGAGTGACGCTTCGACCGTGTAGCCCAAGGGCAATCTGATATCTAGACGTGAATGCTGCCATGTCTTGGATTTTGGAAGTGTAGCATCGTGAGGATGTCGAACAGCTAGGAATCATGCTGCTCCACACGTTGGCGACAACAGGAAATGATCAATGAGCACGTTGCATAGAGAATTGAGTCTCGATTACTATGGGCAGAGCAGACTGCAACCTCGACTAGCTGGGCCAGCAGGATACCTTGGTGGCCTGATCAACGCTGCAATGCGAAACGGTTAGCAGACAGCCGAGGGCAATCTCGGCTTATGGTTCCGTCAAAGATCTCAGGGCCAAATCTTCTATCTGTAGTTGAGATTTGCAATAGGGGTTGTGAATATCATCTTGAAAAGATCCTAGAGTCTACTTGCAATGGATGAACATGAGAGTGATATGGGGTCGAATGTTCTCTACATCCGTTTACTTTGCTACAAGAGGTTACAGGACTTACATCCCTTGCACGGATGCTGAATTTCTTCTTCCAACCATGCAGCGAACGGCATGAACTGTAAACAGCAAATCAAGTTGATACGGCGGGCGATCAAGCAATCACATTGGGAGCGCAATTTGATCACACCACTCTTTGTGAATCGTACCGGAAGGTCGTCCCAGAGGACTCTATGACTTATAATCTAAGTATGGCTCAGGTGATATCAGTTATGTAATGGTAGCCCCAATCGCACTCAACTAGAGAAATGATTTTGATGGATTTCGGGACAAACGGAGTATGTGTGAGCCAGCCACAATGACCCCAATGGCCTCGCTTTGAGGAGTTTCAAAGATAAAACACGCTTGCACAGTGACATGTGTGGTATGCGAGGTACCCTAGCTGCCACGCTGCCGTTGGAACAGTGGCCCATCAAGGACGATCCAGATGTGGTAGCATGATTCCTGGAGCTGTCTATACTATCATCAAACCGGCTACATAGCTTCAACCGAGTCGGGGACTTTGAAGGCGGGGAGGCTAAGCGTTGGGTGACCTGCATGAAAGGGGGTGAGATCGTCAGGTACAGGTGGCATGCCACGTGGGAAATAGAAGTCAGCACTATCTTTCGAAACAATGACCATTTAGTAGACCGCCACGCGATGACCAGCGGTCTACAACATCAATGGAACTCCACCATGGTGCGAGATGGATGGAAGAATATGTTGTAGGGACCGATGCTACCAGTGCTTGCTCGATCGCGACTCTAATGTCGCATGTCCGGGTCGATAGGCAGTCTTTGGGCTGGGCAACGACGTCCTGAGAGGAGGTAGCATTGCCACACGGCAGAAACTACCCCAAATGGCGTAGACGTGGGCTGTGAAACAGTGGCTTACATGCAATGGGAGCAGGATCGAAGCAGTGGGATGCCTAAGGGCTTCATAATGAAGAATGAATAGAGTTCATGTGATTGTTCTCAGCAAGCGATAGGCCAATGCTAACTGATGACAGTATCGAGAAGATATCGAAAGTCAAATAATGGTGTCAAGAGTCTTCTCTTAGTACTCTGGTATTGAAGCTATTCCAACCTCTTGACCGAGAGGCGACCGATATTTCAAGAGCACGGGCATCCTCTTCAGCTCCGTAATGCCCAGCAAAAAGTGGAGGGGCCTGAAGGCGCCAATCGGAGCATCCCAAATGAAGCATAGCTGTTGCGAAAGACGACGGGAAGACTAATATGGTGCTGGCCTTGCCAGGCTGCCGAGAATAATGGAAGGTGGGAAGCAAGCAAGAGCATGACAATTGGACAAAGAGAGGTGAAGACCAGACGGCTTAGTGTCTCGCTTGACACGAATAAGGCCTTATTAATTCCATCGGATGCTAAGCGAGAGCTGGACGACCAATGAGATTATTATCAGGCTCTCGGGCAGGTTGCCGGCTGGAGCTAGCTTGCTTGCGCCCAATACGGGCTGGCCCATCCTGAAGCATACCTTAGTTCGTTCGTACGCCGTATGAAACAAAGAAGAAACGATAGCTCAAGTACGGTGATCGGGACACGCTGAGTCCGCGTCAGGCGTCAGCGCTGGAACATGCACCGAAGCTTCAAGTGTGCCAAGGTGCCAGGGTGCCGCGTCATCTCGGTCGGACATGCACGGCTTATCACCATGCCTCCGTCCGATCACAGCACGGTGAACTGGGCGACAGTCATACTCCTACCTCGACGGCGAACAAGCGTGAAGATTCATGCGAAGTCATCTCCGATCAAGTGTGGGGAGGACCAAGGGCTCTCAGCCGCAGCCACGAGGTTGGACGCGCTAAGGCCGGATCGGGGCAGCAGAGCAGCAAACGAAAGGCAGGTAACTCTCTTCAGCGTCACTGCCACCGCCTTTTGGCTGATAAATCCAGCCTTGACGCAGATACTGCTTGTGCCTGACTCACAAACGATAACGAGAGGTGCACTGTACAGGTAGTCCGAGCTTAGGCGACTCGCAAGGTTTTGCCCTCGTGCTGCCAAATCGCGGTTAGTCCGTGGTATTGTATGCGGAGGTCACACATCAAAGCCGGGAGATGGGGCAGCCAAGACGGTTTTCATGATTTCACATGTCTGGTCATTTCAACGCCGCCAAAGGATGCGGCGAGGAGGGCGAGAGATCCTTAGTCCCAAGACGATGGAACCTATTGAATAGTCTTCTCGCCTTCCTGACCGCCAATTCAGGCTGGTGCACTGCACTGCCTTGTTCGCATGAGGGATCGAGGATGCATGGCTTTGGGACAGCAGCCAATTTAGAATTGCCAGTAATAGATACACTTCGAGCGTCAGCCATTCTATTCTGACCGGTGGTTAAGCTCTCAAATGACCCATATAGAGTTAGATCGAACGTCACGCTAACCGTACAGGGGCTATTATTGCATGAATGCACGCAGCCTTATAGCTTTTCTATTGTTAAGTCGAGCTAATGCGTGATAGTGTTAGGCTCGCCTAAATCCGCAGCTCAAGCCCCGAGCTTCGTAGATCTGTTGACCAAAAGAATCGTTCGTGAAATGGGTCGACTCGTAAGAGCTCTCGTAGGATTCGCTTTGATTGGCGGAATATGGTGTGCATCTCGCAAGCTGTACAGCCCTTTTCCACTTTCCCCATCGCGAGCTTAAAATCCCTTGTCCGTAGCTCGTACCACTCGCTCGCCGTTGCGACGGTAGTGTGGTGTAACCTCGACGCAACACCCTGGGTAAGGCCCAAAATTGGAACCTCAAACTACGTTTGCTACTCGCCCAGACGCGAAAATGCGTAGCCTGGTAGTTCGTGTGATTTCGGCGCAGCCTTGGACGCCAGGTCTCTCATTCTCTAGCGAAAGGCTGCAAGTGATGATTGATTTGTAATCGTCGAAGCGGTGCAAGTGCCACGTTCGGCACCCTGCCTATCGGTACGTACCTACCATGTGGGAACAGGGATGGTAACATTTCGAGGGCCAGCTGCACTGCACAGGCAAAGTGTACGAATAATACACACGGCACCTTGATTCCCCCGCCGCAATATATATTGATCCTCATCCCACTGCCAGATATTCCCTCACCTTCCCCTCCACATTTCTCAAACCGCGGATACAACCGCTCCTGTTTACAGCCTTTTGCTTGTAGTCCTCCCACTTCTCTTCCCCAGCCTCACTGCTCATCACTCACACTCCGTCCACCTTGTCGTACTGCAACAGAACCATGCAGCGTCACAATAGCTACTCGCTCCCCTGTGGAGCCCAGAATTCTCCAAAATATTCTTCATCTCACAGCACCAGCAGTGCTTTCAGCGCCAGTGCAAATCCCAATGAAGATTGGACAAAGATATCAGATCTCGCTGAGAGACGAAGAATCCAGAATAGGATCGCTCAACGCAACTATCGTGAGTGCCAATGTCGTCAAACACCAAGAATGAAAGCTAACGAAAGGACAGGCAAGAAGATTAAGAGACGTCTCGAGGACCTCGAGCGAAGAGCAGGCTCATCTTCAGCCTCGCCGGAGCAGTCACACGCAGACCTCGCTCCCATGATCGAATCGAGGCCCATTCACCAGAGACACGATGACAGCGTGAAGAGGCAGAGACCCAAGCAGGACTCCGCGAACCGAGGTCGACGAAAGTCGCCAGAAGGTCTTTCGCATCCATACCCTCCTGTGAAGACTGAACGGTCAACTTCTCCCACCTACCAGTACGGCAGAGAACTATCCATTTCTCCTCCCCCTTCGTATGGATACTCTCACACCCTTCCTGAACCTATTATCCACCCTCCTTATCCGCAACACGCCCCATTCAACACTCTTCCAGCTCCTTATGCAGAGTACTCCGGACAGGCACAATATCTTCCACCATTACCGACCACCCTGCCCAGTATGTCACAGTATGACCTTGGACCATCCAAAAGCAACAGGTATCTCGACGACAACATTTTCGACCAGTACGATACTGGCTATGCGCCGTTTGGGAGCATGGATCTGCCAATGCAGCAGTCCTATTCGGACTCTAATGTTCATGTAAATCATCCCGAGTACAGCTTCCATTTTCAATAATTCTTCTCTTATTCGATGTCTATCGTTCTTTCCCTATCAAAAAAGTCTTTCATCGTTGCTCATATCGATTCATGAGACCGTGACTGATGGCATATTTGCCAGACACCGCCACTCTCGCACTCACATTCTTTCGAATATTCGAGGGCGGGATCGCCGTCGATGATCTTCCCTGGCACGCCAGTATCGATACCGGATTCACCACGGCTTGTCATTCGATAGGAGCACTTTTGGATTTGATAGCGATGGAACCCTGGCGCTGGGAATCTATCAGGACTGTGGAGGTGATAGCTCCAAATGATGGGATTCCCCAATCATTGCGGGATTTGAAATTTGCATGAGCTGTAACGATGACGACGATAGCTGCTGTGCCCAACAGCATCATGTAAAACTACCAATGGATCTAGATCTTTATCAACCTTGTGTTACCTACCTCTAACATTCCATCCTGAGCCTCGGTTCTTGCTCACCGCCGAGACATTTAGGATCCGTTACTAACCACTTGATTGTTTCGTGTTGGTCCTTCGTTTCGTTGGCTTCAGACCCTGGTCGCGTTCCGCTTCAGCTCCGCGCCATATTGGGGGCCTGAGAAAGTCAATTATACGACGAGCAACTAGCGGTCTTTCAGTCGTTTCGGCCAGTACGAAATGCTCTGTCCAGTCTCGTAGTCAAGGCGAGTAGTGAACCTCGGAAGTCTTTATCGGGCCAATAGAACTATTCTAGCCCCGCAGTCGCTTAGTCAGCATCATCGGATACTTTTTGCGTGCAAAAAGTGAAATTGTCTATTTAGGCTCGTACACAGTCTTTCAATATGTCTCGTCTCAAAAGGCAGCGGCTTACGGCTGATGGCAAAGATCGTGTTGTCGCCAGCGACGATGAACCTGAACGTCCTGATATAGGAACAGCGTCGCAACTAGCCAACAAGAAGCAGGCTATAAAGCAACAAGGGCGCTCTTTGTACGTACGCTCTCTACCTGTAAGTGTGACTACAGAGAGCTTGACCAATCTTTTCTCTCAATCGTTTCCCCTCAAACATGCTACAGTGGTCGTGGATTCGGTGACCAAGAAGTCCAGAGGTTACGGTTTTGTCACCTTTGCAGACGTGGAAGATGCTCAAAGTGCCAAAGAGACCTTCAACGGGTCATTCTTCGAGGGCCAGAAGATCAAAGTTGAGTCTGCAGAGCCTCGACAACGCCAACAAAATGAAGATGGCTCTGTTGGTGGGGATAAGAAAACACCTAGACCAAACAGGCAAAAGCCCAACTTCCAACCAGCACCGAAGCTTATCGTCCGAAATCTTCCTTGGACGATCAAGGACTCAGAGCTTGCAGCTCTTTTTCGCAGCTTTGGCAAGGTGAAGCATGCCACTATACCAAGGAAGGAGCCAGGTCTATCAGCAGGCTTCGGCTTTGTGGTCCTTCGAGGAAAAAAGAATGCGGAAAAGGCATTGGAACAAATCAATGGCAGAGAAATAGAGGGGCGGACTCTTGCCGTAGATTGGGCGGTGGACAAGGAGGTCTGGGACACCGTACAGATTGGAAAAAAGGAGCCAAAACTTGGCCAAGAAGTAGACCATGGGATGGCCAATGTTCAGGACAGCAAAGCCTTAGGATCACAAACGATTGGAGATGGAGACGCTACCGGTATTGTTCAGATTGACGCGAGCGCCTCGAGCGCCTCAGACAATGATAGCAGTGAAGACTTGTCTAACACAGACGAAGCATCTGAGGAAGAGACAGCTCTTCCGGCTTCGAAACTGAAACTTGACTTGTCAACTTTATTCTTACGAAATCTTCCGTTCAGCTGTACCAATGAGGTCCTGAAAGAACACTTTCAATCGTTTGGCCCTGTGAGATATGCAAGAATAGTATTTGATCAAGCCACAGAGATGTCAAAAGGCACTGCTTTCGTATGCTTTATCAATGCAGAAGACGCAGATGCTTGCCTTCGAGAGGCCCCTCGGGTGCAGCCTCCCTCGGGCCAAACAGGCTCTGTAATTAGAAGTGCCAATGCTTCTTCGAACAAGCATTCTCTCCTAGAAGATACGAGTAAGGATCTCTCTGGACGATTTACCATTGATGGAAGAGTCCTTCAAGTATCTCGAGCAGTTGATCGAAGAGAAGCCACCCGTCTCACGTTTGCCGGTAACAATCTACGAGATGCCCGAGACAAGGATAAGCGACGGCTCTACTTGCTCTCCGAGGGGACTGTGCCGGCTGGCACTCCTCTATACGAACTTCTCTCCACGACCGAGATCAAGATGCGAGAGGACAGCGCAAGGCAGCGGCAGTCACTGATTAGAAGCAACCCTAGCCTTCACCTTAGCTTGACACGTCTATCGATTCGCAATCTACCCCGCAATATCACCTCCAAAGACCTCAAAGCTCTTGCTCGAGAAGCGGTCGTTGGCTTCGCCAAAGACGTCAAGTCTGGAGCGCGAAATGCATTGTCAAAGGAGGAACGTTCACGAGGCGGCGAGGAAATGAGAGAAGCCGAGAAGGCTCGTAAAGCGAAAGGAAAAGGGATTGTCAAGCAAGCTACAGTCCAATTTGAAGGGCGCGAAGGCAGTAAAGTAGCAGAGAAGAACGGAGCTGGTCGAAGCAGAGGTTATGGTTTTGTCGAATATACCTCACATCAATGGGCCCTAAAGGGACTTCGATGGTTGAACGGGCATGCAGTGGGTGTATCTGACGGTGCAGCCATTGGACCAGAGACCAAAGAGAGGAAGAAACGACTAATCGTGGAATTTGCCGTTGAGAATACCCAGGTCGTCATGAGACGGCATGAAAGAGAGGCTAAAGCTCGGGAACGGTCAAAAGTCGTCTCAGAGAAACGCGAGAAGGGCGAGATCTCGATGCCTACTTCCACAAAGACACTAAGCAAGGACCAATTGATGGCAAAGACGAGGAAGGGTATGAAAAGGAAGCGGAGCCCCACGTCAGACCCCCCGAGGCAAAGGAATACGTCCACGGCAAACACTACTACCCCCAACGACTCAGACAAGAGCAGCAAGCGACAGCAAATCATCGGAAGGAAGAGGATGATGCGAAGATCGAGGGGCAAATCGGCGACTGCTTGAAACGTGTCAAATGTCAATAGTCACTGATCTTTTGTCTTTGGGATGGGATTTCTCAATCTGTGACAGCGACTTCTGATGAACATTGCCTTGCTTCCGTGGTGCTTTTACCCACAATCGATGCATCTGAAATCCGATCATTCTTCATCTACGTAGGCGAGGAGGTCAAGACTCAGTCATATGCAAGATTCACCTACGGTAAGCTTGCATCACTCAATGTCACTCGCTCTCATTTCCATTGCCATTTCCCGCCGATTGAGAATTCTGTTCGTTTCCACCTCCTTGTCTGATCGGGAGCACTGATCAGCTGCTCCGACCCTGATCTCATCCTGTGATGTCACCTCGTTCAGGATTCCTACAATATGTTTGGCAAGGGCTCTATTTAGCCTCTGAATCTCTCCTATGCAAGCTACAAGGGAAGCTATGCAGGTTGCCAGTATAATGCCAAATTGCGTTCGAGTGCCAGCTCTTTGATGTCTCATCAGGCACAAAACAAGGCTGATTCTCAACAAATCGTTCTTTCAATGTATGGAGGCGCTCGATGTTACAGCGCAATGCCACTAACAGGACACATCCCTCTCACTAGACTTCGACTCCAAGGTTCACGCTTTACGTCTCGAGTAATAAGTAGACGTCTCCTACCCTAGCTCGTATTCCAAGTCCTGTTATTTCAGCCGAGACCAGTTCGTGTTGCAGGTGAAGCATTGAGTACCTCGAACCGCCCGACCTTGTGGACGAAGCGTTACTCATTACCAACCTCAATCTTTCCGGAGCGGCTCACTACAACAACGGCTTCTACCCGACGTGTGTACGTATTTCGGCAGTCATTGTCCAGCTATCGACGTAGCATTCTGAACTATAGGACTTGGTTGAAAATTGCCATGTCATTATACTGGCAATGCTGACTCCGAAACGTCATCCAAGAGCTTATCACTAAACACTACGCCCCTCGGGCTACCAAATATATTGTGGCTTCGCTTACTGCCACATCGCACGTAACAAACTATGAATCTGTGAACGTAGTACCGAAGGCAAGGTATGCCTCGTGCTGTTGGACAACTAGACAATGAGTGCTGCGAACATTACAGTCACGGTCTGCTGCATGCATTTAGGGGCATGGAGCATTCTATGTCACATTGGAGAATGGGGCGAACACACTCAAGTGAATCCGTTTTGCATTGCATCTCGCAAGGTACGAGGATGGCGTATACGAAAAGCGGTCCCCATCGGGCCGTCACGCCATGGCAACAGGGCACATTGGACCTCAAAACCCTCACGTACCTTATTCATGTCGTTTGCCGGCCATCATCAAGGCACTCCCCCTCATGAAGGGCAGTATGTATTCCACTGCAATAAAAGTCATCACCAGTTCAAACGAACCTTGAGCCATTGCTCGGTCCGTACGTTATTGCTTGAAACTCCCAGAACCTGCATCCCTGGGCCCCGCGGGCTGCTGGTCTCAGACAAGGGTGAGAACCTTGGTATGGCAAAGGGTGCATACGGCTATGTTTGCGAAGAAGGGCGCAAAGCGACGGTCTCCAATGGCGGTCATTCGCCCTTTGAGGCGAATCTGAGGCTCCGGATTGAACACTAGCAGCAAGACGCAATCGTGTAGCGCCATGAAAGAGTGAAAGGGTGGCATCATGCGGGGCTAGCCAAAATCAGGTGGGGCCAAATGGCGGGCTGCAATGATAGCCAAGACGCAAGTATCGACCGACGTAGCCTGGTCAAACAATCAAAACGCAGCCAAACGGGGCGTTCTGTTCCACATGAATCTAGACTTCTTTGATGTTCACTCTTGCACCTTCCCCACAACGTTGTACCGCTTGCTGAAGAACGTAAACCAGTCCCGAAGAACGCCCTTTTTGTCGTCGGGTAGATCCTCCCAATCGGCTCTGCAGTCTTCCGGTTTCAGTGAAGACTGAGCGAGAGCGCGCGAGGCGTCTTTGCCGGTGAAGACTGATATGACAGAGGAGATGGTCAGCTACCTATCGGTTCCCGCCAAACTTTGGAGGCCGTCGGGGTTTATCCGTTGGGTGGGAGCGTGGTTCGTATACACACCATTATATGGGTTCTTGGGAGCGTAGGCGGTGTTGCCAGATACATCAAAGACTGTGCCCATGATAGCCACATAGGTTGGGTACGCGGAGTCGGTGCCTGGTTTGATGGGATTGCAACCAAATTAGCAGGACTTTCTTTGCCTTTCGAAACTTCCCAGGTACTGCCAGGAGTATTGAAGTCGGCTTGATAGGATAATCGTACCATCGCACTTTGCTAGGTCTGCTAGACTGATTGGGTCATCTTTGGGAGGATGGAGCTTGGGTGGATCCTTAGGAGCGAAGGACTTAGTTTCCGTGCTAGCCATTGCTCGAATCTTCCTTCAATGCTCAATCGGCGATTGATCAATGGGCTCGGACCACGGACTTTGGTAGGGTGCGAGCGGAATGCGGGTATCAATACTGTCAAGGAGGATTTCGTTGTTGCTGATGCCTGAATGAGAAGAGGTTGTCGCAAAGGTTCCCTAGATAGTCAGCGACGGCGGGGCACGGCGGGGTTCCGGGCTACCCCTTGCCCTAATGCTGCTGTGAACGGCTGCCTAACTGCACTTGATGTCTATCCCGGCGCTAGGTGTGGGCCTGAAACTCGCTCGTATCCCACGCTCGTCATGCTCTTCTTGCCTGAGGAATTTGGGGCGGTCACCGTTGAAACAGTCTTGAGCACCGCTGTCCTACCACAGCGAGTAGGATTAGAAGCTACACCTCCTCTAACCTCATGCAGACTAATGCACCTTGTCACCCAACAGTTATTCCTTTCCAGCAAATCATCACCTCTTTGTCCCGACTGGCTGCTGAATCATTAGTGTCAACAGCGACTGAACAATCTCGGCAGCAGCTAGGACTGTTGTCTCCCCAGGGTTGTCGTATATCGGGGCAACCTCCACGACGTCCGCACCTACGACCCTCAAACCCTCGAGACCATCTAGAATAGAAAGGAATTCTCTTGTTGTCCAACCTCCAACTTCTGCCGTTCCTGTCGCTGGCGCAAAAGCTGGATCGAGCACATCAATGTCTACTGAGATGTAGACATTCGTGTCACCGACTCTTTCCTTGAGCTTCTTGATCACGCCGTTTACGCCAATGCGATCAATATCTCTAGCTTTGATAGTGTCAAACCCACAGCGGACGTCGTTGCGCATATCTCCCTTGCGCCTCATCACTGGTGCTCTAATGCCTGCGTGAATCGATGTGTTTCGTATCAGCCCTTCTTCGTGTGCGAGGTGAAGGAAGGTTCCTAATTGTGTCTTTAGCTGGCAGCCTTGACGGTGGAAGTCATCGTCTTGACCTACCATGATTGACGCTTCTGGGTCCCTCGGAGTTCAGTCATATGGACATTGTGGGGGCCAATTGTTTCAATTACTCCTACTTACATGTACTGTGTCTGCCCGCCGCCTGGGGGCTCAAGTCAGTATCATCAAGGTTTTTGGCCCTCAAAGGCAGGAACTACCTAGAACTTTCGGGTCCCAAGTATCTACAGAACCAATTAGTCGCACTAGCTGATTGGGAGGGAGGGCTACATACCTATGTGGGAGTCAAAATGGATCACGGAGACCTTTCCCCATCGTGAAGCTACGGAACGGAGTGCGGGAAGAGTTGTAGTATGATCGCCTCCAAGGGCGATGATACGAGGCGTCAACGATTTTGTCTCTGCTTTCGCCTTCCGCCCTGAAACCACCTTTCAAAGGTTTTGGCATGTGAGCACGCAGTTGGAGCCTCTATCAAAAAGTTGACGGAAGATATACTGATTGTAACATACAGTATGTGCCTTCTCGAGCTGTTTCAGGGCAATCGTATTATCAAGGAAAGTCAAAGGCGCATCTCCACAGTCCAGGATCTTAGCCCAACTTTGAAATGGATTTATTCCTGGCATCAGAGACCCAGTTTAATACCAGATAAATTAAGCATAGGTCGAGGATATGAAGGTAAAAAAGTCTCACCAGTGTAAATGTTCCAGCCGGAACCTGCATACATCCGTCGAGAACCCAGTCGAATGCCAGTAGGGCCAAACCTCGCGCCTGGCCGTGCGGTCACTGCCTGCATCGTACATCAGCCGTATTCCATCACATTCTCGTACAACCTCTGTCTTGCCCGCACGGCAAACACCAACGTAAAGAGTTCGCCAGTGCCCAGACAACATCAGTGATACAAGTAAAACTGACCGTATCAAACGGGCTGCCCAGAATAGCAATGTCATACGCGTCCATGTCCTCGTCTCCGAAACAATTGGCATAAGGTAGATGCGCGAAAGTAGTCAGGCCATTGAATCCGCTCCCGGTGACGATGTCGATGCCATCATCCTGTCCAAAGGGATGCTGTAAACTCTCCAAGCTCAAGACTGGAGGGAAAACGATGTCTCGCGCCGAAACGCAGACCGCGACGATTAGGTGTGCTGCTACTGGGAGAAGCATGTTGTGTATGATGAGATTACCTCGAGGCGATCTCGAGATCATACTCGGACGTCTGATCTAGCTTTGACCGGACAATTTTTTAGCTTGAGAGAAAGCGAGCGGCCGGGACATGACTAGTTAGTACAATGAGAGCAGTAAGATGTCCATGCATGTTACGTGACAGAATTTTCAACAGCGACCCACCACAAGTCTGCCATTGCTATTGGCACCTAGAAGGTACATGTCGAAGCACTTGCATCCATTGTTCGTTTGCTCTCACCAAGCAATTTGGTTCGAATTCGATCCATTTGCTTAATTCCATCGACAGTTTACTTCAACATGACATTTCACGTTTTCATAATCTCGTCACACCTAGGACTACCAGCAACATGGAATCGCCCGTAATATATCCTGATGGTAATACTAAGATACATGTGGGCGCCTGACTATTGCATGTCGAAGAACCGGGCTGTGGATAGTATGCCACCCCAAAAGCCGGTAACATGCTCCAGAAAGTGGGTATATGTATGAAGGGATATATCAATTATATAACGTAGAGCTCAATGTCACGACCACGTACCCTATCGCGCCCTTTTCGTCCTTGCAAGGTGTCCAATGGGTGAAGAACTTGTCATCGCCTTTTGAGCGTGCCAGTGAGCGGAGTGTGAACAGGTTGATGCTTGCGGAAATGGCTTGGCCATGTTTCAAGGCGTACGTCACTTTCGTTTTGTACTCTCGTGGTAGGGATGCAGTGTGCTGGCCTAGGAATTTGAAAATATCACTCCCAACGAAATCATGGCTGTTCTTGTTTTTGAGGCCAAGTATTTCCACAACGCCCAGAGAGTAGTGCTGGATGGTGAACTTGTCGTATTTGATCACCAGATACTACAGAGTGTTAGCATGACACTGGTTTCATTCGAGAAGTACATAATGAACCGAAAGGACCTACCTTCGAATAAGCCGTATAGAATATCTCCATCTGGGTTCGAAAGTTCATCTTCTCAATCTGCTTCAATAGCCCTTGCTCCATACCCTCGCCACGAACTTCCACACGTTTCGTACTCTGAGGGAGCTGAGCACTGCTGTCTTTCCTGGAGAAGCCGAAAAGGCTTCTTTTCGGCTTGGTATCTCTTATCGATTGTGCAGCCTCCTTGTCATCTTCTGGGTCGTCTGACATGGACAAGATTTTCAGCACATCCGTATTGCTGCGTATGGTCGTTGAGCAATTTATTTGCCCACCGATGAAAAACTTCAAATTGCCATCTGCGTCGTATAATGGTGCTGCTCGATGATCAGCACTTCGAACCAAAGAAATCGTCCAGCTCAACAATACTTACCGACATATAGTAGGTTCCAGAACGGCTCCCCACTCTTCTTATAGTTCAGCAAAAGTTCGACGGTTTCCTCTCTTGATTCGATCGAGGCCTTCAACCTCCTCGTAGCCGTCTTATCTGTATAATTACCCTGAAGGAATCGGCAATTACGTGGTACCACATCCGTTCTCGAGTAGCCGGTGACGCTGACGAAGCCGTCTGATGCGAATACGATTGGGTTGTCTGCCATGCTATATTCCATCAAATCAGCCTCCTTTCATCGTTCAGGACTGTGTCTTGTCCTACTTCGGATCTGTCAGACAGAAGCAGTCTCCCAGCCCTTGGTACCTGCTTCGATCGGTAGACAAAGCTTTCGAGGCGCTGTTGGTCATCTGGTATTTGACGAAGCGTGGGTATACAGCCGTCCTCAGGATGTTCTCCACGTTGTCTTGCGCTTCCACGAAGATCGATTCCATGGAAGGTAGGGTGGTTGTCGTGCACGATTTGATGTCTTGATTCATGCGTTTCAGCAGGTTGTTAGGGATACCGATCTGTTTGGGTGCCTCGGTAGCAGTGTATGAGTAGTGGATGTCAGTCATGATCGTAGTCAATTCGTCCAAGAGCGCGTGGTATCGATCCACCTAAGTAAGCGAAAGACGGTCAGCAGAGGACACGCTCTCAGTTGTGATGGCCTCCCACCTTCTCCAAGAACTCCATGTTCTCGCCGCACATTCGAGCTTGACTGAACTTCAGCATTCGATGGGCGGTGGTGGGATTGTGCAGCACAATCTGGAAGACCTCGGAGCTGAAGAAGTCGGCCAGGACATCGGTTCTCTTGTCCGTGCCGCCATTCTGCTTTGGGGCAGAGAAGGAGGATGGAGGTGCGTTGTAGTCGCGCGAGACTTCTTCTCCGTTGGCGGAAGAGATGATGCGTTGCGCAACTTGCAGCCGTTGACTGCTGGTCGACCTCGCATCTCCATCCGAAGCAGCGTGACCCGTACCATTCTGGGCGGCCATCTCCCTCGTTATCAGCGACATTCCCAACAGTAACGTCTGTCGCGTGGACGAAATCCAAAAAGCAGCATGCGTAAGATGTCGAGAGGCGTGACTTCCTCTAGTGTTTGTGGAGCGGATGCCGCTTCCAATTGCAACTCGAGCCGTTGATGATGCCTGTCAAAGCCCCCGGTCATTTTAAAAATCCAAGAATGGTGCACAGTCAAACATGACTTGTGCCGAATGGGGCCATGGCTACCCCAGGCCAGATGCCGGTAGATGCTGGGTAAGAAGCCTCCGAGCTGACTTACTCATGCCTGGCAACCAATCAGGAGCACTCGGAAATATGATCTATCGATCGTGATCGGTGATGGATGGGGGGCTAACAGATCGATTTTGCATCTGGCTAATCAAGCAATCTAACGGGAAAGCCGGGTGAGCCCGGAAGAATCTAGGTGAGAACTGAGAAGGTGAGCACGGTGAGTTATTCACCACCACTCTGTACTGCTGTTGGGACTAATTGAGCACTCACCATGTGTCCGAACTCTTTTGAAACCCCCGTGCCCGGTGCCCGGGTCAAGTCCCAGTCGAAGCTCGATGAAGTTCCCCCAGGAATCTCGATCTCGAACTCGAAGGAGCCTCTTCCGGTGCTGGCCTAACCTCCCACGCCGCCTCCCACCAATGGTAAGCTACCACACGGCACAGACAACGCCCAAGCCGGTCTAACACCGATGCTTCCGAGCTAGCTGCGCTTCCCCCCTTGCTGCTTACCAGATCTATGGACCCTGGTCAGCTCCATTTTGCGTCACCATATTTGCACTGTGTGCCGCATGCTTTCCTTCTTCGTCCTCACATTTGCTGCTCTCATATGTTATATATACACTACAAATTACTATGTACTCGATAGCCTTGCGTTTTGCAATCTGAACCTCCAACTCTCCCAATTTTTGGACACCTGCACGTCTGGGCACCCAATTGAGCTAGCATCATCTCACGTCTATTTGGGTCGCGTGTGCAATTGATGGCCTGCGCTCGATAGAGATTCAAATTCAATTCCATGGCCAATCATCCTATCAACGAGGGAACGCATGGCTATATTGAGGACCTCGAGCCGCTGTCGCCCGTCGTGGATTATGGTTTGAAGAATGGGGATGGCTTCGATCCCTCTAGATACGATTTCTATAATCCCGCTTCTGGCACTGCTGGCAACGCTTTCGTGGTACACCTAGAGGAGTACCTGCGCCATCTTTTCCCACTTTAGCTGTGTTGTATGCTTATTGGGTTGCAGAAAACAACTGCCGACTTATTCCCCATCCAAAGATTCATGCCCACAGTACCGGCCCTTTTCTGACCCCTTTGACGAGGACAGCCCACCTCCGTTATCACCTATAGAAGAGCTTGACGACGACTCGAGTGTAGTCTCACCGCGACGCAGCTCAGATCCTGGCCTTCCTCTCCCGGTGCTGGCTGAGACTTCCAAGCCTGATAGCTTCAGCCTCGCTCAGCCCGAAGTGGAGGATGACAGAGGCCAAAACGCGGGCGCCCTTGAACCCCTCGAGCAGCGCTGCGAACTACTTTTCTCTCGACAGCATCTTCACTTGATACTTGCAGACCAAAAGCTGTCTTTCAAATTTACAGAGTTTCTGCGTATATATCGACCAGAATCTGTCCCTATTCTTGCATACTATCTTGATGCTGTAAAGGCATTGAAGACGATCAAATACGCCGAATCTATCATCAATGGCCTCGAGCCCATTCCCGGCCATGATTTCACGTCAGAAGCGAACAGCGCCACCATGGCATGGGTGATGGAGGACAAATCCGATCGGGCATTGGACATCCTTTTAAAAGATGACTTCCCGGCGTTCATCGCCTTTATTTACGTCCAAATAGTTGACGTGGCATTGGTCGATCGGATAACAGGAAGAGAAGATCCGAAATCACGCGGCATTGCAGATGGTCTGGCGGAAGTATTCGTACTCTCGGATCCGGCTCGACCAGACAATCCGATAGTCTTCACCTCTGAAGGTAGCTCCAAGCTTGCGTTATTTTAGTATCCAGAGCAAGCTAACCAGTCAAAGAGTTCCACCGAATGACAGGCTACTCTAGAAACGAATTTTTGGGTCGCAATTGCCGTACTCTGGGAGGACCAAGGACTAGTGCTTTCGGCATTAGCCGCTTTCGTGAGTCACTTGACGTTGAGCGCGAACACTGCGAAGTCTTGTTGAATTAGTAAGGTCTCCTGTTGGACGATTGATCAGTTGCTGACTGGCTATGGCTCAAAGTCGAAAGGATGGCACACCCTTTGTTAATCTGATCATGTGTGTGCCGTTGCGCGATCAATCCGGGAAAGTAAGGTACTATCTCGGAGCCCAACTCGATATCACTGATCTCGTCAACGAGTCCACCGGGTTTACATCTCTCAAAAGATTGATGCGTCGACATGAAAACCATGGAAGTCTCATCAAAGTTAGTGATGATCCAGTAGAAACTATTCAACAGAACGAGTTTGAGCAATTAAGTGAAACTTTCAACCCTCAGGAACTTGAAAGGCTTGTAAAGCTGCGGCAGCGGCAGCAACTCGAGTCCGAACACAAGGGTGTTGTGAAAGAGTCTGAAGGGCAGCGGGAAGCGTTGTTGTCCTCGAGAACGCCATTAGCTTCCCTCGACAATACGTTTCAAATGCACGGCGAAGGCAGCGCACCACCGCTTGGGTACTACAAGACTTATCTACTCGTCAGGCCATTTCCCTCCCTTCGTATTTTGTTCGCCTCGCCCGATCTACGAATGCCTGGAATCTTGCAATCGCCTCTTCTGAGCAAAATTGGAGGCAGCACGAGGGTTCGTGATGAACTTGCGCACGCTCTTGAGGTTGGAAGGAAAGTCACTGCGAAGGTCCAGTGGAAATCCAAAACTACCCCCAGGTCTCGAGCTCGGTGGATACATTGCACACCACTGCTGGGGGTCAACGATGCAATCGGCGTATGGATGGTGATCCTTGTAGAGGATGAAGATGAAGGTGAAAGCGATCCCGAGCCGGCAGCGCCTGCACAATTGAGCAGCAGCAACCCGGATTCTAGTCATACTGCTCAAGCAATCTTATGGGACCCTGAAAGCGAGGAGAATCGATTCACTGGAATCTCTACCAGGAGTTGGAGCGACGGTGTTCCAAGAAACCATCGTCCGGAGGAGCCGAAGCCGCAGGCAAGGAAGCCACTCTTTCGACAGCCCTCCGATTTCGGTGAATCGAAGCAATCACATTTCATGAGTCGACCAGGACCAACAATTGCTGGTAAGGCTTATTCGTTTGGATCGACCAACGACGGGCGGATGTCCATCGATGATGGGTGCTCTGTTCGAGACAATGAAATTAGGCCAACAAGTTCGACTAGCACCGCCATACCCCTACAAAGCTCCATGCAGCCGAAAGTGAAGATCGCCGGGCAGCCCAGTGTGGATGGCGATCGCGCACACAAAATGCCAATTCACATGCCCTATAGGCCGAGCGTGGATGGTGATGAGAACGGGATGAGCAGACCACCTGCACGACGGACCTACAAATCTTTGTCACCTTATGGTGTTCTGTTTCAAGGCTGAGCCACGGTTGTCCTTGGGAATACCTGGTTTCTTCTAATACCTAGATGTACAAGACTGGACGGCAGAAAAAGCACAGCTTCACAACTAAACTCTATCATAACACCAAATCCTTCCTCCCTTTGAATCTTTATGCTTAACTTGGGATATTGCATTTTTATGGGTCTGCCTTTGGCTGTGCTAGTTGGTGGACAGTATCGATCCTAGAAATGAATGGCTTGGTCTACGGTTGGCACCGGAGATGTTCCTGGAATAGTAATCATTGGGACTTGAAACGTGATCAGAGTCAGGCTGTTCAAAACGCATGCCACAATTGCACCTGCTCGCATCGAGGGCATCAGATTCAATCTGGTCAGCATTATCGAAAGCGAGGATGTATGAGGAAATCGATTTCGGCATCTACATTTCTGGACGTTCCAGACCAGTCATATGCGCACACTTCCTCCTCTCCAGCATCGAACGAGGATTGATTGTGCTATTCCCATCTCACCAGGCAAAAAAATAGAAGCTGTCGTCTTTACCGCCATCCCTACTTCCCACAACTCCAACGGCCCGGGTCATCCCCGCATGGTACGCGGCGTTCCCTACGCTCCATCTTCTGTTCCTGTTGAGGGAACCATTTCACATGAAGACGCAAATTATCATTCAAAGAACTCCTAGCGACTTCTATTTCTAAGGCCACGACTTCGGTATGGGCTGAGTTTTGTGCAATGTCGCCATTTTAGTTGCCTAGCGAGATCCAAGTGGAGACAGTACTTGAGATGGTGACTGTGATGCAAGAGGTATCACGTGTTGATAGGAAAATGACGTCAGCGTTGGGTTCTCGTCTGCAACATGGCCATGTTTCCTAGAGACAAATTTCATGCGGAACTCAAGTTAATCATAGTTGAGGTTGGTTTCTGCAACCGTACCTAGTGCTTGGGACCATACAGTGTTGAAGCTGTGGAACCGCCATGAAAAGATGTCCCTCCGATACATACACCCAAACCTGGCCTGCCATACTATTGATCGTGCCTCGGATGGTTCTGTTCGTTGTAGAAGGGCTTGGGCCTGCTGCCTCGACTTGGATCATACATCCACCTGGAGCAAGGTTGGCATGTGACTGATCAACCCCTCAAGGAACTGACCTGATGCACACATAACCGCAAGGCGTGTGCTCCGCTACCACTGGGGAACCTGTGAGATAACATTTCTCGATTATGTCTATCCCACTGACGCAGGCGCGGCTGTCTGCTTGCCATTTCGTGGGTTTGTCGACAGAAGTCTTGGCTAGCCATGTGAGTAGTGAGAAAACCATTATCATCTCAAAGGTTTATTACAGATTCTCAAATATTTTACCATCTGAAGGCTCCAGCTCAAGAGTCTCTTGATAGAAGTACTCGAGAAATACGTTTCTCAGATGTAGGCAGTTTGAGCACCAAGCGCGTGGCTGTAAAATGAAAACATGGTCGAATAGAACAGAGTGGAAAAGCGAAAGCAGTGTCTAGGCTAGTATCGCTAGACCACAGGAGAGTTCCAATTTCCTCCATCGGCCTCCCAATCACCTACCAATCTTATCTGGTGCCATGAGAGATGGGTCTTATCTCTTCAGACGCAGTGCCAAACGCAACTCCTCGCGAGGGTGTGGCAGTGGTACTGTCGGCGTGTTTCGATTCGGTGAGGTGCATGCTCGGTGTCATAATTGCTTGCTATCTTTACTATATCTGGTTACGTTATGTTTCAATCACTAGAGAATACCGCGAATGCCTCGGGGTAAAATTCTAAACTTGACTCAATTCACCTCCGCTACCCGGTGCTCGTAGCTCAGTATATTAGAGATCTCTCTAATTTTTAAGTTTAGCTATACTCCTTAAAATTTTAATAGATATCATGCAAAAACATCCATGCGGCGGTCTTGGCATTGCGGGAGAAAATCGTAATTAACCGTCGGTATGTCGGCATGTCAGCTTGATAAGGCCTAGCGCCTCCTTAGTATACATATCGCTCCCGCGCTCTAGGCGACTTATAGCCTAGCGGCGGCCTTTATGTCCCTAAAGATTAGGGCCCTTATCCGGGACTCTAGGGTCGGTAGCCAACCTAGAGCTTACTTATACGGCGCCGAAGGGCCCTAGCTAACGGCCGTCTTGCCCGGGACCGACCCTAAGGTAACCAGGCTCCTAGGGGCTGCTGGTTCATAACTCGGGGCGGCGACAGCGATAACGGTAGTAAGCGATAAGGTCTAGATTAGAGGGTTCCTAGGTATATACCTTCATCTAGACTACCTAAGACGTCTACTAGGCGCTTTAGAGATATGCGGGTATTTACAGTACCAATCATATGGAGGTTTTTTGGTTTTCTCCCCCAATGCCAAGACCGCCGTATGAAACTTATCCAATGGTATATAGGCTTCTGCCGTTTACGGTGTTTCGGATCTTGTCTACGATTGTACGGATAAATTGCCGTACCTTCTAGTCCGGGTTGGGCCACTAGTATGACCTCGAAGGGATTGTAAGGAAAGTCTCCGCACCGCTTCCCCCATGTAAGATGCTCAGGATGTATAGAACTTTTACCTCGCAAGCATCAGTCGGAAATGCAAGACAATACGACGTAAGGATATGAATCTGAGGAATGCTTGCATAGATTAACCATGTCCAGGACGCCATTAAACTTCTTAACAGCAGGCGCCGTGATATTCGACCTAAGTCAATAATACCAAAGGTAGCTGATGGTCTGGGAGCAATGCCAGCGAAGCCAACCTTTACGGGAAAACCTAGCTTGTCGGGGATGATGGCTTGGTTGACCTCTCTTGGTCACTCGGTATTAGCATTCTAGGCTCGTTTGATAAGAATTCTTGACCAAGAAGTGTAGAACGATGATATTGACAAACTGAACGTCATACACGTGGCAGGAACGAAAGGCAAAGGGAGCACATGCGCCTTTACGAACTCTTTCTTGGATGTTCACGGAGACAGGACTGGATACCCCAAAAAGATTGGTCTGTATACCTCGCCACACCTGAAACGTGTGCAAGAAAGAATACAAATCAACCGTAAGCCGATCTCCGAAGAGACTTTTACGAAGTACGTCTTCGAGGTATGGGACCATCTAACGTCTCATGCTCTTCCTGAACCTCGATATCTCCAATTACTAATGCTCGTGGCGGTTCATACTTTCATTAAAGAGGGTGTTGACGCCGCGATCTACGAGACTCACAACGGTGGGGAATATGATGCCACGAACATTTTCCTAAGGCCCATTGTTACCGGTATCTCAACCATCGGGATGGATCACGTCGAACAGCTGGGTCCATCCCTTGATAACATTGCCTGGCATAAAGCGGGAATCTTCAAGTCCGGAAGGCCGGCTTTCTCAGCTCCTCAGGAGCCGCTAGCCGCTGCGATGCTGGAGCGCCGCGCAAGTGAGAGAGATGTTGTATTGGAATACATTGACGTAGATCCCTTACTTCCAGTGAATGCGTCTGCTTTGAGACCACAAGTCCAAAGAGTGAACGCTTCGCTTGCACTTGCTCTTACCCGTGTTTTCCTTACAGAGAAACAGCCAGCGGCCTACCGCGACCTCACTGAACAGGATATCAGCATGGGTATACAGCAATTTTTCTGGATCGGACGATTCCAACACATTACCCAGGGACGTCACCAATGGTTTCTTGATGGAGCACACAACGAATTGAGTGTTCAGAATGCTGCGGAGTGGTTCGTTAAGATGGCCGCACAATATCAAATGTCGCCGAACATTCCCGGCGGAAAATGACATCTCCGGCTAACCTTACCAGCGTGCCTAGGCCGATCACGCGTATCATCATCTTCAGCCACATATCAGAACGAGATGGGGCGACCCTCCTCCGATGCATCGCTTCAACTCTGCAAGAGCGCCACACATCAATCCAGTACCTCATCATTAGTACATACGAGCAACGACTGGACGGCGTCAACGATACTGGTGAGCTTTTAACACGCCGTGTTCAAGATCTTGCTTTCTCATTTCCCTGTAGATCGATGTTTTCGACATGCGGACCGGCCTTTCTCGACCGATATGCAGGAACAGTACATTAATGCCTGGAGGAGCATCTTCCCTAAAACCCACACAACCTTCGAGTCGACTGTTGAAGGCGCTTTGAACTTGGCGAGGTCATATGATCAAGGGTCAAGCATGCAAACTCTGGTCACTGGGAGTTTACATTTAGTTGGTGGCGCTCTCCGAATACTAGAGCCGCATGTTTAAGACGTATCCTCGGTGCTGAACCAACCTTCATAAGATATGGGGGAGCATGCTTTTTGGCGGATGACTAGGAAGACTTGCTCCGAACGTTAGAAATTTTAGACCATGGTTCAACGGCTTACTAACACGGGAAGACCTGAATACAAGGAATGTAGTAGGTTTTCTTTCGATCAAAACGCAGCAAGAATTAAGAAAAGATACGCTCTACTACTACTAAGAGGCTGTTTTTCGATGATCTATTTGGGGGGATGCGGCAGTGGCCAGGGCCAAAAAGTCCAGAGAGTCTTGTGTACGCTTAATATAGCATTACAGCTCGGGCTAACTATAACGCCACGTCCCATGAACAGGTCTGAACCTCTCGAGAATCATCAATTGATTGACTCCGACCGCATCGTACCTCCCCGGGACGAAGGATCACGAGAACAAAATGGATCAGCCCAGAGAATACGGGCTCGCTATTCTCTACTCTTGCAACACGCCAACAGATGTTGCTCTAGAACATCGTGATATAATCTTTGAATCGCCACGTATTTTCCGACTACTGGCAACCAAACCAGCTGTTCAGGTCCCTCCAGCTTGGTGGCGATTCACTGAAGAAAGATTTGAAGGTTCTGTGTGAAATTACAGACGACTTCATCCCCAGAACTTCCAGCCTTCAGATCGTTTCATTCTACGAAACGCGGACGATTCGTTGAATCGAACATCAGGGTTCCTTCTCAGATCCTGGAGGAATTCTCGGCCGGGTTACTCCTTTCTCACGAAGTGTATATCGGTCAAAGAACCGATCGTCGAGAGATTGCATGCTACGATTGCAAACATGACATGATTGCTTGGCGTCTTAGCGACTAGTACATAGCAGTAGGTAGTTACCAAGTAGATAGATCATGTATCCATGAATAAATCAACTAATCAATCACTTACCAAGTCTTTATTTGTTCTTCGCGACGTACTAACCTTAACATTACACGTTATCTACCTTATCTTTACAGGACTGTATTTTTCACCTAATTAGATATTATATAATAGTTCTATCCTTATCTACGTATATCCTATCCTTATAAGCGTATATAAGTCTATATTAGACTTAGTAACTTTTATATTAGATTTAATAGCCTATTAATAGACTAATATCTAAGTATATTTATATTATAAAGATAATAATTATATAAGTTATATATTTATAATAATATTATTACTTAATAAGATATAATAATTAAATAAGTAATTATAAGATATATATTATATTATTTTTATATTACTATTACTTTTACTAGCTTTAAGAATATATATTTTAGAACTTATTAATTATATAAGATATCTTTAATATTAAAATAATACATCTATTATATTATAATACCTCTTCTAATCTAAGATCTTTTAGAAAATAATAAACTTACTCTTATAAAGGAAATTTATAAGGCTATTAATTAATTCT
>JAABUK010002423.1_pt1 | contig 33460 bp, 33 predicted proteins | sample 5559141 | NCBI WGS metagenome assembly JAABUK01 (sample SAMN10711869, study PRJNA513367) | rock metagenome | isolation source: Antarctica rocks | place: Antarctica: Victoria Land, Pudding Butte nord | collected 2016-01-03 | reverse complement strand
GACGCGATATCGACTATTCAATTGCTGACATTTGATAATCAACTGCTCATAGTTCAGGCTGCTCACATTCATCTGAATCAATAGAGCTTTGAGCTCGCTGAATAGTTCATTCTTCAGATTGAATTTTCGAGTTACGACGTCATATTCGATTGCATCAATGTGCTGCTGAAAATCGAACAGATATTCAATGAAGATGCGATTTCGCATTCTTAGAGCTGAAATGAATCGCTGAGCGATTTCTTGCTTGTCTGAATCATCGAAGACTTGTCTTAACAAGGCAACTAATTGCTCAATCGTGACTAGCTTGTCATGCTGAGCAGTCATACGCGACAACGCTTGAGCGGCAGCGTTTCTCGATAAGCGACTGTACTCATACAGAAGACGAAACTCGAAAGTTGAATAATGATCTGCGTTCAACTTCAGCTTGCTGATCAGCTTGAAGATGAACTGATTTAGCTTGTCTTCTCGCTCTTTGATATAGAGTTCTGAATTCAAATATTTCTCTGATTTGATATTGATTCTGCTTATGCTCTTGAGTTCTTGAATCATTTCTGACAAGATTTCATTATTGGTCTGAGACTGCTTAAGTTCAATCTGAGTTTGCTCATGTTCTTGTTGACAGACTGAGACTCAGTTGATATACTGAATGATGATGTCGTTGAACCAAGTTTGAAGTTCAATCAGGAAAGTGTATCACGCTTCGAAAGCATTGTTGACGTGAGTTCAAAACTGAGCGACAGTGATGAGTTCATTGATTGAGACTAGAGATGTCAACGACAGAGTGTTGCTGATATTCTTGAATTGACTCATGATGTAGTGAGTGCAACGTAATGTCACGAACTGAGAGCTGAATGAAATCAGAATGAAATTCTAATAACTAGATTTTAAATACAAGACGTTGCACGAAGAAGAGAGAAAAGAAAGAGATCATTCAGAGATTCTTATATCTCATGAACGCTGAGTATCATTCGTATCGAGAGACTCTCATAACATCACTGATAATCTCACGTCTATCATCATCTATAATATTGTTCAACATCATCTAAGTGATCTAACATCTCTTTTCCCAACATCTTTTGAGTAACACATGCTAAAATCGTGACAGTGAGTAGAAAATTGCTGATCGAGATTCAACTGAAATTTCTGATTTCAGTTTTAAAACAATGAGTTTATGTTTTTCTGTTCTTCTGTTCTTCTGACAACAAGCTCAGTAAAGAGTTAGTTTAAAGCAATATGTTCATGTTCTTCTGTTCTGTTTTAGAAATTTCTTGATTTTTAATAAATCTTCTGAACTCAATTTTCAAGTTTCAATTCTGTTGAGATCATGTCTAAAAACTAATCAGAGTGCATGCATGACTAGAATGTTTGATCTATAAAGATAGTTATAACTAAGACTTTAAGAATACAGAAGAAAGAAGATACAAAAGACAAGAAAAACATGCTCTATATAGTAGTTATTCAGATTGACGCTAGTCTCAAAGAAGACGTGTTGAAACACAAGAAAAATGTTGATTTGAAAGATGTTTGTGACACAAAGAAATGTGTTTGCCATAGAAATCTGTTGATCATTCATAACACAAAGAAGTGTGTTTATTTAGAAGACAATAAAAGCTGATTAAAAGATGTTAGAAAAGAAAAAAGATGCTGAGTCATATCTGAGTCAAATCTGAGTCAGATCTAGGTCAGATCTCGACTAAATCGTTGACTAACTTTAATCAATACACAGTGAACTCGCTAACGTTCACTGTAAATTGATTAAAGTTAAAGCTTTGATCTTATTCAATTCTGACACATTTGTAACATTATTTTCTTCTTTGAAAATTCATGTTCGCATGAATAAAACAAATGAAACGCAAAAATTTTCACTGTTTTTCAATTTAGTATGACTTGTCTGAATAAAGCTTATGAAATTTAACTAGAACTTCTTTCAAATTCTTGAATTCTTTCTTATCAACATAGTATCATTTATTGTTTCAATCTAGTTCTGTTCATTTGATCTTGTATTGTATTTGATCTTGATAGCATTTAAAGTTCAAAATGTCATTTATCTCTCAATGATCATTGTTCTTGATTGTCAATGATCTAAAAGATTTCAAATGTTGTTCTGATAATGAGTCTTGAGAATAAGAACATAATAGCTTTGAGCTGAACATCAAATGCAGCTGCTTCATGCTTATTGATAGATGAAGATGATAGAAGATTTCAACTTTAACAGTGATTTGAAAGAGTTTTAGCTGTTTATCTTTCAAATTCTTGCACAATCTAGTTGTTTTGATGTTTCTGAAGAATAATCAAACTCAGTCATTTACTTCATAAATGACGTCTCATTTATGTTTATTGATCTGAGTTTCAATGATTTGCTTCATCTTTTTCAATTATTGATGATCAAAGATAAGAAGTTCTTTCATTTAAATGATAATATTGTTTGCTTTTCTAGCTTCAAAACGTTCACAAATTGTTTTGTAGTCAGTCGTATCTGAATTGAAACTTATTTGTAAGTGAAAACTCTTATTGAAGTAAAATGAAGTCATTGAGATGATTGAGAAGATATTGAAATTCTCGCTGAATTTCATCATAAAAAGTCATTTCGCTCAATCATTCTGCATGTAGTTACAGTAGATTCTTAATTCGCATTCAACATCTTGATTAGCTTGTTTTGATTGATCATTGATTTCAGAATAATAAACTGTTGATAAATTAGCTGTGATTCTTAGTCACTTACAAAGACTTTGTCACATTGTTGATATAAATTGAGAGTCTCTGTTTGAAACAATAAAACTAGATAAATCATGAAGTCGATAAACGTTTCATAGCATGATTCAAATCATTTCTTCAACTGAGATGTCATTGTCTTTTCAATGACAGAAAACATAGTGATGTTTCTTGATGAAATGACATATGATTGTGCAAATAGCATTATAATCTTCTGATAGAGATAGTTCAGTGATGAAGTTTATAGCAATATCTTTTCAGCATTTCTGTGAAATCGAAAGAGAATGATGAAGTTCATTAATACTATTTCTAGATGTTTTACTTTGTTAACAGACATGACAGTTTCAAATGTAACGTTTAATCGTTGCTCAATGATTTGATCAATAGTAGAAACGTTGAACTAGATCAATAGTTCTTTGATTGTCAGAGTGAAAGATGAAAGACTGATCATGAATTTTCTTTAGCAATTTTGTATGCATATTCTCAGAAACTCACAGTAGATCTTTTCTGAACAGAACGTCGTCAACGATCTCGCAGTGCTTCAATTCAGTGCTATGTAGCTTAAGCTTGTTTTCGCTTATAGCTTGTTTATACTCATTGCAAAGCTTATCTGTCTTGTTGACATCTTTTACTCACTGATAAAGATCAACTTCAGATTCAATAGCTAGAATATTTATTCTATCAAGTGTCAGAATGATCTGATAGTGATCTTCAATACGCTGAGTTGATTCAGAAACGTTGATCAGAAACATTCTGATTAAAGCATTGACTTTAGTGTTTATTTTGCCTGATCAAAATATAATTTGAAAGTTGAACTTAAATAAAATGTCTAGATAATTGACTTGACGTTGAGTTAACTGTTTATTTTTCATGAAGATCTTCAGAGTTTGATGATCGATGAATATCTGAATGAATAGTTTCATGCATTCAAGCTTGAGTCTTTAATGTTTGAAACATCAAATAATGACTAGCAATTTCTTGTCATAGATATGATAATTGCATTCAGCGAGAATCATGCTTTTGCTATAGAAAGTTACTGAGTGAAGAACTCTCTCATCATTATACTGTGATAGAATTTCATCTTTGACGTAGTCAGATGCATTAATTTCTAGAATAGTCTGTCGTTTTGAATCAAAATGTCGTAGAACTGAGATTGAGCTGACTTGTTTCTTTAGATCATCAAAAGCTTGAACACAGACTTCATTTCAAACAAAAGACGTGTCTTTTCTAGTTAGCTGAGTGAATGATTTGACTAGCTTCGAGAAGTTCTTAATGAAACAATGATAGAAGTCAACAAATTTCACGAAGCTCTGAACTTCTTTTAGATTGATCGACGTAGTTCAGTTGACTATGACTTTCACTTTGATAAAGTTCATGCGAAGATCTTGTTCTGACACTATGACTTCTAAGAAGACTGTTTTTTCTACATTGAATTCGCACTTTCAAATATTCATCTGTAAGTCAGCTTCTTGTAGACGACTCAATATCATTTTGACATGTTGTTTATGTTCTCATTGAGTTTTGCTGTAGATCAGAATGTTGTCTAGATAGACTTGACAAAAGTCATTTAGAAAGTCTCAAAGAATGTCATTCATATACTGCTGAAACGAGACAGAATCATTGATAAGTTCAAAAGATAGCATCTTTGATTTGTATGCTTTTAACGCGATGATAAAGATAGTGTAGTTCTCACTATTAAAATGCATTCGCAGTTTGTTGAAAATTAAAATGATATTCAATTGAGTCAGATGCTTGCAATCAACTATTTTGTCAATCATCTCATTTATCAGAGATAGAGAATAGCGATTTCTTTTGATAATAGCATTGAGCTTTTGATAGTCAACGCAGAATCATAAATCTTCATTTGCTTTTAGAGCGAACAGAACGAGTGAGAAATACGAAGCTTTGCTAAAGATTATAAATTTCTTGAAAAGATTCTCGTTCAGATATTTCTTTACTTTCTGAAGTTTGTAAAGAGACATTTAATATGCTCGACAACAAGATGATGTTGTGTCACTAGTAAGCTCTATCTTATGATCATATGAATGATGAAACGATAGCTTGTCTACTTGAGCTCAATCAAAAATGTCTAGAAAATTCTGATATTTTGATGATAGCTTGACTTTAATATCTTCTAGATTCTGAGTTGTTTCATCAACTGAGAAAATGTCTATGACATCTAGTTTGCATTGAGTATTGTAGATGATTTCTCTATCGATGTCTTTGATGAACATAGCAAAAATCTCTGTTTAATTCTTTTTTTTTCGTTTTACTAGTGCTTGAAAAGAAATGATGTCTATGTTTTGAATTGAGAATGACTCTTTCTGAATGATTGAAACTGAGTGCTTGAGAACTCTTGAGATCTTGCTGTGAGCTGCTGAAGAGATCGAAGTTAATTGCAATCAACTTGAGTGCTTCATATTTGACAAGATTGAAAAAATCGAAATAGAAATATCTAATTGATCAGAAAATACAATAGTATCATGCCTCATGTTTAATAATATTTCATTTTTGTTCATTCAGAGTTTGCTCAATATAGCTTCATGATGTTTGATATCAGCTATCAGCATTGACATAGTCAATTTCTTATGACTTTCAATCGTGAGATTGAATAGAATCTTATAAGTAATAGTCTTTCTAGCTAGCTTTTCATCATAGTCTCATATTAACTTCTCTTTTGCTAGTGATATAAATTGTATTTCAAGTTTCTGACATACTTTATCAACTAGCTGATCATGTATCAGCATGTAAACGATGAAATCACTATTTATCAAAGAGCGAAGACTGAAAGAATTGCTCTGAGAGATAAGAGAAGCATTGATCAAAAATGACTTTTCAAAATAGTTTTCTTTCAATAGAACTTCAATTTGACTGCACAAAGATATGATCTTTATCTCTTCAATGACTCTAAAAGAGATAGCTAGTTTTTTGAATCAGAATTCAACTTAAAGTTCGATGTAAATTAATCAAACTCGTTATTCTTTAATGCATTGACTTTCGAAGTTCAATCAGAACACTCTTTAGAAAAATGATCTGACTTATGATAAATGAAACAGCTTTCAGTTTGTAGATCTATCTCTTTGACGTTAGTTAAAGTCGCGTCACATGATTTTGAATGATTGACAAGTGTAATAAGTTTGATCTTTCTATAGAAAGTTCTTGAAACTTCATCAGCAAAGATGACTTGCTTTCTGACTTTGTTCAGAGATTTCTTTTCTTTGATGTCATTCATGACTCGATGCTCATTGTTCAAATGAATCAAATAGTCACGAATTTCGTTCAGAGATTCTGACTGAATCAATTGACTACTTCAAGCTGCATGAAGACAATAAACTATCTTGTCTTGTAAATCAATGATCAATTGCTTTTCGTGATACTTTAGATAGAAGAACAGACGTTGAAACATTGAATAGAAGTCGCTGAATTTGCTCTTTTCTTAAGAGAGACTAGCATACTTTCTTTGAAAGTTTGTCTCTTTGTCAAGATCATTGTATAGCTGAGCAAGTTCATCTAGTAGATCGTTGATTGTCTTATAGAAATTCAATGAACCTTGTTGACGTCAAGCTAGAATAGCTTTGACTGCGTTCTCGCTGATTCAAGAATGAATGTAGACTAGTATAGTTTTGTCATTGTTAAAATGATTGACGTTGATTTCTAACTTGTCACGAATCTTTCTCTGTCAGTTATCTCAGGTAGATTCTTTTTCATCAGTAAACAGAGATGAATTCGAAAGCTTTTGAGATTGCTTGCTGAATGTGAAAAGAATAGAAGTCGATGAAGTGATCTTTCTAGTCACTTGCAGTTGATGTTGTGCTTCAATCAATCTGTTCTGAAGCGTCTGATTCAATTGATTCAATCGTTTCTTTGCTCAATTAATTTCTTCAAAGCGAGTCTTTCATATTTGTTCGTTTGATATCTTGTTAAATAACTCACAAGCTTTCACATCTAAATCTCGTTGAGTTCAAAGACTGTTCAAGTCTTCTAGAAAAATCTTTGAATCTTGTTCAACTCAGTGTTGTAGCTGCTTTACATTTTTGATATTTTAGAAGATAGAAGCTTTCAAAGATTCATCGAGAGTTTGAGAATGAGGCAAAGATTGATGATGTTTTCATACGAAGTCGATTCTAAGATATTTCAATATGCGAGGTGATAGCTCAGAATAAATGACTGAATCTGAAGTGACAGAAGAATAAAGACTTTGATAATTCTTGAAGAAATTTTTCACAGATGATCAAGTCATAGCGAAGAATTGATGATCGAGCGAAGAGCGATACTTGACAGTATGTGATGAGATCGCTGTTCTAATGTTTAGTCTTCAGAAAAAAGTGTTGCTGATTTAAGAGAATTTTTTAATGATTCTCAAGCAATCAAGATCTTAATTTCTTGATTCTATTAATCGGTTTGAACAAGTGTGTACTGAATGAGCTGTAGATTCTCTAGCAATGCAAGATCTTAATTTCTTAATTTTATTAATTTCTTGATGTTGTTCTGTTTTTTGATGTTGTTGATCATCAGATACACAAATTTCTTTATACTTGTCTCGTTGTCAGTCGAGTGAATTTGAATGAGTAATGAAATCAGTATCATGTGATTAACAAATTCTTAAAGTAATGTTGAGATCGTGTCTAGAAACTAATCAGAGTGCATGCGTGACTAGAATGTTTAATCTATAAAGATACTTATAACTAAGACTTTAAGAATACAGAAGAAAGAAGATACAAAAAACAAGAAGAACATGCTTTATATAGTAGTTACTCAGATTGACGCTAGTCTCAAAGAAGACGTGTTGAAACACAAGAAAGATGTTGATTTGAAAAATGTTTGTGATACAAAGAAATGTGTTTATTATAGAAATCTGTTGATCATTCATAACACAAAGAAGTGTGTTTGTCTAGAAGACAATAGAAGCTGATTAGAAGATGCTAGAAAAGAAAAAGATGCTGAGTCATATCTGAGTCAAATCTGAGTCAAATTTAGGTCAGATTTCAACTAGATCGTTGACTAGCTTTAATCAATACGCAGTGAACTCACTAACGTTCACTGTGAATTGATTAAAATTAAAGCTTTGACCTTATTTAATTCTGACACATTCGTAACAAATTCTGATTTAAGTTTAAATGATGTAGCTTGTTTTTATATCATCTACATGTCAATAGCAAGATTGATGAGCTTTGAACTAATGTTATGAATTTGCATAAAGCGAATCATATGAGTGTATTTTAACTAGAAGTTCAAAGCTGAAGAAGAAAAAAGATGCAACACGTCATGAGTTTTACTCATGAAGACACGCTAGATCGCTAGCGTGTTAACATCAGTTCTATACTAGTTTATGATAACTTGACACAATTTATGTTAGACTAATTCGAAGTGCATGATCGCAACAATTCTAAGCAGACACAGAATGAATATATTTTATGATAGAGTTAATTATTAAGAAGTTTTCAATAACTCAAGAGAATTGATCAACTATAGAGAGTTTGTCAAGCATTGTCAAGTTGAGCATGACATAATTCATGACATATTAAGTTGAAGATATGACGTAGTCTAAATGATGTTTTGACAAAGTCATAAAGTTTCAAAGCTAACTCAGATCTGATCTTTGATTCAGTCTCTGACTTTAGTCTCTGATTTAATCTTTATGTGTCAATTCATTATGACAATTGTTTTCTTTTTTAAGTGAGTTCATTCTTGATCTCAATAATTAATGTCTTTGTTTAGTTTGATAAACAATGATGTATACTCATTGATTCACTTTAAAAGCTCTTGATAAAAATCTTCAAATCTTTGTGAAAAAATAAGAAAAAGAGAAACTTTCAATTAAATAATAATTCATCTTCAATTATAATGTGTATAAATGACATTGTAAATAGTATATGTGATGTGTAGTTGATGTAAATGACAGCAATGATGACATGTAAATAACACATAAACATTGTTTACATTTTGAGTAAATGATGTGATTGAGATGATAGAATGTAAACAAGAGTGAATAATAATTGTTATTTTATTTATTGTTCTTTCAGTTTCTTTCAACTTTTCATTTTCTTCAACTTTATTTTTTTCAATCATGATTGTATTTTTATTATTGTATAATTACTTTTAACAAACTTTAAGTATATTTGTATCATAAAAGTAAAAAATTTAAATCATGAATCATGAATATGCAATGACGCTTAAAAAGAGTCATAAGATGATGAAGTTAATTGATGCTTAAGTCAAGATCATTATAAAAGTAAGTGATGTTACAACTTGAGATTTTACGACTATTATTGTAACTAACAGTATTATAAGTCTGTTTAAAAAACATCAATCAGATGTGATGATCATCATACTGCTAATGTTGAATTGCTTATGATGATGCAAATATCATCAAATTCTGATTGAGAATTCATTACTTTTACTATTTAAACTTTTGAGTACATTTTCGTTATTAAAGAGAAAATTCAAAAGACAATAAGAAAAGAAATGATTATTAATGCTTTATTAATGATCTTGTTGAATTCACAGACTTCGCGAAATTGAAAAACAATGATGAGATTCACTTATTCAACTTCTTGATGTCATTACTGATGCTTTTCAGCTGTCAATTGTTGAAATAAGCAAAAGAAATGTTGCTGATTTCAAAATTCTAAATAGAATGATTTATATAAAGTGTGCTCAAATTTTACACATCAAGAATAAAGCATTGCTGTGTGATATCATCTTTCAGAAAAAGACAATTTACAAAAAGTGTGCTCATTATGCAAGTAATAAGAATTTTTGTGTTGTAATGAATATACTTATATGATACATTTGCTAAATGTTCATGATTCAATGTTTAAATTTTCAACATTTGCATTTTAACTGTTAATGAATTCTTTCATCTGCAGAATATTCATGATAGTGCAATTAAGAATGAAGAAGAGAATGTTACTCTGAAAATATTCACTGTTCATCAGAAAATTCTTTACAAGAAATTGATGATAACAACTTGTATAAAGAATCATTTCAGAAGAGTTCACAAACTTAAGTCTTTAAAGATTCAAAAGCTCATTCTCAAAAAAATGATGATTGTCAATAACATTGTTAAAGAAATTCTGAATGTAAAGTGCTTTGTGATATATTCAATCTCAATTATATATCATTTTATCAACATTTTTAATTGTTCTGATATATTTTAGCATAATTTGTTATCTTTTAAATCTTTGTCTTCACGTCTCAATGTAAATCTGACAATAAAAGAAAAGAAGAAGTTTGCAATCTTGTTTCATGTGAAAGATGTTTAATGAAGTGATGTTTATTATGTCGTGATGATTATGCTTTCTTGTCAAGTGCATTTGAGCATCTTTGTACTTTTTTCTTCTGTCTGTTAATTTATACATTGACAAAATCATGAGGCGAAAAAAGTTGATATTAGCTGATTTTTGTTAACTTTTCCTGAGTTAGCTGTTAATCTCATGTGTCAGCTAATGATTGAAATTAGCTGACTCTTTCAGTTATTAGCTGACTATTAACTGTCACTTAGCTGTCACTTAGCTGACTTAGCTGTGCGCTCAGCTAATATCGATTTTATCTCTTTTGTCAACTTCTTCAACATTTGTGCATTTTGTTTATTAGCAATCAAATATTGAATTAATGATTGAATAATTATTACGCTTGTATAATAGATTAATTAATGATTAATTTGACTAACTAAATAATAGCTATTTACACAGTTTAATATATGCGCTGGGAAAGTCAATGAGAAAGTCAATGAGAAAGTCAATGAGAAAGTTAATGAGTAAACTAATGAGGTAGAGAGTCATGAAGAGAGTCATGAAAGAAATCATGAAGACTGTTTGATAGAAAGTCATGTAGAATGTTCAATAAAGAGTCATGTAGAACGTTCAATAGAAAGTCATGTAGAATATTCAATAGAAAGTCATGTAGAATGTTTGATAGAAAGTCATGTAAAATGTTTGATAAAGAGTCATGTAGAGTGTATGATAAAGTCATATTTGATGCTCAATAAAGATTAAATTTGATTCTTGATTGCAAAGCAATTCAAAGCTTGATAGAGAGTCATGTAGAAAGTCATGTAGAAAGCATTGTTTGAAGCACTGTTTGATTCATGTTATGCACTCAATCGACGCGTAATTTGAAGCATGTAAAGTGTTAAATAGAGTGTTTGATAGAAAGCTCAGTAGAAAGCTCAGTAGAAAGCTCAGTCGATAGCTCAGTAGATAGCTCGATCGAAAGCTTAGTAGAAAGCTCACTAGAAAGCTCGATTGAAAAGTCAGTAGAAAGATCAGTAGAAAGATCAGTAGAAAGATCAGTAGAAAGCTCAGTAGAAAGCTCAGTCAATAGCTCAGTAAATAGCTCGATCGAAAGCTCAGTAGAAAGCTCACTAGAAAGCTTAATCAAAAGATCAGTAGAAAGATCAGTAGAAAGATCAGTAGAAAGCTCAGTAGAAAGCTCAGTCGATAGCTCAGTAGAAAGCTCAGTAGAAAGTATTGTTTAAAGCATTGTTTAACGTGTGTTATGCATTCATTCAATGCGTATTTTGAAGCATGTAGAAAATTTGATAAAGCGTTTGATCGAAAGTTTGATATCGAGTCATAAAGAGTGCGTTCTATTGAGCTAATTAGCATTATTTCGTACGAAATAGAAAGTAGAAACTACGAAAGAAAGAAGTGAGAAGAAGTAAAAACTCTGAATTCTTTGAATTTTCTAACGTTGATCTTCGACTGAGAGCGAAGATTACTAATCACGAAAGTAACAGTACTGTTCTCAAGTCATGTAGAAAGCATTGTTTGAAGCATTGTTTAACTCATGTTATGCATTCATAATTTAAAGCATGTAGAGCGTTTGATAGAGCGTTTGATAGAAAATTTGGTAGGAAATTTGAAAGAGCGAGTAGGTAAGCGAGTAGATGAGTGAGTAGGTGAGCGAGTAGATGAGCGAGTAGGTGAGCGAGTAGGTGAGTGAGTAGATGAGTGAGTAGATGAGCGAGTAGATGAGCGAGTAGATAAGCGAGTAGGTGAGCGAGTAGATGAGCGAGTAGATGAGCGAGTAGATGAGCGAGTAGATGAGCGAGTAGATGTGTTAAAAACCAGCATAGAGCGAGTCATATGAGTGTAAGGTAACAAGTATATAAATGCTAAGAAAGAAAAGTATCTAGAAGAAAAGAGTCAACTATCTATATGACTCAGAAGAACATAAGCTAACTCTGAATAGAATTGACTTCGAAACAAGTTTATGTTCTAGCGACAAGCGATCGACGATAGTTCTCAGAATAGTCATCAACATAGTCATCAACATAGTCATCAACGAAGATGCGTAGCTAGAATCGTAACATTACTTTTTCCCTTCAACGATTCATGTTCACATGAATGTATTTTCTTAGCCTTGTGTAGAATCGAAATGCCTATTGTAGCAGACTCACTATGCAAGGTAGAAGTGTCATTGAAGCAGACTCACTAGTTGCATGCGAACGAGTCGACAGATCAATTTACTGATAGGTAGAATGATGAGAAGGTAGATCATTGCATTAACAAAGTGTCATTGTAGCAGACTCACTAGTTGCACATGAACGAGTAGACGAATCGATTCACTGATGAGTAGAACGATGAGAGCGAATAGATTATCACATTGACAGTGTCATTGAAGCAGACTCACTGATCGACTTGCTCATTGAAGAGATCAACTTTGAGCTCATCATTGTAGCAGACTCACTAGTTGCATGTGAACATATGATCAGGTTCACTGATGAGTAGAACGATGAGAGCGAGTAGATCATTGCATTGAGAATAGATGTCATTGAAGCAGACTCACTAGTTGCATGTGAACAAGTCGACAGATTGATTCACTGATAGGTAGAGTGATGTGAGTAGATGAGTCATTGCATTAACGAAGAATGTCATTGAAGCAGACTCACTAGTCAACTTGCTCATTGAAGAGATCGATCATCGACTTGTCATTGTAGCAGACTCACTGAGGGGTTTTGATATAGAAACAAGCTCATGAGTTTGTTGAGATTTGATACATGAACAAGCTCATAGATTTGCTTGTTATCGAAGATGATCATGTCATTGAAGCAGACTCACTAGTTGCATGTGAACATTTGACCAGGTTCACTGATAGGTAGAACGATGTGAGCGAGTAGATTATTGCATTGAGAGTAGATGTCATTGTAGCAGACTCACTAGTTGCATGTGAACAAGTAGCAGAATCGATTCACTGATGAGTAGAATGATGAGAGTGAGTAGATCATTGCATTGAGAATGTTGTTGAAGCAGACTCACTGAGATTTGCTTCTCAAGATAGAGACTTCACGCAGTTCTAGACTGATCTCTTTGATTGCTCTTTGAGGTAGAGACTTCACGCAGTTCTATGACTGACCTCGTTTGTTTATCAAATTCGAAGAATTTCTTGCGAATCTGAATGAACGATTAATTCGCTGATCTTCTGATCTAGTCGAATGGTTTCAATCGTTTGTTTATACTCGCTGATCAGCGCATGAGTTCGAATCTTTTGTTTATTCTCGCTGAGTCAGCTCACGAGAAAGAAGAGTGAGTGTCTGCACGATTGTGAGTCGACTAGATCAAAGTCAATAGTCGTGTGAATCGAGCAGAGCAAGTCGATGCAGATTATTTCTCTTCGTCTGTAACGAAGAAGCATTTATATAATGTTAGAAATCAGCATAGAGCGAGTCATATGAGTGTAAGGTAACGAGTATATAAATGCTAAGAAAGAAAAGTATCTAGAAGAGAAGAGTCAACTATCTATATGACTCAGAAGAACATAAGCTAACTCTGAATAAAGTTGACTTCAAAACAAGTCTATGTTCTAGCGACGAGCAATCGACGATAGTTCTCAGAATAGTCATCAACATAGTCATCAACATAGTTATCAACGAAGATGCGTAGCTAGAATCGTAACAAGATGAGCGAGTAGATGAGCGAGTAGATGAGCGAGTAGAGTGATGAGTATGTAGAATGATGAGTAGAATGATGAGCATGTAGAATGACGAGTAAAGTGATGAGCATGTAGAGTGATGAGTAGGTGAGCGAGTAGATGAGCGAGTAGATGAGCGAGTAGATGAGCGAGTAGATGAGCGAGTAGATGAGCGAGTAGATGAGTGAATAAATGAAGTGAGTAGATGAGCGAGTAGAATGATGAGCATGTAGAGTGACGAGTAGAATGATGAGTATGTAAAGCGATGAGTAGAGTGATGAGCATGTAGAGTGACGAGTAAAGTGATGAGCATGTAGAATGACGAGTAGAGTGATGAGTATGTAGAGTGATGAGTAAATGAGCGAGTAAATGAGCGAGTAGATGAGTGAGTAAATGAGCAAGTAAATGAGCGAGTAGAGTGATGAGCATGTAGATAAATATTTTAGCTGAATTAGCTGAATTAGCTGAGTTAGTCGAATTTAGCTGAAATTTAGCTGATTAGTCAGTTATTAGCTGATTATTAGCTGAATTGAGCCGACTTTTTCAGATTCTGTCATTGAGCAAAAAGTTAGCTGTTGAACATTTTGTCGATGCATATGTGATCATTTCATTAAAGAGCGAAACTATCATAATACAGTAATTCTTCTTTTCTAATAATGAATTTATGCTTGAAAGTGAGTGATTATGATTTTCGCTCATGTTTCAGTCTCATTTTGAAAGCTTTTATAAGCTTTAAGACATCTTTCATATCTTCGCTCAATATTCATTGATTATATTCAATGAAATATTCTTTTCATTGTATTTTATAATATAAGATTTTCTTTCTTTTTTACTTTTGTAAAATCTTTTCTATCTTTCATTCTTACTCATCATCAATAAGCTTAAGTACAAGATAATTAAGTATAAAGTCATTATTTAGTTTATGATTATACAATTCTAAAAGAAATACATGAAAGACAGAATAAACTTTATAAATGATTAAAAGATCAAGATGATATGTCTGCTTGTTTATGAGTTCTTATATATGAAAAAGTTCTATCATTTTATTTGCTAGCTTTTTGCTCAACTTCTTCTGCTTCAGATTTTTTGCTGATAACATGATTAAATCATCAACATTAAAGAATTTAAACTTATGTTTTTGATTATAGTACTTTGTTTAAGCATCAATTGCATTTTATTATCATTGTGTCAACGTGTTTTGCATGTTTTGCAACATTTCAACTCATTTTTTTGCTGCTGACACTTCTTCTTTCATAGCATCATTCTCAATGTGTATGTCAAAAATTGACTCATAATCATACATGACTTTAAAGAGACTACAGCTCAATAAAAAGTGCTTCATCTGATGATACATGAACTCGACTACAAGTAGAAGTGTAGTTCAGTCATCTTGCTTTTCTGAACAATATATTTGTAGATAATGTTTCAGCGTTTGATTCTGTCATTCTGTCTGATCATTTGTTTGCGAATGAAAAACAATGCTTAGTCATCATTTCACTTTGACATGATAGCAAATCTTTGATCAGAATGCATTGATAAATAAACTATTTTTATTGATAATTATATCATTTGATATTTCATATCTTAAAGCAATCTTTTTAAAAAACAACTTTGTTAACTTTACAACAGTCAGAGTTTTCTTCATAAATAAATAACGCGTCATCTTCATGTAATAATCAACTATCACAAGAATTAAGTCATACATAACTTTTTTTCATTTACTAAACAACAGATCTGTTATGAAATTTATAGTGATTTCTTTTCATGAATCTGTAGATTGAAATAATGATCTCAACTCATTATATGATAAATGACGTTTCATCTTTACTCTCTGACAAATGTCACAAGTATTTATATACTTTTTAACATTTTTAATCATACTTTTTCAGTAATATTTGCAATCTAATAGCTCACTGATCTTGTCAGCATCAAAGTGTCTTGCTAACAAGTCATTATGATGACATTTCAATAACTCTTCTCTGACAGAAAGATCTTCTAAAACATATAATGATTTGTTATATTCTATCATTTCTTGACTATTCAATGTTTAAGCTTCAATGTCATTCTTTCATATACTCATTGTTTTGTCTGCTTTTAACTTCACAACAAATTCATCTTCTTGCTGTAAAATCTTAATGAACTCAATTATAAATTTACTACTGAAGTTGTATGTTGTTTCATGAATTGTCAATACTTTGACAATTGCATGTAAAATAAGTTGTTTGCAATCAATAGTTTCAGCAACAGAATTAAGCTGTTTCTCAGTTATGTTGCAATCTTTATGAATCAACATTTCATCATCATGTTTTCTTAAGTTTTCAAACTCAGATTGAGAAATTTTATTTCTCAAGAAATGTACTTCATTTAAATGCATCTTTTGCATTATTAAAATCATGATTCTCAGCAGCATACTTCTGACATGCATTGCTGAACATGTACTTGTGTTTTCATTGATACTATGAACAGACATTTTCTCAACTTCATTAATCACTCATGTATAGTAAATTTCATCTGACAACATACTTTTAACATGATCAACTGAATATTTTCTTTCACTGACATTGTGAATGAACATCTTCTCAACATCATTAATCATTCATGTTTATCAATGAGTTTCATCTTGCAGTTTGCTCTTGACATGTTTTGCTGAATATTTGTTCATACTTATACTGTGAATGAACGTCTTCTCAACATCATTAATCACTCATATACAGTATAGTTCTCTGATCACTATGAATATAAAGATATTTAAGCTTTCTATTCTAGTCAGCTTTTGCTGCAGAATGAGCAGCAAACAATTTGCAGAAATGTTTTCATTCTTATAATCAAATTGTCTTGACAATGCATTAATTGAGTTTGTCTTTTCTGATTTATGCATTATTTCAAAGTTACAAATCAACAATTTCATGATTTATCTGACTTGTCTTTCATTTAACTTTCAAACATTCATAAAACTCTTCAGATTATTATGATCAGTCAAAACTTTAACAGTATGATAATTGTCTTTCACATAGTGTCATCAATGTTTAAACATCATTACTATGACTAGAAGTTTCTGATCATGTATCTTATAATTTCTTTCAACGTTTATCATCATTCTGAATCAAAATGCAATTAAATGTCACTGATCTTTATCATCTGACTGAAACAAAATACTTATAACTGCATAATTGAATGCATTGATCTCGATGTGTATATGTTGCTCTGAGTCAAAGTGTCTTAGTATAAATGTTCTCACAAAGACGTTGCAAAGCTGATTAAAAGCTTATTTCGCTTCATTTGATCATATGAATGAGCTCATTTTTACATCTTTTACACTATCTCTCAGCAGTTCTGTTAAAAACTTTGCTATCTGAAAGTAGTGATGTATAAAACATTGATAGAAATTGACAAATCTCAGAAAAACTTATATTTCTTGATACATCTTCAATCTGAGTCATGTTTTGATGATGTTTATTTTACTTGAGTTCATCAAAATGTTCTTGATGAATATGATAAACTTTAGAAAGTTCACTTTGATGATAAAGAATTCACACTTCTTCAAGCTAGCATATAGCTTAAACTTTCTTAATCTCTCAAGAATCTGCTTTATGTGATCTACATGATCAGTCTTTTTTATGAAGAAGATTAGAATGTCATTCAAATAAACAATACAAAAGTCATTTAAAAGCTTTGTCAAGATCTTATTAATATAAGTTTGAAAGATAACAGACGTGTTAATTAAATTAAATGACATGATCATATATTTGAAGTGATTATAATAAGTATGAAACATTATTTTTCACTCGTCTTCATGTTGAATTTTGAAACAATGATAAATGTTCTTCAGATTTAACTTAGTGAACTGCTTAATTTTACTGAGTCTGTCTAAAGTTTCACTAATTAAAGATAGTGAATGATGATTTTTGACAGTGATTTTATTCAGATCTCAATAGTTCATGCATAAATAAAAACTATTGTTCTTTTTGAGAATAAATAGAATAAACACATTAATTGAGCTGACAAAGTGCTTTATTCATTCTTTCGCTAAAACATCGTTTAAATACTGTTTCAGAGTCACTAACTTTATGTTCAACAAATTATACAATGATTCATACAATAACTTTGCAATGATTTCAATTGCATGATCATGATCTTCATGCAAAGACAGTTTATTTGCACTTTCTATCAAGAATACATCTTCATACTTTTTTAATTTGATGAGTAAAGTCTGCATTTTAAACGCGTTTGTGATACAACTTGTTGTATTATTCATTGCTTTCACTTGATATTCAATAATTGATTCTTTGATGATGTTGATCATGACAAGAGCATACATAATAGACTCATCTTGTAAAGCTTTCGCAAATACTTGTGCAAAGAACAACTCAAATGCGTGCTCATTCACGTTGAAATATCATGTTCTTGCAATCATGTTTATTCAAATATGCTTGAATTGCATACTTGACATACTCAGAATCAGAAAAAATTTCTTCTTGTTGATAGCATAGAAGATATTTATATCTTTTTTCTCTATGTCTCAGCTGTCTCTCAGTCAATAACACATCTTATAGACGTTATAACAATAAACACTCTGATCATTCATTCAGATAAATCTTGAGAGATCAACGTTCAGCAATAACATATTTTACTCAACAATAAAACATTGACTAATTACGTTCATCTCAACATCAATATTCATATAAATCTTCATTTCTATCTTCTGATCTTTCTGAATTACATGCTTTTTATATATAAAAATCTTTACAAAGAGAATTTCTTATTTTTTCCTTGATGATTTGAAGCATTCATTAAAAGCTTGTTTTTTCTTGAAATCTTGAAATAATTCATATGTAATATCAAATCAATGAATACTCAATTTACATCAGATTCTTTTGATCTGTTCTTGATCTTTTCATCTTTACAATCAGTAAAGTAATGACTTTTTCAATTGCATGTATAACATGTTATATTGAACAAATTCTTGCTATAATGTGATGAAGTGTGCAAGCTTGTCTTTGATGAAAAGTTGAGTCTGATTAATCAATGAGATTTCTTTCACTTTGAATGAGTTTTCTTGTTGATTTTATCTCAATCATGCAAGTCTTTGTCTTAAGATTGTTTTAACGACAAGATGCACTTTTTTTGCAAGTTGATTTTCAATCAAGCAACAAGATTAATTAATACATCTCATGTGATAAGAATTGACTGCACATTAGTAATGATCACATGCAGCTCAGATCTTAACTTGATGAATAAATGAGTTCACTTATGCTCATCATTATACAATGAAAGTTAATGTTTCAAAATGCTTAAATAAACTGCAAACATTTATATCATCTGATCTGAATGTTGCAATGCATTTACATACTGCTGAGTCATGTTTATGCTTTAATTCATTGAGTTTTTGATTAAATTAAGAAGAAAGTCAATAAAATTGAATCACGTTTGCTGAGTTGCAAACATAGTTTCTTCATGATTGAATCAAAGCTTCTTTGATTCACTTTTGAGATAAATCATGCAGTATAAAATGTTTTTCTCATTACTTTCAAAATGTCAAAAAGTATTTCAAAATGAGATTTCAATGTTGCAAATTCACTCTTTATGCTTTTTTATGATTTTGTCATGATACTTCTTCAAGAACATTGAGAGTTTTCGCTTCTGCAAAATGATTTCATGATGACTTTGTTTTGTTATTGTTGACACTATGAAGATAATGATGCGTAGATCATTCAAGTTCTCAATGAAAGCTTGAATGAAAGCTGAACAACTTTTCTTCGTCATTTTGATAATCTGCAGAATCTCAATCTTTGATTGAATAGCTGCTAACTTTTGTTTCTTTTGCAGTTCATCACATTGAAGCATTATGCAAGTCAGCTGTTCATTAATATTAAGAGAGAATTCATCTTCTGCTTTTTTACATTCTGATTTCATTATGCAATGTTCATTTTCTGATATGATGTTTTGCAAAATTAAAACATCATCATTTCAACTTTGTTGCAATTGCATTACTGTTATCATGCTTGAATATTGAATCATCATTTTTAAGAAGAGTTTGAAATAATTAGAACTGTGATGATTAAGTTTACTAAATGAATAAATGAGATTTATAAAAGTGATATGACAATGTGATATTTTAAGCAGATACAAAATAAATATATTTTATGATAAAGTTAATTATTAAGAAGCTCTTGATAACTTGAGAAGATCAATTGACTATAGAAAGTTTGTCAAGCATTGTTAAGTTAAGCACAACATAACTCATGACATATTAAGTTAAAGATATGATGTAGTTTAAATGATATTTTAACAAAGTCATAAAGTTTCAAAGTTAACTCAAATCTGATCTTCAACTCAGTCTTTGACTTTAGTCTCTGATTTAATCTCTATGTGTCAATTCATCATGACAATTAGTTTACTCATTAACTTTCTCATTGACTTTCTCATTAACTTTCTCATTGATTTTTTCAGCGCATATATTAAACTGTGTAAATAACTATTATTTAGTTAGTTAAATTAATCATTTGATTTGATTTGATTTAAATTTATACATTTTTATGACATTGATTTAAACTTGACTTATGAGAGAAACTATGCTATATATATCAATAATAATAATAATAAATTCATACATTCTTATAACATTGATTAAATCAACTCATGAGAAACTTTATGCTATTTGTATCAAGTGAACAAAATTCTCTGAGGTAGAAAATCACTTGCAGTCTATACAACTGCTTCACGCAGTTGAGACAGTGAGTTTTAAGACTATGTATTAAATTTGTTCATGTTGATTGCATGTTAAAGAATGAGTGTTCTAGTCACTTTAAATTGCTTCAAGAGCTTTGTTTTCATCATTATCTTCGCTATTGCTCTGAGATTCTTTGTGATGATGATGATTATTTAATAGTTTAAAAAGTCAGCATTTTGTAACATTCTTGATCGCAAATGCAATCAGTTCAAGCAATGCATGAATACATGCTTCATCATTTAATGACTTTATTTGCAGTCATATTGTAAGCTATTCATGTCTGAGATGTTTCTAGAATGCAGATAAACATTCAAATCTATGCATTCAATTTTGATGTGTATTATGAGAATGCTTTTTGCTTTCTGAAAATCATCATGCATCTTTATCATCTTATTGCTCAGATATAATCTTTGTGCTGAGATTGCATTAACATTTGCAACGTGTTCTCTGTACTTTTTTCATCGTTGATTTCATTGATCTTTGTAATACTGCGTTATTGCAATGTTATTGCTTGTTGAAATCATTACAAAGAAAAGAATGTATCATCTGCATCTCAACTGTATCTTTGCATCTTCTTGAATGAAAACATTCAGAAGTATTATTTTCTTAATGATGAGTAAGCGAAAAGTGATGCAATTAACTCTTGTTAAATGAGCATGTATTAATTTGCATGCTTATTTGATTTCTTGTGTTCAATTATTAATTCAACTGTGTAGCATGATCTTGTTCTGTAACATGTTCAAATGAACATATAATGAGCTTGTGTATGTTTCTGTCTTTAGAGTTTCAATGTTTACTCTTTTGAACACTTTTGCTACGTGACACAAAGTTTGATTCTGAAGTGTTTCTAGTTTGTATTCTTTGTTCAACAGTTCATCTTTCTTGTCATGTTGATGTCAAACTGATGCTTTGAATGCAATTTCTGATTTCACTACTGCTGAGTATACTTGTTTCGCTTTTGTGAAGATAGCTTCTCATGTAAAGACTTCAAGATGATTAAATATCAGCATTCTTATGATGTGATTCATCTTTATTTATCAAAGATGCACATCTCATTGCAGCTTCATGTTCAGTTGCATCTTTAAAACTCATACATTTAATTTCAATTTAATAACTGAACTTTCTATTTATATGTTAATCATTATGTCAAATCTTTTCAATTTTCTAGTGAAATGCGTAAGCTCATACTTTTTTGATGCAAACGTTGCGTCATGAATGCAAACTCATTTCACGCAGACATTGTATGCTTTGCTCAATGTTCTGCAGATTTCTTCAATGAATCTGTTGTAGACTAGAATGTTAATATCATTTATGAAGTTAAGCACTTCAATTTTAATTTTCAGCGCTTTGCATTTTTTGATTAAACTTGCGTTGAAGAATAAAAAAAAATCGATGAAATGAAAAATCTCTGTGATATGTCTGCATTTATCTCATGCATGTTGCTTGTTTGTTCATTGAATATTAGTGATGTCTCTTGATCTTTTAGAAAGCTGCGTGTTCATTCAATTATGTAGCTCAACATTCTTTTCATTTTCAGCATATGCAAAAGTCTGATGTGTGAAACTTGATTAAATGCTTTGATGATGTTTAAACTTAGCATGAACATTACGTATTTAATTTTGCAATCTTATACTGTGTGAACTTAATTTATCAGTAAATTTAATGTTAAGATCATGAATCGCTTGCATCTTGTTCTCATTTGAGCATTAAATAGCATGCAATAAATCTCAATTATATCACTCAGTCTTTTGATCATGATTGACTTCAGAGCTTTGCTCATGATATTAAGCAAAGCAATGAGTCAATACGTTTTCAAATCAATATAGTTGCTTTTCTTTGATTTGCATAATATTATTGTTTAAGTCTTTTTGAACTGCTTTGAATGATATTTGTGTATTATGCATGCATTGAATAAACTTGTCAGTACTGAGATCAGTTTTGCAAGACTCACTTAAAGCACTCTGTTTGAAATATCTGAAGCATTTAATGCTTTGTCTGCTTTTACTCATTTAATTGTCTGCTTCACTTCATTTTCTGTAATGCGTGAATTGAATGAGACTGTCAGAAATATGAATGATTTTGCAATGTTATTAACATTCACTTAAAAAGATGAGAAAAAGAACTTTTCTTGCAATATCTTGATTTTTTTCTTGAACGTCGTTATCATATAATTAATGTCGCTTCGCTTCAATGATAAAAACTGAGAAAGCTTTTTAAATAATTGACTTTCGATTTTAACTCATTTTGCAAAGCATCATATCAATTTAAGTGCTTCACTCAGCTTATGCATTTGTGATCTGAAGTGTGCACATTTTGTTTGTTGAATGATCTTGTTTTTATGATTATTGTACTTCAGATATTTATTTCATGCTTTTAATGTATCTTTAGACTGATCGCGTCAAGTTGAGTACTCGACTTGAAAAGTGTTGAGTCGAGTTGAAATTTTTTTGAAAAAGTGTTGAGTTGAATTGAGAAGTTGAATTCGAGAGATTGAGTTGAATTGAAAAGCTTGATTCGACAATTTGATTTGAAAACTCGACTCAACTCGACAAGATATTAGATAAATGTAAATAGCTTGATTGAACAGTCTTCATGATTCTCTTCGTGACTTTCTATCATGTTTTCTCGTCATGACTCTCTATTAAAGTCAAATGATCTTCATGTTTTTCCTTCATGTTTCTCTTCATGTTTCTCATCATGACTCTCTTCATGTTTCTCTTCATGTTTTTCATCATGACCTTCTTCATGTTTCTCTTCATGTTTCTCTTCATGTTTCTTGTCATGACTTTCTTCATGTTCTTCTTCATGTTTTTCTTCATGTTTCTCGTCATGTTTCTTGTCATGACTTTCTATCAAATGATCTTCATGTTTTTCTTCATGACTTTCTATTAAAAGATAATGCAAAAAGATAATGCAAAAGTCAAAAATCGGAAAAATTTCTATATTTAGTTCTTTTGATGTCAAGCTCAAGTTCTTGATGAATCAAATTGAGTTGACTCAATTTTCAGTTGAGTCGAGTTATGTTGAGTTGAAAATATGAGCAACTTGACTTGAATCAAGTTGAAAATGTGAGCAACTCGACTCGATCTTGATTCAGATTCAAAATGTCAACTCAAAACTCAACTTGATGATCAGTTTATATATCTTGCGTTTTTTATATGATTTGCAGTCGTCTTAATTTCATTACTACTTCAAAGCAGCTTTGATTTCAAAAGTCTCTTACTTAATTTGATGATTTTGTCAAAAAAGTAAATTTCTCAATGATTTTTTATAATACTTTGATAATCTTACACACTCTGTCATTCATCATAATCTTGTCATCTAGAGAGCATTTCAAAGATAAATGTATTCACAGATAAGTATTTAATGCTTTTATATTCATTTTTTTTCAAAGTCATTGAATCAAGAGCTGCACTGAGATTGTTTGTAAACATAGCTTTATGATGATTAAAAGATGATTCAATCTCTGATGCAGATCAATTCATATCTTGCACTTGCATATCATGAACTGTATTTTCTCGCTGCTAAAGACTAAATCAATCATCGTAAATTAATTGTGAGCTTTGTAAGTAATAATGTCTGATTTCAACAATAATTTCAATCTTGCATTTGTAATGATGTTTAGCAAAGTATCAATCATCATATGATGAGTGAAACATCTTTGCTCTTTTCAATGAAAATGATGTAGATTGAAATCTTCTACAATCAGTTGTTTGCAATCATTCTTAAGTAGTTTATTCAAATGAGAAATGATTGAAGATTTCTCTGTAAATATAGTAAACAATGAGCATGAATTGTAAACGTTTAAAAGTCTTAGCATCAGCATTTTGTTGTCTGCATTGCAAGTTAATATTCTGATTAAGCAAATGTCTGACTCAACTGTTTTTACTATTCATTGATCAATCAGCGATGAAACTCATCTGTACGTGATGCTGACTACAAATCTACTGTCTAGCTACAGTAGAGTCTAAAGATTATCAAAAGTTTGAATGATATTGAAGCGCTGCGTGATGATGAAGCGCTGTGCATTGATCACATGCAGAGTTTTCGCGATCACGCAGACTTTGATAATCTCAATGCGCATGCTACAAAAGCAATCTGCACGCAGATGAGAAAGTCAAATAGAACGCAGAACTACAAGAAAAATCGCTTATGAAAATCATTCAATTCAGTATCTTGTTGTCATGATGACAAGAACTGAGACAGAACACTCTTGCATTTGATTTGTTAAGAATGATTAGCAGAAAGAACTTGAATCATGAACATTCTTTAAATCTATATGCTAACTACGTATAAATCTTGTTAAGACTGCGTGTCTGTTACTACGACATGAGCAACTCACAAGACTTGTTAAGTTCAACATGAGCAAACTTGAGAGTCTCATTAATATCGTTTAACAGACGTTCAGACACAGACATTCTATACATGAGTGATATGCTGACGAGAAGACTTTGTTAAGAGAAGAGAAACACAAGCGAGTTAATAGAGAATGATCAAACTACGCTGCCTGATTAAAAGTGTAGCATACAAACATTTCTGCAAGACATGATCGATTTGCATGAGAAAGATTTCTACAGATAACATGAAATAGATGAGTTGCACGTCTTACAAGCGAAGCGAGTGTCTGCGAAGCGTGATATACAATGACGATGACTGTTGATCTCAAGAATCTCATTTCTTCACTTAGCTCTGACTCTTAAATGTCTTGATGATAGAATCAACCTTTAGTCAAAAACATCATCTGTATAGCTTAAAAAAACAGTAGCGCATGTCAATGTGATTAAAGAAGAAATTGACTGTGATATGCATGCATATTACAGACGAAACGTCTGCAACTCATGCTTAAGAAGTAAACTGTTGAAATCTGAGCAGTGAGAGATCTCGTTCATCTTGAACTGTGAATCTGTCGCAAGAAAACTCTTTGAGTAATCTCTCGAGCCTAAGAGAAAAACCAGCATAGAGATTGTGCTTTATGTATGTTGCATGCAACGTATACAACATATTTTCGATAAACACTGCTTGAACTGATTGCATCTGCGATTAAAAATGTTACAAGATGCTGACTTCTTGAACTATTGAATAATCGTCATCATCACAAAGAATTTCAGAGCAGTAGTGAAGATGATGATGAAAACGAAGCTCTTGAAGCAATTTAAAGTGATTAGAACACTCATTCTTTAACGTGCAATCAACGCGAACAAATTTGATACATAGTCTTAAAACTCACTGTTTCAACTGCGTGAAGCAGTCATGTAAACTGCAAGTGATTTTCTACCTCAGAGAGTTTTGTTCACTTGATACAGATAGCATAAAGTTTCTCATGAGTCAATTTAATCAATGTCACAAGAGTGTATGAATTTATTATTATTATTACTATTCATTGATCAAGTCTTAAATATTTGTTAATATATATGCATGTTTTTGATTGAGATAATAAGTTTTTCACTAAATGAAAGAAGTTGTATGCTGAGCTAAATGACTGTAAATCATTATTGTTGCAATCTTGCTTCTATATAATTACTATGTTAAATTCACGAATTTCTTTGTTAATTAGAAATGATTCTTGAATTCTTAATGACTTTCTAATGTTGTACTGTAGAATTTGTAGAAAAGATTGTTTCATTATAAAATTATTTGTAGCTGTTGTTGACTTTGCAATGAGAAGACTCTTTGTATGCTTTCAATCATCAAGAGTCTTTCTCACTTTCTGATTAAATGTTTCTGAATCTGTTCAGATGTTGTCTTGTTTAAGTCATTACTTATGTAAAAGAAAAGATCAACTCATTTCTTCTTGATTTCTACTATTTGTTAAGCTGATTCATTAATGATTCAACTGCATGTTTTCAACATGACTGTTACTGAGTTCAAGAAATTTGTTGAATCAAGAAAGTTCATTGAACTTGAAGAGTTCATTGAATCTAAAGAGTTTGTTGAATCTAAAAAGTTCAGAGACAGTGAGAAGAATGCGTAATTATATTTAAATATTTCAGAATATTTGAATGATTTATTTTTATAAATTTCAAACACTTGTTTCATCTGTTGTTATCACTTAAGACAGATGCATCTTCAGAGTTCATGATTTTCATTGCAGTTGATGCAACATCTTCTGTTCAAAGACATTACATACTTCTTGATGTGATGCTTGTTTACACACTTTTCACAACGCTGATTCTTTCTGCAAAACTTAGTCATATGATTAAATTTGTGACATTTGAAGCATTGTATAATGCAACAGTTCTTTTCAAATAGTTTGCATGTACATTCTTGATACAAGTTCAGCATGCTTACATTCATTAATCAATTCATCATCGCTTTGATCATGATCTTTATGATGAGCAATGAATGAATCTTCTCGCTCTTTGCTATCTTCTTAAGTCAGACTATTCTTAGAACTTTCAGATCTTCATGAAGTCTTGCGTTATTTTTTATCAATCTTTTAATGATTTTTTTCTGATTACTTATGTTTATTGTAGTGTGTACTTTATATGTCAGCATTACAAAGATTCAACGTGCTATGCATGTTGAACTCATGATTTCTTTTGCTTATGTTTGAGTTTTTTTCAGATTTGCTTGAACATCTGAGCTGACTGCGTGAAGAAAAATATCATTGCTACTCAGCTTGCAAAGTGACATGATTAAATCTCTTTGATCTGTCAACATGTTTGCAATTCTCTGTAGAATCTGTTTAATTGACTTTTTCTGTATCTTTTTTATTTCTTTTCTGTTCATTATTTTAATCATGATTTCTCATTTCTTGATTGACAACAAGATTCATCTGTACATGATGTCAACTACGAATCTTTTGATTCTATTCTGTGTTTGAATAGAAGTCAAAAGAGTCAAGAGATCTTAATTCAATGCAGTTCAAATGATGTTAGAACGTTACGTGATCAGAAAAGTCATCATGCAGAGTTTTCATTCACACGACAACACTCTTTCTAACAGTCACAATCAATCTACGAAGAAGATTAATGATATATCGATGTCAGTAAGAGATGAAAAGATACTACTAGTGAAAAAAACAACTCAGATGAAAAGTCTGCAAGTTGTGACTACAAGTGATTGAAGAATTTGCAACTCGTCAACTGCGTCAATATTGAAACGTCTTCATCACATCAACAGTGTCATCAAGTAATTGATGAAAAGATATTAGATAAAATAGTCGTTTCAAGTATTGAAAGACGTGATTACAATGCTTAAAAAAGTAGTGACTTGTCGATCACGCTGATATACTGAGAAAGCTTGAACTCATCTTCTTTACTTGACATCAAGTCATTCATCTATTCACATGAAAAATTGAGAGCTCAAGAGAACAATCAGAATGCATTCTCTTTCATTGATCAGAGTCAAACATCAAATGATTGCAACCGCATGTTTATACTAACAATTCATTCAATGTCTACGTGACATAAGTCAAATCAAGAGAAGAAAAGAGTTACTCAATACAATCACACTTTATCTTCTCATCGTGTGCATCTCTCTTTCATCACATATTTCTCTGCTCAATGAATGACAATCATTGAGTAAGAGAATACAGCTCTACATACGTTACAATCATGAACATCATAAGTGCAAAGAAAACGTCTTTCATCTTTGAATCGAGAATTGAATCAAAACATCATTGTATAAAATATCATCAATGAAAAGTAGAACAAAGACGATGTGTCATAATCAAACAGCACAGACACTCTCATCAAGAGTTTACTTGAGCATCACACGCTGAATAGAAGCTATAAATTCATTACTTGATAACACAGTGTCAATCTCATTGTTTCGACTGCGTGAAGCAGTTGTATAGATGACGAGTGATTTTCTTTCTCAAAGAGTTTTGTTCACTCGATATAAATAGCATAAAGTCTCTCATGAATTGAATCTAAATTGATGTCATAAGAATGTATGAATTACAATTACAATTTCTCATTTCTTACAAAGTGATGATGAATTGTCTCTGAAACGTTGCTTTCTCATCATTATTTCTTCTCTTGTCACATTCGTTCATGACGTGATTTTTGTTGAAAGACGCGTACTTTTCTGTATATGTAACTGCTTGTTAAGCAGTTGAACTGATGTCTTCAATTTCTGTACATTCTTCGCGATGAATGCATTTTGATTCACATGATGTTTTTCTTCTGAGTTGAGTCAAAAACATTAAATCAGCTTTAATGCTATCTTTTTTCATGAATGATCTTTGCTCTTTTCTTTCTTTAACGTTGATATCTTTATTAGTAAATTAATAATGTTAATAATGTTCTCTTCATCATTATGTAAGCATTTCAATCTCATGTTTCTGTTTCTTTGTGACAAATCAACATTGCTTGCAATCATCTTTGAATCAGCATTGTTGCAATTCATGCAATTCATTATCATTTTTTCATCTTTTAGATTCACTCTGTCTTGTTTATAATGCTCTTTTTCAAAATTTGTGATGCATGCGTTGTGATTGTTTTCTTTTATATATATCAAATGAACAAAACTTTTTGAGAAAGAAAATTGCTCATCAACTATATAACAACTTCACGTCATTGAAACAATAAAATTAACACTATGTTATTAATAATGAATTTATAGCTTTTATTCAGCATGTGATGCTTAAGTAAGCTTTTAAAAATGTTTATGCTGTTTATTATAACACATCATCTTTGCTCTGCTTTTTATTGATGATATTTTATACAACAATGTTTCTGTTACAATTTTAGTCTTTGTCTATTCTTCATCTAGTCTTTGTCTGATTTCATTCTAATCAAGTCTAGCGAGAATTTGATTTAGAAATGATGTCATTGAAATTCTGCATCATATGTGTAAGACGTTAATTCAATTGAGTCTAGCACAGAACTGAGAAATACACATATAAGAATTGAGTTCTTTTCTGTAAATACTTTTCTTTCTTAGCATTTATTTATTAGTTAAATGACATCTTTATGACTCGCTTTAAATCAATCTCTAACAGTAGATAAATGCTAATTAACTACTCTGCTATCAACGTGTAGATGATACGAAATAATCTACTTCGTTTATTCAGAAAATTCGCAAGAGATTCTTTGAATTACTTTCATTAAAATACACATTCAAATTTACTCAAATCAATCAAATCAATCACTTAATCTTATCACATTTAAATCTATCTATTTATTTTTATCTTCAATTTCTCACAATGACACGCGACTCTGAATCAGTTGAGTCACGAACAGTTTGTTTGCTTAGAAGCACTGTTAGTAAATGAGTTTTTCTTATTTCTTTCAATGCTTCAGCGAGATCTCAGAATGTCGCTATCTCATGAAACATCAACATAAGTCAACAACTTCGTCAATGAGCTATTGATCAGTCAGATGAGATTATCAAGATGCTGATTGAGCTAAGAGATTAATGAGACATGACTTTGAAATTCAACAAGCAATGAATCAATCTACAAGTCAATCACATCAAGAGACTTAATGAGTTAAAGATCAATCAAACAACAATAAACACTCAAGAAGAGACTATCATCAAATTACAAGAGAAAGTATTGAATTTAAAAAAGAGTCAGCGTTCAGCGAATCAGTCTCGATCTCAACAGTCTACAAAGTCTTAAGCTTTTATCAAGAACTATACTTGACAAGAGTTGTTTACTTTATTCAACAATGATCATCACAAGTTCTTCAAGTTTTCAAACTCATTTATATTCACTGATGAAGATGAATTAACATGAAACAGCTGAAGAATCAAGATAAACAACAAGCTTTAGACAAATGTCAATCACTTCAATAATGAGAATATCTGTATTGTTTATGTGATATCTAGACTAGAAGATGATGCTGCTGAGCACATCTTCGCTCAATGTTAACATGATGCTTCGCATTCATGCATCTCGATCAACGAGCTATTTGAGCATTTGAAAGAAATATATGATGAACTGAATAAGAATCGAAAGTGTCATTGCGAGTACAACGCTCTGAGACAAGCAGACAAGTCTTTGAATGTCTTTTACTTTAATTTTATGAAGTTATTCAGCTATCTCAAATATAATGATTGCACTTTGATGAATGATCTTCAGAATAAAATCAATAATCGCTTGCAAAACACTTTATCAATCTGTTCAAAGAACTTTACTTCGCTCACTCACTTAAGAATCTTTCTTCAAGATGTGAATAGTAAACAATGAGTCAATTATCAGCTTCGCAGCGAACGTCACACTGTCATTATCAAAGTCACTGTCATATCTGATAAACGCGTTACTTCTCTGTTAGTAACAACTTTGATAATTAATTATGTTAAGTCAACTATCTCTTCTATTTCTGAATCAGTGAAATCATCAATTATTTGCTACATTTGCAAGATTCTTGATCATTTGTTCAAGAATTGCTTTCAGTTGAACAAGATCAACACTTCTGCATCTTATGCATTCATTTCTCGTCTACATGAGATCATCATTTCAAAGAATAAAGAGAATGAGAAAATGTTTTTTGAGAATAATGAGGCAAAAAACTAGAGACTTTCATCAAAGACGTGATGAAAGATGTGTTAATTTCTTCAATGATAAACATGTCAAATGATTCTTTTGCTTCTGAATCTTTGACTATTGAATGTGTACTTTCTAGCAATGAAATTAGTTACTCATTGAAGTCATTGATTGACATCAAAGCTGCTGACTATTTATTCATTAATGAAGTGATCATGCAGATTGTTTGTGATCAGTTGCAGATCGAGTCTCTGACTTTAATCAAAGCGAAGTCAATTCGAGAATTCAATGATCATTATGCTAAGAAACTTATTACTCATGTCATTTATTTGAATCTGACTGTTCAAGATCATATGATTGACATCATTTTTATGTTAATCATTTAATTAAATCAACATCAAATGATTCTTGAAAAAACATGAATGAATAAAATCAATCTAGTAATTGATATGCAAATCAATTTTCTTCGATTTTCGATTTTCATTTCTAGTCAGAAATTGATTGTTTTATTCTCAAGCAACAAGATAATCACGAAGCAGAAGAGTTTAACTTCTACTCATATATTGAAGAGATCTTTCACTATATTTCAATTCAGTCTGAAATCACTCTCTTTCAGTCAGTTCAATGAGAAGTCAGTTAAACTAATTGAACAGTTAAAATCGTATGACGCGACTTTAACTAGCGTCAAAAATTCTAAATCAACGTTCAGTCTGAAATCATTCTCTTTCAGTTCAATGAACATAGCAATGATAGAGACAGTGACATATAGAATGTTAGTCAAACAATCAGATGTTAAGATCTTTGCTGTTATCATCTTGAAAATCAATTGACTCATAATTACAGTTGAAAACAAGTCTGAAAAAGTGAATCTGCATGAGCTTTTCCACGCTAAAACTCTCAAGCAAGTCAAGATCAAGCTTCTTTCTGAATATCACGACTATTTAGATGTCTTCAATCAAGCAATGATCAATCAGCTATCATTGCATCGTTTCTATGATCACAAAATTGAGTTGATCAATGAAGAAACATTCTTTTGAAGCAGACTATATCAGATGTTCAATCACAAGCTTCAGAAGATAAAGAAGTATCTGACTGATCATTTAAACAAAGAGTTCATTTTCTTCAGCTTTGCATCATACGTCTTACTCATCTTGTTTGTTGAAAAGAAAGATGATAGTTTGCGTTTCTGCGTTAATTACAGAAAGCTCAATGCTTTGATCAAACAAGATCACTATTCTTTGTTATTGATAGACGAGACTTTTGCTCATATACAAGAAAGCAAGTATCTGACTCGATTGAACATCATTGTCATGTTCAACAAATTATGCATGCATTCAGATAGCGAAGATTTGACTATCTTTATTATCTTTTTCAACTTATACAAATATCATGTAATGCTCTTCAAATTAATCAACGAATCAACGTTCTATCAACATTATATGAACAATGTGTTGTTCAAATATCTACATCAGTTTTGTCAGATTTATCTAAATGACATTATCATCTACAGCAAGATCTTGAAGAAACACAAGCAACATGTACAATTAATCTTGAATAGACTATAAGAAGCTAATTTACAGATAGACATCAACAAGTGCAAGTTTCATGTTCAGAAAACTATCTTTCTAAAACTCTTGATATTAATCAAAGAATTGAAGATGAACTTGTGAAAGATGCAAGCAGTCGTTGATTGATCTACACTCAATAATCTCATTCAGATGCAGTTCTTCATTAACTTCTGCAATTTCTATTGATGCTTCATCAAGAACTTTTCGAAGATTGTTCATTCAATGATTCAATTCACTCAAAAGAAGATTATATTTGAATGAAATAAAGTCTGTCAGATTGTCTTCAATCATATGAAGAAACGTATGATTGAGACTTTTATACTACGTCACTTTGATCAAACTTATGAGACTATTCTTGAAATCAACTCATTCAACTACGTCAATGATGAAGTTCTCTCTCAATATGATGATGAAGAAGTACTACATTCAATTGTCTTTTATAGCAAGAACATGTTTTCTGCTGAATGCAACTACAAAATATATGATAAAGAACTTCTGATCATCATTCAAGCATTTGAACACTAATGACTTGAACTGAAACTAACTGACATTTCTATTAAGATGTTCATTGATCATCAAACACTCACTTTGTTGATGAAAGATAAAGAGCTGAGCAGACATCAAATGCGTTGAATTCAGAAGCTTGCTGACTTCAACTTCAGAATAATGTATCAATCTGACAAACAGAACATCAAGATCAATGCATTAACTCGTTGAGTTAACGTCGTGCTTAAAGATTCAGAAGATGAGCGCGTTCACTATCAATGAATCACTATTCTGACTTTGAATTGAATGAAAATTGCTGATTTAAAGAAAAACATCAGTGAATCAATCTATAAACAGATTCTTGAAACTAATGAAATCGACGAGAATTGTACGTTACTTCGCGAAGCAATAGCAAGAGACAAGACATAATATGAAGATATCAAATTGAAGAATTGTTGAACTCAGAAGAGAATCTTGTATCATGATAGTCAGCTATGAGTCTCATTCAACGAGCTTCTACAAATGAATTTGATTCGTGAGATGCATGATCAATCATCAGTTGATCATTCTGATATTCTTAGAACTGTGAAAGTCATAAAGCGAAACTACTATTGA
>JAABUK010002422.1_pt1 | contig 33461 bp, 43 predicted proteins | sample 5559141 | NCBI WGS metagenome assembly JAABUK01 (sample SAMN10711869, study PRJNA513367) | rock metagenome | isolation source: Antarctica rocks | place: Antarctica: Victoria Land, Pudding Butte nord | collected 2016-01-03 | reverse complement strand
GGTTTTCCACTACGTAGTAGACTGTCTAGATTTCATGATGATTTGAACATGATTGCCATAATTGGCACAAGCGATCGGCTGTGTTGGCTGGCAGAAACTTGTAAAATCCTTCTTCTTCTTCTTCAACTTGCATGCTCAGTTTGACAGTGAGCAAATTCTCGTCCATGATTGATCGCGGTGCAGTTCAGTGCCTGCTCGACATGCTCGTGAGTGATTGCACACTTCTTGATACTCGTCTGGGGTGCTTCCAAGCTGCGCGTCAGCATCATATTTGCCTTTTGCAGGAGCCGCTTTATGCTGACGAGTACATGTATTACAGTGCATGTGTGTTTTTCTTGCGATTATGCAGCGGAGTCAAGTTGATGAGGGATCAGCGTCGCTCAAAGCTTGTCACGCATGCAGTACCTCACCTTCACCAGCGCATGTTGTTTGTAGTGGCACTTTCTCAGAGAAAGTTTCTCTCAAAGCTCCAGTCATTCAACATTTCAAATTTCAGGATTTAGGGCGAAGTGGCTGCAGCGGCATGCTTTGAGGCGAGCAGTGAGCAGTTGATCCTACGATCCATGTGCTGGCGCTAGGCAACTGCTCACCGCATCAGAGCTGCTTGCTTGAACCTGTTTTTGGGCTGTGTATACTGTGAGCAACGTTGCTGTGATCCATGACTGCCCCACTTGAGAACGCGTTGGGCGACGTTCACAACAAAGATATCGCCGCTATATGGGTACAAGTATACGGGTGCTTGCGCGATACAGAAGTCGGCAAAGGGTTGCTTGTTTGCAAGACTTTTGGCAAAATTCTGCCACCCCTGATCAAGGACATCACACTTAGCTTGCCTGTCCTCGACCAGACATTTGTGGAATCGTTAGCCTTTAGGTTCCCCAATCTCGAGGGGCTTACGGTGTACCAAGAGTACGACGACAACAATCCAGTGGTGGACTGGTCCCAAGTCGTCATGCCTCACCTCCAACATCTTGACCTCAACTACTGTCCATTGGATTCCATCGAGTTTGATACGACCAATACTCCAAAACTCAAGCTGTTAGGCCTTGAGAACCCAGGTCAAGATGTCTGCAAGTTCGATTTGGCGCTCCCACACCTTGAAAGTCTCTCCTTTCGGTTCACTACGGTCAGTCAACAAAGTCCCTCAGCTGTATTGCCTGCACAGTGGACCACCTCACAACCTTATTTGTGTTGCTGCTCTGAGTCTGCTGCTGTTGCAGGTTGCTGACGGGCGTAACTTTGGCAAGTCTGTCTCTGCCTGCCCGAACTTGAAGCAGTTCTCAAGCTATAAGCTGTGGGGCCTCGGAGATGCAAAGCAGAAGCTCAACATGCCAAACTGCACAACATTTGCTCTGGACCGCCCTGACGGCCTCTATCACCTTGAGCTGGTCGCACCAAAGCTGACTGAGCTGGAGTTGCTCGATTGCCATGACCTTGAACATCTGCGATTGTTGCCAAGAGAGGGATCCCCAGTAAAGGTCAGCCTGATGGGGACCACGCTTGACAAAGGATCCTTGCAACACTTGCGCAAGCATCCACGAGTTGGAAGTAGCCGCATCAGTTTTGAAGATCCCATGATTGAAGAATACATCGAAGACATGATGGACAATCCATTTCTTCCCGAGGATGAGACTGAGCTGGAGAAGCTAAAGGAACAGTGGCGCCGGCAATTTCATCTATAGATGAACCTAGCTAGGGTATTGAGCTGAGTTGTTGCATCCCATGTGCTGAAATGCTCTAAGCTGACTTGCAAATTTCAATTGGCAGTTGCATGCTGACATACGTTTGTTGAATTCCCGCAAGAGATCAGCAACAACAATGCTGTGATGCGTGTCACTGCAATGCAGAGTGTAAGCATTTGCAAGCATGACAGGTTGTAAGTTTTCACCAAGGAAGCCATTTTCGTTTGATGAGGATGTGAAAACACTGGTTTGAAGATTGGAACAGGGTGTTCGGGATACTGTCACAAAGACAGGCTGTGTTTGGTATGCAAGCCAATGCAGGATGTGCATGACGAGCAAGACTTCGTTCTCGTTTGTCCAGCGCGCAGTCTCATCACTGCAGAGCATGCAATCGCAACATGTTTCAATTAAAGGTGTACAATGTGTGAAGATAATTGCTAATGGTGCACCAGATGCAAGGGCCTCTTGAGCATTCTTGAAGTCAATTTCCACCTGTGCTTTCAAGCTAGATTGTCTGATGCGTCACAAATGGCTCCACACCCTGAACTGGTATAAAATGGAAACACATCTTATTGACTGACCTGATGACAGCCATACTGGTCAGCTGGCCCTTATGCAGCATTTAAACAACATGCTGCTGCAGCATGGCTTTCATGCCAACTTGACTGTCGCTTATTTGATGTCAACCATGAAATCTGATGTCTCGATGTAGACTACACTAAGTGTTTGGACAGCACAAAAGGAAAAGACCAAGAAGTTCCCGACCACTGCCTGTCACAACTGAATGGCTCAACTTGCTGTTGATGCTGGAAGACCCTGAAAGTGCCATACTCAATGATACACTCGCTACTCATGGCAATGCTTGATCTGAGAGTGACCTTGCAGGAGCATCAGCAACCACATGCATGGTGTCGCTGTTTTAGATGTTCAACCTGACATTGCAAACAAGATTCTAGACATGCCTAGCAGGCAATCAGGCTGCTGCCTAACAGCATCTGCATTGCCAATGCTTTGCCAACGTTTACCTGCACAATGTCCCAACAACACAAGCCCTACCGTAAATTGTCCAAGGGGACGCAAAGCACAATTGCTGCTTGAGCTACTCCCAGCCAATGGAATGAAGCTAGGCTGCATAGGGCTCTATTACAGGTGTGGAAATGCCAATAGAGGCTCTCAGAAGGGAGTCTGGAATGGCAAAAGCAGCCACCAGCGGGCAGCAGACGCCTTGCAGCTCACTACACAGCTTCTCAATCATCCTGTTGATGGCCCTGGCCTTCTCAAACGCTACATAAACATAATTGCCAATGATGCATTGCAGAACAAAATGTCCTGGTGAAGGCGCTGAAGGGCAAACAGGTCTGCGTTTGCTTGCACAGCCGTAGGGCCACAGTAAGCGACCTCTGCCTTTGATGCCACATTGACTGGCATGCAACTGCTTTCCAGAACACAAGACTTGTGCTGTGCAAGCTGAAGCGCAATGTGCCTGTAGCATGTGTGCCAGTTGACAGTCTTGGTTGCATCAGGATTGTGGCAGGATTCTGCAAGTCACTGGCAGCAGTGCTAGTGACGGCACTTCATTTGGAGTGCGATCAGAATCCTTTCACTGCAGGATTTGCGGGTGTCCCCTTGCAAAGACCACGCATCAATACCATGAGAAACAGCATCTAGCTGCTTTGGCTGCTGTACGTATTCTGGTGTGTGTGTGTGCTTGTTCAGCCTCGGTCGTCATGCAAAAGCAGCACATGCAAGGCTCAGCTAGATACTGCAGGCTCAGCACCTCACCTTAATTGATTTGTGTGCTTCCAGGTCCTCACAGTTCTTGCTGTCTCCGGGATATTTGTCAGCGTGACAGCCTCCACGTGAGCCTGGCCAGCTCCAGCAGGTGGTTCAGGCACTTGTTCTAGGCCTGGAAGGCTCTCAGATTGCAAGTGTGCTTGTGCAGTGGCATGGCAACTGTGTGCAGCAGCATGGTTGTGTGCAATGTGCACAAACCCAGGGCTTGGACTCACAAGCTGACTGGTAACATGGTCGGCTGTGCTCTTGTTGACTGAGATGCACTTGCTGTACCATGGTCCTGCAGTAGCTGACCACCTGCCGTGTTCAGAGGTGGACGTAGAGCATGGACGTAGAGCACTGATATGCATGCAGGAGAGGTGTTCTTCTGAGCAGGTTGTGTTCAGCTGACATAGACTCTGCAGTTGCCAAGATGACATACTTGCATGCAAATTACAACCACATTCTACACACATTGCCGTGTGTGCATATGACCAGTCCAGCCAATGACAGCATGCAGTTGCATCTGCTCATAGACATGCAAGCCATTGTACACATGTGTAGATCCAAAATCAGTTACGAAAATTAGCTCAGAGCTGACCGACTTGTAGAAAAGCCAACTTTGCAGTCACGTCACAGGCGATGTCGTAGTCAACCCCGCACAGGATTACGCCCATCTGCCTAAAATCAAGCAGCTGTGCGTAGATCAAGTCAGCACGAGGGGTGTCACTCAGAGAGTATGCAATATGTGACAGAGCCATCAACGCAGATCAGATCTGCCACGGGAGGCGTTGAACCAGTTTTTGCAGCACTTGCTTGATCTGCTCGGAACAAATTCTCAGTGACGTCTTACAACGTCAACGCTGTTGGCATCAACACGCGTCGTGCTGCTGTGTCAGCAAGACACTATGTGCCGAAGCTTTTCAGATGATGAACGGGCGTGAGACCTGTACCCACGGGCCTGGTGGCGTGTAGTCTGGCTAGCTGCGTTGCAAATGAAGCTGGTAGCAGATCACAGCAGTGCTGACACTCCCGAGCGCACCGATTACCCAATTTTAACCGCTTCTGCATCGGAAGGCACAGTCAATACCGACCCAGCTTGGTACACTCCAGCTCGGCTGCTGATAGCGTTCTGTGTGGTCAGTTTCCTTGTCTTTCTTGACAGAGGTATCATAGCCAGTAATGGTGTGAATGGAGATAAAGAGTCCAATACAGGCATCCAGGTAGACAGCAGTCCAGTGGCAAGCTGGCTTTGCTCACATTTTGCAGCAGCTGCAGCGCTTTGCCACAACAATCTCATGCCATGATGCTTCTTGCTGCAGCAGTCCTGCAGCATTATGTGCTGCTTGTCTCTTATCAGTTGACCAATGTGTCGACTTCATGTTGTCGCAAGCTGTACATAAGCTGTCATATTTTGCCAGACATGCACACATGCTGAATGTGTGCAGCACATGTCTACAGCCAGCTGTTTCAGTGCGCTCACAGACTTTTCCTGTCCTGTTCTGTAGGGAGAGTTCCAATTGAGCAAGTTCCAAGATGGTGTGCTGCCAGCAGCGTTCATGATTGGCCTGCTGATTGCATCTCTCGTGTTTTCAGAGCTGTGCAAATACTACAATGCTTTCAGATTGATTGGTGAGCTTCATCAGAGCAAGCACGGACGCCATCTTTCTCACATGCCATGCTGCACCGAGCTGCATATTGCATGCAAACTCTTCCTACTGTATGGCAGCTTTCAACTATGCACCAAAGAACTGTCAGTGAAAACAGTTGAAAATCCTGGGCAGCCCCGTATAACACTTGGCTTCTCATTGAAGAAGCCAAAAGACGTAGTCTTTTCTTTTTTGACAGTTGAAATGCTTTTGATGGGCGTGCAGGTTGGGGTATGGCTATCTTTATGGTGTCATCTGTCGGCTGTGGCTTTGCCAACAGCTTCTGGACGCTGCTGGTGTGTCGAATCATCATGGGTGCTGGAGAAGCATCCATCATCAACTTGACTGGTAAGCTTCATTAAACGCATTGGTCAGGAATGCATCGTTGTTCAACTGAGACTGGGTAGTTGATCGGTTGATTACACGCTTGACTAATGCTATGGCATCTGCGTGCTTCCACCTGGGACAAATGTGATGAACACCCATGGTTGAGGCACTGCATACCCCAAACCTCCCTTGGGCGTCCCTACACCCTCACCATTCCCCTGTACTACCCACCTCTACCCCCTGCCACCCCCCATTACATTCAAGAAGGACGTACTAAGGTCCTTCTTGATAGGCTGCTGTTTGCTGCTGAGACACCTTGATCGTACACAGTTGGACCCTATCAAGAAGGATGTACTAAGGTCCTTCTTGATGAGAGTCCAACTGTGTACGATCAAGGAGTCTCAGCAGCAGATAGCAGCAACTGTCATGCCGCCAGAACTTGGTACTTGTCCCATGTTGTACAGGTTGCATTGGCAGACAGAGTACAAGACTAAATGTGTCTTGAAACAAGCTGCTTGCTAAGAGCTTGGTCACATCTTGCTGCATGCTTGAACACGCGACCCCAGCTGGACGCATATGGAGTATAAACGTGAGCTTATTGTTGCCTACTCAGGCCCTTTCATCGATGACGTGGCACCCCCATCACAGAAGACTCTCTGGTTTGGCATTCTGTACCTGTTCCCAACCGTTGGCATTGCAGTGGGGTACATCTTTGGGGGTGTGATAGGGGCCAGCATGGGCTGGAGAATGCCCTTCTTGATTCAGGTCAGTTCGATGCTTTGATTGCTGTACCTGCTGGAATTGCTTTGCTGGCTGCCTTGTATGGATCATGCTGTTCCAGAACACCTTTTGATGCATTCATAAGTCTTGACTTGGTGACCTGAACAATCCAAGTCGCACTTGTGTCAAGACCGCCAGTGCCTGCATCCAGAATCCTGTGGCAGAGCGCTCATTGCCTGAACAGCAAGGTGACAGAAGCGTCGTCATGCACAGGCTGCCGTGTTTGTAGTAGTGGTATGTCTGCTGGTGAGGGTTGAATGATAGCGTTGTTGATGCGACATTGTCATGCACGTACCTTGTTCATCATGAGCTGGAAAGCATTTCAGTTAGTATTTATTATTACTAGTATTATTAAAATATATTAAATCAATAACATTGTATCAATCACGTTATATTAATAATGTTATAGTCACTACTATTACTATTACTATTTTGGTTATTGTTATTATGATAATGGTGGTTGTTATTATACTGTAATTCTTATGCATGTGTACAGGCTGCAGTGTGTGTACCAGTGGTGCTGTGGCTGTTCTTGGTGCACCCCATCAGCCTGCGCACCATGCATGACGATGAAGAGGAAGCACACACAGGTACACCAGTGCCCTGCTGCTCACGCATTCTGCTCTTTATAGCAGCGTCTGACAGTCACATCATGTCAATGTGCTGAAGCCTGCATGTCGGCACCTTTGGTCATGGCCCACCTGATTTTGTTCATGTCAGCATACCAGAAATGATCACGTTCAACTCAGCAGACCTGAAAAAGTCACATTCAACTCAGCAGACCTGAGATGATCATGTTCAACTTAGCATACCTGAGATGATTGGCATCAACACAGCATACTTGAGATGACTACGTTTGAATCAAGCATGCCTGAGATGATCACACTCAACTCAGCGCACCTGAGGCTGAGTCAAATCTGAATTGAGCTCACCTCATGCAACCTCACCTCCATCTAACCTAGCCTAGCCTAGCCTGGCTCCACCTAACCTAGCCTAGCCTAGCCTAGCCTAACCTCCCTGGCAAAATTAAATTGACATCACGTGACGTAAGCTAGCCTAGCCTATCTGACCTGCTCTATGAATGCACTTCCTGCCCCACCCCAGCTGCTGTCCAGCGTGTCTTGTTGATGCTGCATGCACATACCTTGTGTCAACCTCCACATTGAACTGCAGACAAAACCGCATACCTGCTTGGTACTGAACCAGCTCTACCCACTGTTGCAACTCACCTTGTGTGACCAATGCATGTATTGCTTGAAGGCAACAAGATCTCTGTGCCTAGCGTGTGTTTCTGAATGCTTCACAACACACAAGCTACACCAGATGCACGCCGACAGCCATGCATCAGAATGAAGCAGCCTTTCCCTTGATGCTGCTCACGTACAGCTCATGTCTTGGTGTTTGCAGATCTGAGTGCCCCTCTGCTTGGCAGCGAAGCAGCACCAGCTGCAGCTGTGGTCAACTCTTTGTGGGGTGACATCTGCATTCTGTGCCGCCACCCAGTCTTCCTATACAGCAGTTTGGGCTACTGCCCAGTGCAGGGTGCTTTTGGCGTCTACTCCTATTTTGGTCCCCAGGTGATCTTACTTTGGTCCCCACATGATTTTACTTTGGTCCCCAGGTGATCTTTCTTTAGACCCCATGTGATTCTACTTTGCTCCCAGGTGACCAACCCACAGCAATCCTTGTGCAGTATGTGCTGCATGAGTAGTAATCAGGTGCCGACAGGGTGAAAGAACTGCACTCACCACTTGTGTGTACACTGCCTGACTGGGTGTGGAGTGTGGTTTGGAGACACAACTGGTGTAAGGCATGCAGCAACTGACCAGTGTGCGGCTCAAATCAGCTGTCACTGAGGCAATGGCATTGATGATTGGACTCAGATTGGCAAGACACTGCTGGACAACGCTCTGCAAGGGCACATTGTAGTTTGTGCCTTTTGCCGGACGCTCTGCCTGCTCATTGCCATAACATTGTACCATATAATGCTTGCTTGCTGGCATGATGGGAACTCACCTGCCATTTGCCTTGCATGCACACAGGCAGGGCATGAGCTGTTTGGGGTGGGGCGGGAGTCTATAGACCTGACCTTTGGGGGGGTGACCATTGTCACGGCAGTGGTGGCTACCCTGCTGGGGGGGTGGGCCCTAGATCGGGTGGGGTCCTCCATCAAAAATGCCATGCTCCTCAATGGTGAGATTTTTTTTTTTTTTTTGGTTGGGTACATACAGAGGCTGCATGACAGCTGGAATGCTCTGCCAATACATATCAGCAAACACGAATCGCAATTGCACTGACATGCGATTCGTTGGAATCACCTGTGTCGCTTGACAAAGACTGTAGGTCTTGCTTCCCCAAATTAAGATGGCATTTTCATACTTTCTGCGTCCTTCTGAGCTTGTATGCAGCCATGGCCAGATCTGATTGACAACTGTCAGCAGTCATACTCATTGCATCAGCAATCCTCTGTTTTCACTCAGCCAAAGCATTCCACACCATTGCTGCCTGTACCAACTATGGTTCGCCCTTGCCCCTAAGCTCCTGCCTCCCGCCAAACCCAGCCTGCAGTCTGACAATGAGTTGTTCTGATGGCCACAAAGGAACAGTCACCTCAGTAACAGCTGTTCAATATGGAAAACATTGATGTTGTCTTTTTTGGCATGTCAGACACAACACCCCTCCCGCCCCCCCAACCCCCCTCAACAAACCCCGTTGCCAGCCATGGTCTGTCTGATGCTGTGTTGGGCTGCAGGCATCAGTGCAGTAGTGGGCTTCGTAGCAATTGTAGCAGCCTTCTGGATCCCACCAGCCACCACTGCAGGCTTTGTGTGGTTCATGCTCATCTTTGCCGTTGGCGAGCTGGCAATCTTTGCCGGGACAGCACCTGTTGGTGCAGTCATGTAAGCCCACCAAACCACATTTCCTTCAACTTGCCCTTTGGCGGAGCAAAACAGAAAGAAAACATGCCACATTGGGTTCTTCTGGACTTTGGACCGCATTGGATCAGGCATAGTGTTACCCTGCAAAACCTTCAGCTGGCAGTTTTGCTCTCCCAGATTTCCCTTCATTTTCCCACATCCATTGAAAGATTCAAGGACAGACTCCCAGCCAGTAACCCTTTTGCCCCCTTGCCCCCTTTTTCCCGGCCCCAAACGATCAGCCCCTGTTTTCATACATCTGGCCAGACGACTTCTCCAAATCCTCACAGGAACTATATATTGAGAGCAGGTGGTATGTTGCACAGGCTGGGGCGCTGTGATTGGTTTCTTTGCTGTCATTGCAGCCTTCTGGCTGCCGCCTGCTAATGCCACAGGCTTTGTTTGGTTCATGGCCCTTTTTGCCATTGGGGAGCTTGCCATATTTGCAGGCACAGCTGCTAGCGGGGCTGTTGTGTAAGCACTGCTTTCCTGCCAGACCCTCCAAACACCCCCTGCATCTTGTGGGCCTTGCCCAGTAGCCCCTGCCCAGGCCACCCCCTTGCAATCAGCACATTTTGACCCAAAGCTGCCCTTATCCTCAATATGCCAGATGCCGTCATGACCCACTTGCATGAGCATTCAGGGCAACTTCAGCTCTGCCTGATGGGCGTGTTTGACTGGCTTAAACTGCCTTTGTTGTGTGCTTTCCTGGCTGCCTTGAAGTGCGTCTCCTCAGCATCATATCAGCCCCTCCTTCCCACTGCTCAGCAAAAAATCACTTGCAGAACAGAGGCTTCAATTCAACCCCCAGAAATCACATTTTTTTGCTGAAAGAACCTACAAAGACTGCTAGCCTCCTCCAGGCAGCATGCATCTGTCAACTGAGCCCCACCCTTTCTTTACTATCTAACTTGTTACTATTTTGTAAATTTACTATGTTCCACTATTTACCACCCCTTTCTGACTGCATTTTATATACTTACTATGTTTTGCTATTCACCACCCTTTTCTTGACTGTGCAGTGTATGGTCAGTTCCCACAAGACTAAGGCCTCTAGCATCTGGCATCTCCGCCATTGCCAGCCACATCCTGGGTGATGTTCCCACGCCTCCTCTTGTTGGCCTGCTGCAGGGTGAGCTGCTTTGCTGACCTGTCTGTCATCTGACTGTCACCTGCCTGTTACCTGCATGTCACCTGCCTGTTACCTGCCTGTCACCTGTGCATCTGGTATTTGAGCTGTGACAAGCAACGCTGTCTGAGTTGTCACTCAACCATCCTGTCTGGCAATCGTCCATTTGTCATGTCTCAATTTATCAGGTGAGTATCTTTGCTACTGCAAAGAGCTGTAAGCGTCCTGTCTGTTGCCATTGTTTGCCACTGCCCTGATGAGTGCATGCGCTGTTTTGCAGGCTACATCCAAGACTGGAGAATCTCAATGCTCGTGCTCACCCTCATACTCATTGTGGCAGCAGTGCTCTTCTTCGTTGGGGCTTATGTGAAGTGCATTGACTACAGACCAGAAGAAGAACGGCTGAGCCTTGAGAAAGGACACAGGCTGACTGTGTCTAATGCTGGCAATGTTGGCCCCCTTGTCTCCGACATGGAGTCAGCAACAATGGTGCATCATCACGGTGATCTAGCTGACCATGATGGCTTGAGACAATAATAGTGACTTGTGCTGAATGGGCAGCTCGCAACTGTCATTGAACAAGGCCAGTTCCGGTAGAAATGGCCAACTATCCTGTGGGTTCACTTCAGTGGGGTGCTCGTAGAGATGCAGGTCAAGATTCAGGCATCTGATACTGTAGGCAAGTAGGAAGTCGCTGTGGGACATTGAGGCAGCATATGGCACCTGTCTCAGCATAATTTTGAGGCATTTGAGGTGGCTTTGCTGTTACCATTTACGTCCAAATTGGCACACCAGCATGATGTGGCAGGTCAACAGCAATGTCTAGCCACAATTCTTGTAACATAATGCTTGTATCCTTGATAGCTGGGATCTTACAGACACTTCCCCCAAGATACACTGATTTGCAGAGCTTGGTAAAATGCCAGAATCATTGCATCATGTATGAAAACCGTAATCACATTCATCCCTGCAAGGCAATGTCGCAGAGACATGCTGGGGTTGTGACCGTGACCAGAATGTGAATGTAACACATGTCAAGGCTCAGCAGCAGGGCTAGCTGCAGCAGCTCCGTGAGAACTTACATGATGCTAAGCTTGTCAAGTGCGGTCTGAGCCATTCTGACTCAAAGCTGACACAATTACTGGACAGAAGCTTGCACACCTGAGACACTGACCTAGGTGAGGATGCCACTCAGACTTGCAAGTTTTGCATTTCACACAAAGCTTAAACTACGCTTTTGTAAACAAAGCAGTTGTGAGGGAAGTTGAGCCAGCTATATTGTGACTATCATACATGTTGCATACCCTCGCACAATGTCTTCTCACTCTCAATCATGCACGCAATATCATACTGACATCACAAGGCTGTGTGCATGTAGGTAAAGTACCACTCCATCTATTCACAGCCTGCTGACGCCTATAGCCATCTTGTTCAGTCTGGAAAGTGTATTGCACATACTTTCAGCTTTAGCTGGCTGCAGCTGCGCATTTGCCTGGCTGAATCTATCCTCTCAGTACCCTCAAACAATTAAAACCGATTGAAACTAAGACACAGCAGCAGTTCCAGAGGAGAACCCAGGCTGCTCATAACGGTAACCACCTCCAGGGGACACTCCAAATCCCTTGGGATCAGCAAATACATTCTCCAATAGCTGTCCCTTTTCCTGCACAAGATCAACATTGGCATTGGTGATTTGCAAGCACACAATGATGTGAAGCTTTGCGCCACAGCAGGCACCTTACCGCTGAGTACCTGGCTGCACATCTGGTGTAACAAGTAGGCATCCAGTCATCAGTTGCAGTGAATAGGGTGCATAGTATACCAGTACTGCCTGTCTGATTAGTAACTCTTGTGTGAGAATTCATGAGCAATGCAATGCGTTACATTGCTTGTTGGTAAGCATGGAGGATCAAGCAAGCATGAGCCTACTATTTACCATGGTCAGGAAAAAGCACAGATCTAGACTATGCAGGACAGATTTTCAAAGCAAAAGAATGATTGCATTTGCAAGGCAGAATGACGACAGCAAGTACGACAACAGCAAGCATCACAACAGCTAGCATGACAACAGCAAACGTGAGCAGCGGCAATGGCAACACAGCAACTGCTTGTAATGACATGGAGACCAGGGAGAAAAAGAGAAGGTAGAGCAAATGCTTACTGGCTTGGGAGACTCATCAGCAAACTTGACAGCATCCTCGACCTCATCAATGACGCTCTTCTCTAGCTCTTTCACATCTGCTTCGCTCATCAGGCCAGAATCTAACGCATACTTCCTGAACTGAGGAATGGGATCTCTCGCCTGTCACATCCAGACAGAGACTCTTAAATGCTAACACACAGTCTGGAGTGCCAACCAATGTTTCACTACTGCACTTTGGGAGGAAATGCCAGTGGACAAAACAGTAGACCACAATATAACTCATGTATACAAGGTATGCAGCTTGCTCAAACAAGAGACAGCCTTGCTGCCATGCGACAAGTGCACATGGACTTGCGGTGTCAACACACCTTGTGCTGCTGCTGCAACACAAGACGTCACTGACAGCACATGCTAAGTGGAGGCTCAAACTGCCTGCCATAGCTGCTTTTGTCTCTTCCACTGACTGACCCAGTACAAAGCACGTGTTGCTGCATGCTCATGCATGCATTCAGCTGCATCTTCTTGGGTGAAGCATACAGACATGAAGGGTGGTGCAAGGACAGTACCTGCCAGTAGTCCTTCTCCTTCTTTTCTCTGAGCTCATCAGGGTCTGCAAGGGAGTGACCTCTGAACCGGTATGTCTGGGCTTCAATCAAGGTTGGCCCATCACCTCTTCTTGCCCTCTCAATTGCCTCTATTGCAACTTCCCTCACCTAAGAATGAAGATCACAGCTTTGAGTGTCAAGGGAGCATTTGCCAAAATGTTTTGCTGCTGATGTTCAATTACGGTTTAGTTTGGCATGTTGCTTTGCATGTCATTGCCTCAGCGTTGAAGCAGCTGGAGATGTCAGATAAGCTTTTGTTTTGTTCTACAGCTATACCAGACAATCCCTCTTGCATGTACACCAGCCTTTGAAAACAAGCAGCAAGTCAACAGTCTTCTACATTGCGATGTCAGTATACTTCAGCATACTCACTTGACGCTTGAGTTTCTGCAAGTACTGATACAGAGCCTGATGACAATAGTGCTGAATAGTTACTCAATTTAAAGCGCGTTTGCCACTTATTTTCAGCAAAAGCAGGTCATGCACACCACCAAGTTGCGAAAGTTATGTTGCATACCTTTCTGACATCCATACCATCAACAAGAATCCCAGGCATGCCAAAAGCAGGCCCCTTCTTGTAGATGTATGGGCTGTCATCTCCAGCTGTAGGGTTTGTGGCCCTATTGTGCTGCATGCCGATGGCCCATAGGTTGTTCTCCACCACAAAGATGCATGGCAGCTTATAGAGGGACGCCATGTTGAGGCACTCGTAGAATTGGCCTGTGGAGAATTTATAGATGTTATTTTGCCTTGCCAGAAATACATGGTGAGAGGCTGAAAGTTTACACTGCTGGACATCAAGCTTGAATGACCTATTCATCACACAAGCTTGCACGACATGCATACATGCAGAATGTAGCAAGACAGGCACGATCATAAGATGCTGAGATAGAGGTTGAGTGGTACAAGAAAACAGCATTGTTTGCTAATGCTGAACGAGGTAGGGCAAGGACAATGATGATTGCATGATGTAGCTCTGACTGGATGTGGCCGCACCATTGTTGGCTGTTCCATCACCAAAGAAGTTAACAGCAACCTGGTCTGCCTTCTCGTCATGCAAAGCTTCCTGCAACAGCAGAACACAATCAGGACTTGATGCAAGCAATTAACACAGCAAGTGACACAGCAGAAAGGGATGGATGGTGGACCAGAGCTAACTTGCTTGTTGGATCATAAGTTTGCTGCCTTACCCTCCTGTACTTGATCTTGTATGCTGCGCCTAGACCAATAGGAATGCCTTCACCGATAAAAGCAAAGCCTCCAAGCTGCACAAAGGCGGAGCATGTTGTTTTGAGCTGTGGAGAAGTATCTGAGTCATAGCAGAAGATGCTCGTTGACAGGCTCACTCACCAAACCGTGCTCTGCAGAAAACATGTGCATAGAGCCCCCCTGCCCTCTGCAGATGCCGGTCTTCTTGCCAAACAACTCAGCCATGATATTCTTGGCGGGCACGTTCTTGCTCAGGGCGTGCACATGGTCTCGGTACGTTGAGCAGATGTAGTCGTCTTTTCTCAAGTTCCTGATAACGCCTGTTGCGACTGCCTCCTGCCCGCTGTATAGATGGACAAAGCCAAACATTTTCCCCCTGTAACACATCTGCGCGCACATTTCCTCGAACTCGCGTCCGAGAAACATATCCCTGTAGATGTCTTTGGCGGTCTCCGGACTCATTTCGCCAAGCTTTGCTTTGTTAGTCTTCACTTTAGGGATCTCCGCTACAGTGGACGAGACCTTGTCTGCTGCAACAGCGCATACTTTCAACGCCCTTCTCTGTATCCGCGTTGCGCGACGGTTGCGACATGTCATGGGGGTGTTGATCGACACAGCTGTTGGAGTTTGCAGTGGTATGGTTGATCTATGATGTTGCCGACATAGCGGCTTATTCATCGTAGTGCTCGTCATGCAACAATTCTTATGCGAGCTTTGCCAATGAAAGACCGGTGAAGCCGTGCGTATGATGGCTGGTGCGTCGGCCAGTGCACTGGACACTAGCGAAGACCACCACTCACACCGTTCATCGTTGAAGAGCCTGTTACCACCTGCTTGACATTCTCGTTTAAGCATGCGGGATAATCAGAGTATTCGCATGTCCATGGCAACTGCAATGTCGGGCATCGGCGATGCGCATCGCTGTTGCGCTGCGGGTGACAGCCTCTGTTGCAGGACCAAAGTCGCTTTTGATGTTTGGTAGCAGCTGCCACAGATTGCGATGCATCAAGTTCCACTTCTGATCGGTGCTCACAGCAGCTGCTGATCATACTCATGACCAATCTTCATGGCCAGACGGCGATTGTCACAGGAGCCACACAAGGCATTGGAAAGTGCGAAACAATGTGAACCATGATGCTCCCCCTTAGCTTGCCGTTACTGAGACGTGACTTCGAATATTGTCCAAAGTAGGGAGGTAGCCAAAGAACTTGCAAGACAAGGCGCCACCGTCGTGTTGGCCTGTCGTAACTTGAACGCTGCTAGAGACTGTGCAGATGAGATCAGGTGCTCAGATGAGATCAGGTGCTTCCTGTAAACAGCTTCGTGGCCATCAGTGACTGGTCACAACAAAGCACTGCTGTTTGCTTGCAGAACAGCACAACCTGGAGCAGACGTGGTGGTTGGTCCAGCCCTAGATCTTTCACAGCCAAACAGCATCAGGCAAGCCTCCATGCTCTTGTTGTGTCTGTCAAACATGACACAAGTACACCATGAACAGCTGACTATTCTCCCAGCAGGAAGTTTGCTGAAACATATTGGCAACAACAGAGACCGCTTCACATTCTTGTGAACAATGCTGGAGCCAACTATATGCCTGAGTCATACACATCTGAAGGTGTGGGCATGTTGTGCCAGGCAAGTTCACGCCTGACTCTGTGATTGCTGCTGAACAGCATAACAGCATCAGAGCACTATCTGCATCGTGTTTTGTGCAGACTCACCATGCCCATCACCAAAACACTGTCATAGTCTCGCTGTACCCTGTGTTGTGCTTAAGCGATGATGAGAGGGAATCTTTGCATTGCCTTGGCAGGTGTGAGCCCTGAGTGCTCAGCATCTGCAGCTACAGGCAAGCTGCACAGCTGTGTATGCAGATGTGAGCCTGTCCCAATGTTTGACATAAACCAAGATCTTTGCTCTTTGCACTGTTCTGATATGCCCAAACTTATCAACAAGATGGCATTTTGCTGACCAGGCCGTTTTATACTTGTTTGCCTGGATAGCATCAGATGCGAATGAACATAACACTATCAACCAACTGCTGTGCTACAAAAAGCAAAAGTCTTACAACTGGATACCGAAAGAAAGCAAACTTTTTGGTCATCAGCCAACTTCTTTGCAGGTGAATTACTTGGGCCCATATCATCTGACCAGACTGCTGGAGCCCCAGCTAGCTGCCTCTGCACCTTCCAGAGTAGTCAATGTGTCCTCCATTATGCACCGTGCAGCCTCTGTGGATTCCAACATACACCGCTTTCTGACAGACTGGAACAAGGGTAGTCAATATGCCAACACCAAGCTGGCCAATGTGCTGTTCACCTATGCAGCTCAGAGACGCTTGGGGTATCGGAACCAGGGCATTCAGGCAAGCTGTACTGCTTGATCGTGCTGTTCTGAGTGCAGTGTGAAAAAGATTCCTCCCAGAAGTCTGTTGTGCTCAGCCTTGCATCTGCTTGTTGGTGCTCAGTCTCATGTTCAGTTCCTACCTGGTATCATCAAGCATGCTATCTGGTACCTAGGCATGCAATACAACATCATTATGTTTGGCACATGCTTCCTGACTGTCTCACTCTTACATGCCATTTACCTGCGCAGCCCGGTATAATACTTGACTTCTCATTAAGTTGATGCTAAAAAGCGTTGTCTTTTCTTTTCTTTTCTACCTGCCATTCCGCAGGTCAGCATGGTTCTTCCACCACTGTTGTCATCATTCTGGTCACAGAGGGTACTCATTTCATTTTCATTTTACACCTTACATGTCTGAGGTGTGGAGCAAGTTGTGACTCATCAAACATCAGAGGCTAGTCAGACCTGTCATGGACACCACTCTCCTCTGCACCCTTTACAGCCTCCTCCAACAACCAGGTGGACATGCCATTGGTGGACACTGGGCAGTGTGCATGAGTGAGTGACTTACGCACACACATACATGGCTGCAGTCATACTGTGTTCCAGCACACATAGAAACACATATGAGGCCTACAATGCTGACACCGTAGCCGACAGCTACAACACCAGCTCACAGCCAAGTGCTTGCGCAGTTCTGTGCAGTGGACCCTGGAGCAGTCAGCTCCAACATATATGCCAACTCACGCCTGCCCTCACCAGTCCGCTGATTCATCCGCAACCTGCATGCCCCTGCTTCAGATGGAGCTAGCGCCGTCATACATGCCGCTACCACACCTATGCCGCTGGTCATTGTACCATCGAATGGCCGGGTGAAGATGGATGAGCTACCTGTAGCAAAACCGTTGCGTGTAAGCTCCTTTGTGTCTGTATGTGTGACCAAGAGGTGAACTACATATGCACAGCGATGCAGAGGGGTAATTGCAAAGTCTTGACCCCTGGCTAAGGGAGTACATATGACAGGGAAGGCAAGACTGGCCCTGCATGCTGACATGCCAGGGGTTTTAGTGTCAGACTGGCAATCATGCCTGCATGTTGCGAGGTACCAGGACACATCCAGCAGTGGATGGACATTTGGATTGTTCATGTATTAGAGCAACAAACAAAGTGTAGACCACCGCATTTGGCTCTGACATTGTTAGGCTGTGATGTTGTAGACAGGTTTTGTGATGTTGGACACTGACAGCGTTTGAGCTGCATGCAATTGCCTTCATGTCTGTTGTTGCTTTGTGTTATCATAGACGTTAATTATGTTGTGCAGCCTGGACAAGGCATTCTGACCATTATGCACAAGTCACTCACTGAGTTGAGTTCCGCTGGACTCCAGGCAGATGCACTTCTCTGTACCCTCTTGACTGCCTGCCTGTTTCACCATGTCAATTTTCCTTCCTTCAATGTAAGCAATCCCCACCCACCGTCCCAATTTAGGATCCCAGCCCCCCCGACCATGCTGCATCCCCTCGCCGCATGTCAACTCGACAAATCTGCATCACTTGCGTGCTGCAATATTGCGCAAGACAGGAGTCACTAAATACAATATGTGGGTGGTACAGTTTTATGCCAGGGGCGCCTTTGCATCTCCTGCGATCGGATGGTGCTCCAGCGAGGACAAAAGCTTGCTGGGCCGTGTACAGAGAGGGCTCTGGGCAGTCAGTGCAGTATTGCACAGTTCTGTGGACTGGCCAATTCGCCGTCTGTCTCAAGGTGTGTGCTGCTCCTGTAGCCGCTGTGATAATAATACTGATAACAACGCTTTCCAGCTCATGATGAGCTAGGCACCCGCGGGACAAGTCTGTGGCTGTTGGTTTCCACCAACAGGCCAATCACCAGCCTGTTTTGCTGTATGGTTGGGCACGTACTCTCTTGCATCAAATTCATGGCGTCAGAAGCAATGTGGAGATGCTCCAGCATAAAATTTGGTGTTCTCTGGTGTTTTCTGAAAAAGCAACCAGCCCTTGACTGAAAATTACGCAGATTGGGATGACTGCAGATGCAGTTGATCTTGTGCAACATCTTTGCTTTTCCAGCTTATCTTATGGGCTTGTCAGCTGTGTTTGAGCTGCTATGGCTCTTATGTCTCTGCACTCCCTTGCATCAAAAGTCACTTTCAGTCATCCTTCTACCCCTATGATACATCACTTGGCCTGGGGCGGGGGGGGGCGGGGATGGGGGGCCGCAGGGCATCTCATGATGATTGTGCTCTTGAGCATCTGTAATGGTGCTGTATCATGCGCATTTACATTGCCTCACCTCAGCCTGACCCAAACTACACTGGCAGTGCATCATGGGCCTTGTAGGGGGAGAGGAGGGGGGGCACAGGGCATCTTATGATGATTGTGAGCATCTGCAATGGTGCTGCATTTTGCGCATTTACATTGCCTCACCTCAGCCTGATCCAGCAGGGCTTGGTTAGACCCCAACTACACTGGCACTGCATCGTGAGAATGCCTGATCGAATGGAACAAACTGTGCTATGATACCACTTTGAACTGTGATGTCATTGCTAATGCAATATGTACCAGCATTGCTTCATGATCTCAAACTTTTGTCCTCAACTCTGGCGCTGTTGTGCAGGGGAATTGTGGTCTGCTACATATCAGGTCCCTTCACACCCAGCAAGCTATGACACTCAGCTTGCACGTGACCTCTGGGACGTTTCGGCAGACTTCTGTCAGCTGCCAAGATCATGACTTGTCAGCATAACTGCCGGCAAACTTGCCTCAGTGTGCTCATATCTGCTTGATAGAAGTTGAAGCTAATCCTGCATTACAAACTAGCGTGCCTGTTTGACTTCTGTAGACCATACATCTCTGTGTTTTGTACACACAGTTGTACTTAACGAACACCAAGCCAACCAATGATGCCGGTAATGACGTAACCTGATGAGCTTCCTGTTTCAACTAGAACAGGGTGCCTGCGGTTGATGTGCGTTACATCTGATTCAATCACTGTCCATCATGAAAGTTTCCTGATAGCAATCGGCCTGTTTCCATTGGCATGGTCTTCACCACAAAAGTGAAATGCTTCTCAAAAGACTTGGTCAAGTCCATATCCTTGTATGCTTCCAGAAGCTCATACAACACAAACGCATGCAACATCAATGCTTTGATGCAGCGTGTGAACAAGCGTCTGCTTTGACAATCTTAATTGTAGTTGTCAGGGTGCCAGGAATGTCGTGGCATGTCTGCTGCCAGCATACATGATACAAAAGACACAGATTAGAAACAACAGGCCTTTTCACTCACATTGTATGGCGGCAGGAATTCTTCTGCAATGGAATCTTTTGTACCAGAGCGCAGTAATGTATCTGAATTGTTCACTGATTGTGCTTCTCATGTAGCCCTTACATCGCAATGGGCACAAGCTTTGATTCCGGGTTGCGCTTCACATCAGCTGGTGCTTGTAATGTGCAGGTTTCAGCTCTGAATGTCACATCATGCTGGAGCTGGCTTGAAAAGCATGTGTAGGCATTGAGTTTGTTTGTGGGACAGAAGTCTGCGCTGGCAAACTGTTTTGCTTTGGGATTACAGCTCATTAGTCATTCCAAAGGATGTTTGGGTGTGGTTGATCACAGCAGGGTACTTATGACGGCACATAAGATGATTACCTGAATCAGATCTGGTTAGAGCTGCCTGTGGCTCAGCTCAGTGAGTGTTGACATCTAGTATTGCAACCTTTGCCTTCCTGTTGCGATGAAGGCCTGCTGCTGAACACATTCTCCGGCTTGACTATGCTGTTCTTCAGGCTGTCCTGGTTCTGGATCAAGGCTTCTGCTGGGTGAGCTATGCCTGGATGGTTGCAAAGTCTGCAGTACCATCCTGCAATCTCAACACAACCCTTGGCAGAGCTGGCTAAAAAAAAGGATGCTGCTACAACTCTGATGCAACTTGGATGTTGACTTTGAGCGTGCTTTCCAGAGCATTCAAGGCATCATCACAGGTTCTGCAACAGTGCTTTTGTCAGCTATGCTGTTGTCAGGTGTGCCTGTACTGACAATTGCTACTGCTATAGCATGATCTAACTCTGCTTCATATATGCCATTTGCAGTTATTCCAAGCTGTCAGCTGATTGTGCTTGTTCCCTTGATAGATTGGATCTCAGATACACTTTCAAAAAAAATACACTAATCTGCAGAGCTTGGTAAAGTGCCTGTATTTTGCTTGTTGTGTCCAAAGCCTTGAAGGAAGTTCCTTCTTGTACCTGGTGGTCCCTTCTACCTTGATGTCAAAGTACATGGAAAGACACTGCCATCAATTTGCATTTGCTGTCTTTGGGAACCATACAAGGAGTCAATAGACAGTTCCGCAGCTGAAGTTGCTGAAATGTTCGAGAAAGCAGCCTTATGACCAGATTCCTGATCGTGCTTCTACGTGTAGTATTTGCCCCTCACTTTATTCCCAAGACTTACTGTCAATGTTGCTACCAATTCTGCTTGTGCTGGATGCAAAGGGGGTTGCATAACAGGACTGTGCATTACATGGTGTGTGTATTGTGTAGCTACTGATGATAGCTCTATCAAGTGTGCAGAGTTGCTAAGTAACTAGACAGGCAGTGCTGTGCAATTGCATTGGCACTGGACGCAAGCTTCAGAAGCCTCCTCCACATCGCCCTGAGAGTACAAGCACAAGTCTCACCAATCTGTTGGTCGTGTAAGTCATCAGACAAGCCTTGCGCAATTGCTGTTGTGTGTACACAGCCTCTCACACCAACTTGTCAGCAGTAACTACGAAGAACAAGCAGAATACCAAGGTTGCCAATGCACGTGACCTGCGTTTGTGTGGGAGCAAACAACGCCTACAATCACCTGAAGTAGGCTTTCACCGGGTCGGGTCGTTGCCCAACTGGTTTGAGGGCGGACCAGGGACTCGATCGGGAGCCGGCCTTCTGTTTTCATATACTGTCTTGCCCCTGCAGGTGAGGTCAACCCGGTCAACAATGTTCACAAGTGAGTGTGAAAGGTATCATGCCTATTAACCACATTGTGTAATGACGCTGCGAGCGGACGGGTACAACAGCCTATTCACTGATGCTGTGCAGTGATCTGTCGTACAGCAGTGCGTCGTGCGTCTGCAACGAGGCAGTCTTCGCCGAACAGACTAGTAACACAATTCACCTTCTGGTATTCTGCTGTTGTCTGTTTGGGTCCATTTCCACCCGACTTGCCTGCGCAAGCTGCTGCGGAGTCTGCTGCGGAGTCTGCTGACTCGGATCCCCCCCCCGCAGGCATCTTTGAAGGCACTCTTAGTGTCTGTCTCAGTGATTCACCGCGTCGTGCAGACAGGACAGCAGCAGTTATTCGCCTACCGCTTGATAGTAGCACCTCAGCCGCCGGCGCTTTTCCTTTAGCCCTGTCTGCTCTTGTTTGGGCGGGACAATGGGAACGACAAAATATTCAGATTACGTGCTTTACCACGTGCGCAGGGGCAGAGCTCGTTGATCTGCTGCTACTTTCTTAAATCAATGCAAGCCAGTGCTCATATTACAGCAAGCTGGGCATACCTGACCATGAATAATGGCTATGAAACAGCAGTGATCAGCATCTGATTTCTAACACCCCCACGTGCCCCAGGGCAATTGGGGGCAAGCAAGGGCGGGAGGGAGGGCCAGTTATTTTCAGCCCAACCCTGTTACCAGGTAAGCTCAACTTACTGATGCGCCCAGCTGCAGCAGCTTGTCTGCTGCAGCTTGCACGGCAAGTTAGTGCCCATCCTAGAAGCATGCAGAGCCTTTCAATAAATCAGTCATCCAGCTATCTTCATTCATCACGTGCTTGCCTCTTAGGCCTACAGACATTTAAGCAATGCCTCTCTGACAGTTTGGTCTTAAATTTATAGGCGGCGAGCACAGCGTTCAACTTGGCAAGGTGCCAAATGAAAGAGGCCGACCTGAGACAATGTGCATTGACTGACGATGCTGTGGGTGAGCGTTCATGCATATACAATGGGCTTGTGTCAGCTAAGGGCATAAGACTGAGAATTGAGCTGTTGTGTGAGAGTGTTGGACGTGATCTCGTGGCAGCTATGATGACAGCCAGCGCACTGCTATGACTGCAGGTGACTGCGTGCATCATTGAAGCTTGCTCTCAGCATGTATGCCCTTGAAAGCACCATCTCAATGTCTTTCTCATCCCATTCTGTGGTCGGCAGCTTTTGCAGGAACAGCACCATTTCCTGCAGCAGCATCAACACATTGTCTCAGCTTCAGCTGTAGCCTGTGAAAAAGATTTGCACCTTTTGACCGTGAAACAAAGTTCTGCACATATCTAGCCAAGGTAATGTTGCAGCACGAGGCATAGTCACGGTCACAGAATATGATTGTACATGTAAAATGCTACAGCTGCATGGGCCATCATATCATCCTCATTCACCTGAAAGTCCATTTGCTTCAACTCCTTTTCCCAGGTAAGCAGAAACGCTGCCAATGCATAGATGAGGAACTCCTTCATGCCTGGCCCTTCGGCCAGGTAGGTGTCCCATAATCGTAGGCCTAGCTGAAAGGGGATCTCCCTCAGCAAGAGGCAGTTGACCCACCGAAAGGAGAATTGAAGGAACTCAAGACCCTCTGTCTCCATGTGTTGGCACATAGGCTCATCTATGCGCCTGCAGTGCTCAACCTTAGCAGTCATAACAGGACGAGTTGTTGCTGACCTTGCCTGTCAGACCACTTTATAACTTTGCTTTAGCAAATCTTGTTCTTTTGCTGTTTAATCTGGGATGATGTTGTGCTTGCTGTGCATGTCATGTAAATAAACTTGCATTTTGTCATGACTTGACATGAGCATGACATTGCATTACCTATACAACTTTCAGCATGAATGCAGACAGGCAAACACAAGTCATGGCATCAAAGCTGCCAACTCAAGGCTGACTGTACGGGGGTGTTCTCCTATATTCCAGCAAGCAGCATATCAGGGCTTCTAAGGAACTTTGAAAGCATGAATCTGCACCACAAACTTCCACAGCTCAAACCATTGTGATGGTCACAATCAATTCTTACCTCACGAGTTCCTTCAATTTGAAGACAGTTCGCTGAATCCCCGGCTGCGCATTTGTGTAGTGATCCTGGATGCCGTCTAGCATCTTACACAACATCCAGTATGCATCTGCCTCCACAGCATACATGGTCTCTTCCGACAGCGTTTCAATATCCCACAATTCCATGGGACCATCGAAATGCTGACTCAGCAGAGCTGCTAGGAAGGGGGTGACCAGGTCATTGATGCCCTGGACATACCCACTGGCTGGATGCCTGCAAACGGCATTTTTTGTTCGTTACCTCATTGAAAGCATAATGATAACAACAACATGATTATCATTATCATTATCACTATGTTAATTTTTATTGTTGTTATTATCATTAATAGTATTTTAATTTTTATTGTTATTAATAATAACGCTTTCCAGCTCATGATGAGCTAGGTACGTGCAGGACAAGTCTTGTCTCTCCAAAGCTGTCTGTCTTGCGCATCTCTTTGAGGTCTACCAGTTCGACAGTTTTGAAAGCATGTCTCACCCAATGGTCGGATATGTATCATCCTGAGTGGCTCCCTGTGTGAAATCCTGTCTCGGCAGTCAGCATGTCAAGAGTGAAGAAAGAAAAGAAAAGGAAAGACTGTGCGTTTTGGCGTCGATTTCGTGAGAAGCCAAGAATTGTACCAGGCTGCCCAGGCATGCCAAGAGTGATATGTGTTGATTTGCTGTAAGTCAGACAGAATGGCAAGCAGCAGTGATAGCTCAGCTACATGCCTCTGAGCTTATACACCTTGTCTTTGACAGAGCATGTCTATGAAACATGGTTCTATCAATTGGCTGACTGAGCACAGGTGCTACAGTGGCAGTAAGTAGGTCATACACGCTCTGGAGATGCCCACAAGCACTTCCAGAAACACGTCCAGAAAGCAGCCCAGACCATGCACTGCACTCTGTAATATACATGATGGTATAGACAATGCACATTGTTGCAAAACAATGCAGGAGTCTTGAGGGATCCGAAGATGAAGCAGGAAGGTGCAGCAAGGAAGCTGCTGCAGCCTTGAGGAATACTGCAGGGCAAATGGGCCCAAGAAGATGAAGCAGGCAGAAGTCCTGAGCTGAAACATCTCCACAATGTAGAAACGTGTTCTCTGTCCCCAGCCGTTTCTGAGTTTAGTTTCCCAGTGTAGGGATGACGTTTCTAGAACAAAACAGACATTGGGGATTCACAAGAGCTACCTGATGCCCCAGATGTACAGTATTCGCTCCAGGCATTTCTGAACAGGCGCTTCATGAAAGAACGCGACCCCAGGCGCTGTGCGAGGCACGTCCACACTCACTTGCCTCAGCGCACCCATCTCTTCCTCTGACCTGTCATTGTTGGCAATGTCATAGTATTCTGGCACCATATCCCGGTACTCTCGGCGTTTCCTGGCCAGTATCTGTTCCCTGCATTACATCTAATAATAATAATAATAATAATAATAATGATAATAATAATAATAATAACACTTTCCAGCTCATGATGAGCTAGGTACGTGCATTACCTCTGCTTGTCAGCATGATAACAAAATCAATCATGTTTAGGTTTTCTGGCTCATAAGAGCAGATCTTGTCTCTCCAGAGCAGGTTGCTCTGAGCACCACCATCAGGCTGGTCAGCAGAACCAGCCAGTATAGCCATCTCTTCCTGTGATCTGCCATGGCCAGAAAGTTTTGTTGCTGAAGTCTGAAACCACAATTCTGACTCTTGTATGTTTCAGCCCTGTACAGTTTGTTTGTACAGTTTCTACCATGCACAGAGTTTTCAGCTTCTGCCACATGACACTTGTGTAATGGCAGTTTTGAAGAATCAGCTGTCGTTGGCGACACTTTTGTTGTTTCTGCTTTGCTATGGGCATTGTGCTTTGAACTGTGACGGAGCACTGTCACAGAGAGTCACTGTGATGTAGCTTGCCTAACACCCACCAACACATCATAGCAGCTTAGAAGCAGGAACCTGTGCAAGCGCCTGCCATTCCTATAGACATGGCAGATGCAACGCAGAACGGGTATCAACACGATGGCCTCACATGCAGAGCTGCCATTGATAAGGAAAGAAAAAGAAAAGAAAAGACTATGCCCTTCGGCGTGGCGTCAACTTAATGAGAAGCCAAGTATTATACTGGGCTGCTCAGGGCTGCCATTGATAGAACGAGTGAGGCAAGTCTCAATGTGTGCCCCGTTCCTTGACAATGCATGTGGATCACCAATCTGACTTTGCACACAGTGGACATGTGCAGTTGAGTTGAGTTGAGTTGAGTTGAGTTGAGTGGCTTGTCTGGGGTGAAGTGTTGCTGACCTTCTATCTCTGTTTGGAGGGAGGTAGCCAAGCAGCAGCTGCCAGCACAGGGGCCTCAAATCCCCAGGAGTGCCGCTCCATGCAAGCTCCCTCAACAGGTCCAGATCAACCTGAACAGAGAAACCAGGCGTTGCATCTTTGCATCACAGGCAGTATGATCAAAGCTTTCTGTCAGATTATGTCAAAAGCCACCTGACAAAAGACAAGTGCAGATCAACCTGTACAAAGAAAGCAAGAGTTGACATTTGGATCACTGGCAATATGAGCAAAGCTTCCTGGCACGTTGTGTCAAGAGCCACCTGATAAAAGACAAGTGCAGATCAAACTGGACAAAGAAACCACAACTTGGCATTTGAGTCACAGGCAATGTAGGCAAAGCTTTCATTCATCACGTTGAACCAACATGACAAAGGATAACACCTTTGAAGCAACACCTGGAGGTTTTATTCACCTCAGATACCACAGATGCTGACTGGGGTCTACTCTGGCTGAATGATGCTGGACCAGAGTCTACCCTTGTGAGTCATTTCCAGGTTGCACCAGGTAGCGCTTAATGCTAGGCATGATTCAAGCAGCCATGTGGTGTAGTTTCAATCAGTATGAGTGAGAGCTTCCCAGAGACTCACCACTTGTTCACCCAGAAGCTTGTCAAACTTCTTCACTCTTGTGTCAGACATGCTGCGATAGGCAGATGGCCTGACAGGGCTGGATGGGGTCCCAACAGAGGGGGGTGGGGTGGCTGACCCCCCTGCAGAAGCTTTGGGGGTAGATGAGGGGTTGCTGGAGGATGTGAGATGACCAGAATCTGTGACATCCTGCACTATGCAACCAGAATCAGCAGATACTTGGCAGCAACAACAAACAGGGAGAAACTTGCATGCAAAACAACATCTTTTGCAGGTCTTGGGATTGACAACACCAGAGGAAGCCAATATGCACAGTGAGGCAGCCATGTGCACAGCAAATCAGGCAACAGCCCACAACACACAGCTGGTGTCAGGTCTGATCTGTGTTGATGGAGATACTCCTAGAGAGTCTTGTGATGGAGATCGGGACTTTGCAAATGCTTCCGCCGCATCTGTTGAGTCGATGCTGCCTGCTTGTGAGTTTGCAGATGTTCTGTTGCTTCTGCTGAGCTTGATTGTGCCAGGGAAAGAGCGGCCTTTCAGAAAGCTGAACAAAGACAGAGGGAGATTCAGACTCAAACATGTTGTAGGCACAGTGTCACACACGCACAATATAGAGTAAGAAGTCTAACTACTGCACTCCACAACCCCAGACGAGACAAACGACAGATGGCTGACCTTTTGACGTTCTCACCCCACTTGACACCGCCACTGTCACGTTGCTCAAGATTCATAAACCTGAATTGGGTGATATGGACCTTGCTAGGTCAAGCAAGAAGGATCAGGTGTGGCTGACTGCCGATGCTGCCAGCCCTTGAGCCTCATCGGCTCATGTCATGGCTGCTGAACAGTGTTGAAGCTCTCTCACAATGCCTTTTGTTAAAGGTGTTGTTGTTGTTCCTGCAGAGCACTGACGAATGCGAAGACGCGAATCGCTGTCACCGCAACCTCTATTACGAGCTGATTGTGCAAGCTTCTGCCAAGACTCTGGGCAGCTGCAATCGGCGAGCACAGATCAAATTTGCTCTCTATCACAAACCTCAAGGCGGGCACACGGCGCGGAGGGAGAGTATCGCTACAGCTATGAGTCACACAACTTCTGCAGCACCAAAGCATCGTATTTGTATGCTTACGGTGCCGTCATGACAAATGATTGTGAGTGCACTTTGGTTGGGCAGCTTGAGGCTTTCTCTCTTTGATACAAAGCCATTGATGCTCTGCAAGACATGAGGAAACAACAGGCAATATCAGCAAGACCTAGCTTGGTCATGTGCAGGACAGTGTTGAATGACACTAGAGTCATTCAGGCAAGCTTAAGGGCATGATGCGTGAGGGTTTGCAATCACAAGCTGCTCTAGTCTAATTAAGTCTCAGCATCAATTGTAGACGCGAGACACAATAGCTGCCACTGGTTTTGAGCGCAACAGCAGTGCTCTAGACGGTGAACACATTCTTACACATACAATGCCGACTTGAGGCCTCGTGTTACTTTACATAATGATTCTGCATGCATGCTGCCAGCGACACAGTACAACAAAAATGCACATGCCTTTGGTATTGAAAGCTTCAGGACCTCTACTGATAAGTCACGATCGTCAGAATCACGCTTGAATCAAAGTTAAATAGGTGCCCATTGACTGCTGCGCAGATACATCAAGCCACGTCCTCTGTGCTAGCAGCCTCTGCATTGATGCTACCAATGGCCTTTGATGATGCTGTCTCCATGCTTGTAGAGTTCCTTGAGGACAAATGCTCCCAATGACGTTTGTGGCGATGCAGCAAGCTGAAGACCTTCTCATACAGGCTGAGTGCTGGTAGATCCTTGAGAGGCAGACTCTGAGCCTCATCCCTGCTGATCCCCAACAAGATCTGGGACAGCTCAGTCACCAGTACAGTTTTCTGATCGGGAGTGCTGCCCTGCCATGTTTTCATCAAAGACCCTGCATTCCAAACAGGGTCAAGATGCAGGCGCTGGCATCCGAATGCATGTGTGTGCTGAGAATCTGCAGGCGGGGAAAGTTTGCTCAGGATTTGGTGGTGGTGGTGTTGGTGTGGTGATGTTGGTGTGGTGGTGTTGGTGAGAGTGGTGGTAGGAGTGATGAAGACCACACACACACAAGCACGACGCTGCTATCAGACAGTGAGGCTGTGGCCGCCAGTTGTACTTCTTCGTGTTGCTCTCCTCTTCCTGTACTTGAGCTTGAGAAGGAACCAAAGCCTCAATGATTTAGTACTCACAATACTAGTCCCAGGCGTCTCTGACTTTCAATTTTCCCTGTGAGATCTCTGTTTCTCAGATGATTCGGACATCTGCACATCCCCAAGAGTGCAGCCTGGAAAAGGGCAAGGCTGTGCAGGGCTCAAGACCAGAATGTGTACAGTCACACCTGACTGCACATTTGCTTTTGGATTTTTGGCCTTCTGATCTGCATTGACCTGCCGGAGGGCCAGCAGCATCACAGCGCAACGCACATTCTCAAAGCGATCATTCCAGATTCCTAGCTTGACTCCCATGCTGTCAGAACCTGCCCTTGCGCCAAACGGCCCTCCCCAACGCAGGAAGCACCATGTCACGATGTCCCTTGCCACGTCCTTCATATCCTTTGTGGGTGGCTGATCATCCAGCATAACATCATCAGGTCTGACGGGATCATCTGGGTCAGCGCTGCCTGGGGGCGGCCCTCTTGTGATGTCAGTGATGTCTGAAGCTTTCAGCGAGTGCTAATGCTGTAGAGCAGCATCTGCTTCTCTTCTCTGTGCCGTAGCGTGACGTAACCCCAGGCACACAGGGCAACAACAGCCAGGACAAGAGCAACCACTGTGGACAGACTGCCCCACAACTTGTCTGTAGAAAAGAACAGAAAAATTTACGCTTTTCAGCAATCGTAACAGAGCCTCCTAAGGCGGCAGCCTGGAGCACTTGCCTGTGGATACAATCCATGCAGGCCTTGTTGCTCACACAGCAGAATGCAGCCAGGTATGATATTGCAACAGGCGTGACAGGGCAGCAGAAGATCAGCACATGCTGTGGCAACGGTGCAATGCAGCCCCACACATGCAGCAGCATTCAATACTTTTCTCCCCACTCATGAAGTTCTGCACCAAGCCGGCAGTTGGTGTCAATGTCGCAGCAAACACAGAGCTGCTCATGTAACACGTTTACACCAGCTCATATGGCATGAGCATTTACTGCATCTGATGGTGTGGGCACTCACCAGCGACAGAAGCAGCATTGTTTGGTGGGGAGGGGCTAGAAGGGGGCCTGGAGACTGGGCTGGGGCTTGCCACAAGGGCCCCACTTGGGGTAGGGGAGAGCGGAGGGGGTGCTGCCACAGAGAGGACCACAGAAGGGGACGCATTTGCTGGACTTGCTGATGCTAGCAGAGGGGAGGGAGGGGACAGGGGTGCAGGTGGAGGAGGAGGGGGAGCAGGAGATGACAGGGAAGCAGAAGGTGGGGGGGTTGATGCTGTAGCTGTCGCAGAAGGTGAGATGGCATTTGGTGAGCTAGCTGGTGAAGCTGCAATGACAAGGACATGAGCAGCATTCAATGTGATAGTCACTAAGTTTTAGCTTGACACTCACGTCACAACTAACCAGGATTTTAGTTTGAACAAGCATTGCTGTTGGACGAATGCTACCTCAAAACTGCACAGAGGTGTGCATGATATGTACTGTGATACCTGACAATGTGCAAAAATACCAACAGCAGCATCTTCTGACGTTTGAGATATAACAGCCTCATGACAGGTATGATCGAGGGATGACATCTGCTGCTGTCGATAGGGTGCCAATGAGGGGATCACAGACCTGAGTTACTGCATTGGCCTGCAGTGTTCTGTCCTGTCCCAAACTGCAGGCCAGACGGTGTACAGTGGTACTCGCTGGGGGTGTAGCAGCCTAGGCAGTTGGCTGCAGGCCTGGAGTCAGATGTGTGGCAGGCACATGGGTAGCCATCTGGACAGAGGACGCTGCATGTCCCTATGACAAGCACAGATGCAAACAACAGCAGCAACAGTGAGTGTTTGCACAGGGGACACACATGCATGGGTGTGTAGAAAAGCCATGTGACGGCAGGCTTACAGAACCAGCATGTGGCTAAGGGTACAAAATCAATCAACTCACAGCTCCTGTCTTTGGGACTCATCAGGTGAGTCAACAGATGACGACTGAGAAACCAAAATACACTGAGCACTAATGTTCAAGGTGTCTGACAATAAATGGTAATAAATACGGCGGTCCTAGACACAACATGTGCTTGCTCACATACAGCCGAAGCTGGAGTTCAGAGAGTCAGCACCATGCTCTCAAATCAAATAAGTTCCAGCACTCGTGCACTGAGACGTGCTGTGGTACGCTCTTACCGATGTGCAGACAATAAGAAGGTGTTTCAGGCGGAGGGTATTCAGGGACCTGTTCACCACTAACCAGAGTGTTGGTGCATGGGTAAGAGGCTGACTCAGCCAGCATACCACGGCGATAGCTCGAAGCATCAAAACTTGATGTGTTTGAAGGCCCTGCGAGTCAGTGCTTGATGCTGATTGTCACTGCTCACGACAACGGCTCTTACGTTCAAGGACTTTTCCCCAGAATCAACACCGGGGCCTATGTGTGCGTCAAGCTCACCTATCATCAAGATAAGAGCAAGCAGCACGATTCTAGGTTGCATTGAACTTTGTACGGATTCTTTTGCAGGCATTAGGCGTGGCAGCAACAGGCTACTGTTGGGGAGTAGCTTTCAATCTAACGTTGAGCCGCGTGAAGAAGGCGTACCTTGAGCGCTGATAAGATAAATGAAATGTTGACTATCAGCCGATTCGCAAATTGGCTACCGGTATATGGAAAAAAGCTAGACCCGATGTTGTATCGTTCTAATGCAATTGCATGATCAAGTGGTTGAGCAAGATTGCATGTTGGTCGGCAAGGGGTGCACAAGATAATTTGGCTTGGCCTCGTCAACTACGTCAAGCATCAAATCAGATTGGTCCTTCATTGCAAACCACAATATCAAGCTACTGTACCAGCCACCCTTGTATGCGGCTTTGTGAGGCATGTCAGCAGGGTCCAGAGCAGCATGCACACCGTTGCAAATAGCATGCAGAATTGTATGCTGCCTCGAGGTCTTTTTCGCAGGAATAGTAGCATCTTCGACTGGCAAGCACTCGGCAAAGGTTTTGTGGTACCAGCGGCTGTAATCCACCATGAATGGAGCCACAACAGCAGGTGAGGCGATGAGCAGCAAAGACAGGCCGTTCAGTCCGTTGGCTATGGTGGCAAAATAGCCAGCCAAGCCCATTGCAAGTGTGTAAATCACCATGTAGTCGGCGCCACCACTGACAACGTGAAAGACGAAAACAAAAATCCTCACATACACAAATGCGCTCAGCGAGCCCCAGAGAAGCATTAGGTATTGCACAGATGGTGCATAGAGTACCCGTATGGCATTGAAGAAGTTGATAGTTGTCACCCCAACGTAATATGGTACTGTCACTTTGCGGCATCCTGGCACCTTGGACAGCATGCCAGGCACTGTATACGAGTGAAGAACACCAGCAACCGCAATGGTCCTCAGAACCCAGTCGCAATTAGTGAAGTTTATGTGCTGATTGTCCAATGTAAAGATCGCTGGCCCTCCGTAGATCACCAAGGCCCCCAGCACAATGTGTACCGCCACACATGCCTTACTGGCCCGGGACACTCTATGGCGAGATGCTGGATACAGGTTCTCTTTAGCAGCTGCCGATCCCAAACAAAGATAAGAAAGGTCGAGACCTACTAGGACCCAGCGATAGGCAGTCATGTCATACTGCAGCATCTTGGCAGTGGAGTCTGGCGGCAATGCTTTATCGACGACTAGAGTCGTTGTTGGTTTTCCTGCATGCATGCAGAGATGATTGCAGTTGGTTGGCAACGCTGAATCGGGAATCCACCTAACAGTCATGCCACGACCATGGCGTGGATGCACATGTAGCTAGTAAAAGCCGGAACCAGATTGCGCAGGCGACACTGTGGCTTGGCGCGACTTACTACTTGCCTTTGCACCGTCGATCAATCTGAAAAGATCCTGCGTGTACACGGAGTAAATGTTTTAGCGACAGTGTTGACTCAGGGATCGCTCATCGATCGTCGCTTGTCCACTGTGAGTCTGTTAAAACTCTTGTCCACTGTGAATCTGTTAAAACTCTAGCTGACGAGCTCGGATTGCACTTTGGTAGCTTTCAAACCCCTTCCCAGACCTTCCTTCATGAAGTGATCACTCGAGCCTGCAGCTTCTGGTCACACTTGCTGAACGGTGCAAACTTTTGCTGAGGGGAATTCCTATGCAGCTACATTGACCAGATTCCAGCCACTTTGACTAGAGTCTGACGTCAGGTGTCCGCCGTCTCATTGGAGGTGGTCTGCACGGAGCGCGCGCAGATGAGAGAGAGACATTAGGTATCCTTATTAACCTTTTACCCTCGCTTAAACACCTTGAAAGAACATTGCTGGTGCCCTGAGAAACTTGATATTGGAAGTTGCTGAAGCCAAGATGTTGTACTGCTACAAGATGAAACCTTGCGTGCTGAGTAGTCTACTTATTGTTGGCTGAGGGTACTGTACAGGTTTCAACATGTTCCGCGTTGATATAGCTAACTACGCTAATTAAAAAGTGCCCCATGAGAAGCATCAGTGTACCATGAGTATACGTATTGAAACAAGTCAAATGTTCTGCTGACTGCAAGCTGGTTTGTAATTTCAAAAAGCCTATTGCTGTTATATACAGCATCAAACTCATCTGGTCTTGGAGTCTTCACAGTTCAAAAGAGATGTCAGTGCCATAGGCAAAAGCTGCAGCAGTTGCAGTCCTGCCTGCCTTCCTTTTTGCTTTGTGTTGTTTTGATGCCAGCAGCCCGCTTACAATCACC
>JAABUK010002421.1_pt1 | contig 33468 bp, 40 predicted proteins | sample 5559141 | NCBI WGS metagenome assembly JAABUK01 (sample SAMN10711869, study PRJNA513367) | rock metagenome | isolation source: Antarctica rocks | place: Antarctica: Victoria Land, Pudding Butte nord | collected 2016-01-03 | reverse complement strand
TCCCGGATGCCCACCTCGATCGGGTCAAACCAGGCCTCCCCCGTAAACAGCCCCGTCGTGCCGTCCGAGGTCGTCGTGCTATGCTCTTTCATGGCGTGGTCTCCGCCGGCGCTTCAACGCCGGTCATCATGGCTCGTTGAACAAGCCAGAGACTACGCCACCAACCGATTCCACCACATCCGCGACGGCACCGTCGTCAATGCCTCCTTAGGACAACGCGCCAGCAGCAGACGGACAAAGCCGACGAACAACCACAGAAAATAAGGGGTGAGGGTCGTCAATAAGACGACGGCGTATACCGTGTCAGGGGACCAATTCAGAAGGTGGTGAGAGGCGCTGATCTCCGAAGCCAGCCTCGACGAGACCACGATGGGGAGTCCACACCCCACGAGCCCCATCCATGCAATCGTATCGCAGACTATTCGGGGAATACCGATAAAGGCCGCGAGAAAGGAAGCGATGGTTAGGCAAAAGCTTGCGATGGCAAAGACTGAGTAACTTAGAATCACCCGTGATTCGAAGGCGACTCTCCAAATCGCGGATAGAGTGTGGTTGATCGAAAGCATCTAAAGATCTCCTTTGCGGGTCTCGCTGCCCTCCTGCAACCGCATGAGGATTTGCAGAGATTTCATGGGCTGGCGTGTCTCCATCAAATGAACTCTCGGGTCGGCTGCTACAGGAACCCCTGCTTAGCCAGCGCCACATTGTTCGTTACCTTCTGCACACCTGGCCTGTCTGCGCCCAGTTCGGCACCACGAGCTCGATCTGCACACCGTCACGGAGTCCCCGGCCGAATGCGGCCAGCAGGGTGAGGGCGGCGGGCTCAGGGGACGTGTCGGCCGGATTGCTCGCGCTCCTTTCGAGATCGGCCGCCGAGCGAGTCGCCGCCGGCGTCTTGCCCGTAACGGTGGCCGTGGTCGGCGCGGCGCTCAACGTGCCGCTGGCCAGACCGGGGAGCGCCGGCGTGCTGACGCACACGCCAACAGGTTTCAGAGTCGTGGCATACATCGCGAAGGCGCCGGTGAGCACGAAACGCGGTGCCAGCACGCTGCGGACAGAAGACCAACTATGGCCGTGCGGGGAGTTCTGTGCAGGCCGGGGCCTTGATGTCCAAGCGAGATAGAAGAAACCGATGCTCGCCATGATGTAGCAGGCAGTGTGTAGGCCGAAGGCGACAACAACGCCCCACAGCGTCGCGACAGTCGTAAGTCCTTGCATGATGCAAACTCCTATTCGATCGCGCTGTGCTCCGTCGTGACAACCCAGATCGGTCCCTTTTGCCTTCGCAGCAGTCAGGTCGGAAGCGGCCAAGGGGTGCTACAGAAAGCCCCCTCCATGAAGAAGAGGTGGGCGGGGGCGGGAAGGATTGGCGAAGATGCTTCCGGGGATGATCTGCAGATCTCGAAAGATCATGTCTTTGTTGGTCGTCAAGAAGGCCGACAACTCGGATGGGTCACCGAAGCCATCGAGCTTTCCGTATTTGACCCATCGGGGGGACGCCACACTGTCCTCGAAGAACGGGGTTCGAAGACCACGAAATGCCGTCCTGCCAATGTCCTTGTCGAAGGAGTAGGCCGCGTAGTCGTAGGAGAGACAGTCCTGGAGCGCGAACCGTTTGATGACACCGAGCGAGGTATCACGGTAGCAATTCTGAATATCGGCGGTGACGCCGATCATTCCCTGCGTCGACATGGTTCGGCTGAACCGAAGTGCGACCGCATACATCCGGCTATTCCGGTCCGCATGCTCGTCGTCGTAGCGGACGTTGACGCAGCCGGAGAGCGCCGTGCCGGCGAGGGCCAAGCCAAGAAGGAGACGGGCGCGGACGAAGACGGGCGAAGACATCATCGCGCGATCTCGGTGCCGGCGAAATGCTCGGGCACGAGCACCCACCGATCGCCGTTCCAGACCTCACGGGAGGCCACGACAGGTTGAACGGAAACAGGTTGAGGAACGGTCTGCGGAGCGATCCAGACGCTCTCAGCCCGACGGAGCTGCCAATGGCCGGGTTCCAGACGATAGAGGACAGAGGGAGGTGGCGGGAGCGACGCGGCGACGGGCAAGGGTGTCGGCTGGACAGACGGGGGAAGCAATTCGATTGGCGGGGCTGCATCCGGCGCCGCGACGGAAGCGACCGGCTGCCCCTCCAAAGCGAGGAGGGCGTCGTTGATGGCCTGGATCGTGAGCGTTCGCTGCCCGACAGCAACAGACCCTCGAGCGGCCTTCACGTCGGCGAGTGCGCGTTGAAGGTTGGGCGGTGCCCTATCCGGCATGGCCGCTACGTCATTGAGCAGCCGCGTCTCCGCGCGGCCGAGCGCGTCACTCGCCTGCCCATAGCGTGCCGCCTCCGTGACCGACCGAGCGGCGAGCAAATAGACGACCGGTCCGGAACCGTCGGCGGCCGAAACGGACGATCGGGGCGATGGACGATAGGCATGCTTTCCACGGGCGAATGGGGTCTGAGCCGTAGCGGGATCGGGTAGACCGGCGGCAACGGTGGCGACGGTCAGGAGCAGCACAGGAAGGGCGTTCATGCCAATGTTCTCCGAGTAGGGGCGGTCTTCGTCAGCAATGCGGGCAGCAATAGCCGAGCCAGTAAAGGATCGGCATGCGCTTCAGCGGGAGGGTGACCCATTGGGAGGAGAGCACACCGTCAAGAGTACTCTCCTCGCGTGCCTGAATGGTGTCAGGCTCGGGGCTCGCCCGCCACTCGACGAAGTGCCGCTCGAGCAGCTTCGCTCCCGCATCGAACGTCATGCCGGCTCTAATGCCGTCTCGAGCGCGGCTTGGTTGAGTTGATCGATCAGCGCCCGCAGCGCGGACGAGAAAGCGGCCGGGCTCATCGCAGGCGGCTCGACCCGAAGGAGATGGGTCTCCGGATACTCGATATCGGCGACGAGGGCGATGGCCGAGGCTTCGGCATGGTGGGCCGGGGCGCCGGCCGCTTGCTCGATCGCACCGATCGCTCGAAGCGTCGTGGTGTCGCTCGCCAGCGTGGCAGCCGCGGACCGGCTTGAACCCGACACCCGCCGTTGAGCGCTGCGCGCGAGCATGTTGGAAACCGTCGTGACCGCCACGCCATCGGCCGGAGCCGGTGGTCGCGGCGGCAGAGCGCTCGCCGGCAGAGCGCCAACCGCATCGATCGCAACAGCAGCACAATTCGCCTCCGGTTGCCCTTCTTCCACGGCCACCAAGAACGCAGTACGGAGCCGGTCGATGACAGCGGACCGGTTGGAAGTCGCCTTCGCGAGCTGCGCACTTTCGATGAGACCGGTGAGATCGCCGATCCTGCGTCCACGAACGTGGAGATCATCAACGTCAGGGTTGCGTAGCTGAATAGTCCGGCCAGTCCGCTTCATTCCATCGCCGGTCAGTGCGACGTGGAACACGCGGGCGTAGACCCGGCGCCCGCCGAACAGGATGACGGCCTCGCCCTCGAGCAAAGACGTCAGGTCGTTCCAGTCGACACGCGAGACGGTGCGGACTTCGGCCGAGCGGGCTTCGCGATAGGCACCGTCGTTCCCGCCCTGAAAGGAGGTTGCTTGTGTGACTTGCGTCTGCCCGGCCGTCTTCTCGATGTAGTCGCGGGTGCGGCCACTATCCTGTTGCCGCATGGCGATGATGGTGTTGGCGTTACCAAGCAGGGACGCGGTTTTTTCACCCAGGCGGGCGTAGATGCCGCTGACCTCCTGGAAGCCGAGAATGAAACTCACGTTCAGGCCACGACCCATGGCAAGCATGCGGTCCAAGCCGCTCGTGGCGTAGTAGGCCAGCTCGTCGAAGCAGACGAAGAATGGGGACGGTCCCATCCCGGGCTTGTCGGCTTCGCTGTAGTCACCTTCGAGGGAGCCGCCGAGCAACTGCGCCATCATGGCGCGCAGAGAGGCGACGACCAGCTTGCCGAGGGCCGCAAGTGTGGCCTCCGAATTCTCCAGCGCCGGAAGGTTGACGATCAGGATACGGCGATTGAGGACGACGTCGCGCATATCGATGTCGCCGATGCCGACGCGGAAAATGTGGCCGAGTGAGACGGCGAGCTGGGTAAACGTCGCCGTGAAATACATCTGGGTGTAGCCGTGCTGCTTGGAGGGCTCCTCCCCCTGCTTGCTCAGCGGAACGGCGGTGTTCACGCCGGGCAGCTCGCCGAGATAGGAGCGGAGCGGCCAGGTGATGTCCTCGGGGACGTCGGCGCTGACGTTGACCTCGCGCTCGATCCCGGTATCGGGGTCGCGAAGAATGACCACCTTCTCCATGGCGAGCTTCCAGATCCACCGCAACTCGATCGAGAAGCGGATGACCTCGATGGTCAACTCGATGCCTCTGGTGTCGCGAAGCCAAACCAGCGCCGGTGCCAACGTCCCGATGAGGGCGACGGCGCGTTCACGGAACACGCCGTTGGCGTCGTTCGCGGCCGGCTCGCCGAGTTGGCTGGCGAGCAGCTCGCGCAGGGCATCGTGGTTGCCGATGGAGAAAGGATTGAAGGTGTGGCTGTCCTTGACGCCGCTCGCGACCATGAAGTTGAGGACACGCACGTCGTCGTCCCGGCCGGCAGCGCGCGCAAGAGCGAGCACCTTGCTGAACAGGTCGCGGTCGCCTTTGCCGTCCACCAGGACGAAGCCGCTGCCCTGCATCACCGCGTTCGCCAACAGGGACAAGATGGCGGTCGTCTTACCGGCGCCGGTCGTGCCGGGGACGGTGATGTGCTGGCGCGCATCCTCGGCGGTAATCCACAGCTCGTTGCCGTGAATGTCCCAGCCAAGAAAGATCGTCCCATTGGCTGGCTTCGGTTTGCGCGTGCCTGGGGCGAGGTTGCCGTAGTCGGGGCGATCGGCCGACCGAGGCAGGCGTATGGGTAGTACGGGCGCCCGGGTCAGCACCCAAGTCGTGTACAAGAGAACGGCAGGCACGGTCAGGTCGATCATCGCCGGCTCGAACCAGGTCGCCACTGCAGTCATGGCGATCACCAACCCAGACACCGAACCACGGAGCGCCTCGGACAAGCGCGTCGTCAGAGGACGAATGTCCCTGAACGTCTTGTTGCCGTTGCGCTCGTAGTGGTCCTGAGGACCGAGAACCTGCCTTTCTGCCATGTCAGTCACTCATACCGAATGCGTTACGAGAACCACCGCCTGCGGACGGGCCGGACGTCGAGGGGGCGGGTGCCCCGGGCGCCGGCGTCACGGTGGGACGCTGATCCAGAAGTCGCTTGACGGCTTCCGTGGGATCACTGCTGGGCGCAGCCGTCGCGAGTTCGGCACGGTCGGGGATCGGCCGCACCGCCGGGACTGGGAGCGGAGCAAGCTCGATCTGGCTCGACGGCCCCGCAGCACGAGCGGTCTGGACCATCCCGGTCGGCGGATGTTGGGTCCGGACAACCGCGAGGACCAGCGCACAGAGAACGGCACCGACGCTCAAGAAGACGGCATCCCTGCGCCGAGAGGACTTACGAGCGGGCGCGGCGAGAAGAACGGGTGCCGTGGGACTGAACGGTATGGCGGGAGGTGGTGCCCCATGCGGCAGCACAACGATCTGGACGTTTGCGTTGTCTGGGAATGTGACGTTCATGACGAGGCTCCGATCAGCTTTTGGGGGCATCCTGATCGTGGCTGTTCCGATCAAGGAAAGGCATTCGAAGAACGAGTCGATCGATCATTCCGGCTAGATGGGGCAGCTCGACAAAAAGATGCTGGATAGCGGGTTGGCAGCCTTGTTCGCTGAACGGCAGGGACGTGTCGGCGCCAGGCACCTCGTCAAGGTAGGAGCGCATGGTTAAAGCCAACTCGTTTGGAAACTCGGCGCTTACATCCAACTCAGATTCGACCTCGGTCTGCGGATCGCGGAGGATCAGGACTTTGTCTATCGCAAGCGCCCAAATCCAACGTAGCTCGATAGACAGTTCGATGACCTCGATGGTGAGATCGATGCCTTTTACATCGCGCATCCAAATGAGCGCCGGGGTGAGACTACTCACGACCACATGGGCACGTTCACGAAATACATTGTATGACGACGAGGCCTCGAGTGGGACGATCTGGCTGATTAGGATTTCGCGGATCGCGTCTGCGCCGTCGACCGAGAAAGGGTTCAGTGTGTTCACGGGGGTGCTCCGATCAACTCTTGGCGGCACGGGGAGATTGACTGCCCCGGTTGCGAATGGAGCCGCTTCTCTTTTGGGAGAGGGAGCGCGCGTGCCGTTGAAGGGCGACAATCGCGCGATCGAAGCTTGGCTGGACGATCGGAATGTCTGCGGCCCGCTCGACGGCCCAATGGTCGCGCGCGCCGACTGCCTCAACGCGAGGGTTGGGATGCAGATACCGGCCGGTCCCTTCGGTTTCGAAGCCGAGCGACTGAAGGGCGTACCAGAGCGGGCGATCCACCAGCTTGAGCCAGCCGAATTGCGCAGGCGCAAGGACACCGCTGCGCATGCGAGCAGTGTTCAACAATGACATCAGCGCGGTATTCGTCCAGGCATGCCGCTGCACGATCGCCTCCGCTTCGGTGAACACGGCGGGGTCGCGGAGAAGCTGCTTGCACTCATTGAAAATCTCAGGCGGAACGCGGAGAGGCGAGGCCGGACCGGTGCCGTCACTCTCGGCTGCGGCACCCGTCAAGGTTTCACCCACGGTTCCAAGAAATCGGGCTGCCTCGTCACGACGACCAACGAGATGGAGCGAGAAAGCGATGTAGACGACGAGAGCTCCATCTGAGCCGCGCAGTGACTCTTGTCGTGGCCTGCCGAGCTGATCCGTCAGTGCGGCAGTCGCGCGTTTCTCATCGAACTCGCCGTCGGGACGAAGAGCATGGCGCTCTACCCACTCCTCCGGTGTCAGGGCAAAGTCGGCCGGGCGCAGAGTGGTCGGCTTAGGCGGGACGATCTGCAGGCCCATGTCGATGAAGGCAGCGGGCGCCTTGAAGTCCCGGCCCAACTCGGTCGCAAGACCCATGAGGTCAAGACGACGCCGGTAGCGGGACGGAGCAGCGCGCATCGCGCAAACGGCACCGAGTAGAACCATGACGATGCAGGCCGGAAGACGCCAGGCCAAGCCGATCAGGGGAATCGGGTGAAGCGATCACGGCCGGAGAAGGTTTGCCAGGAAGTCGTCATCCCATGCGGCGACCTTACGTTTGAGCCGCATGGAGTCTTTTCCGGCGGCTCGTCTGATCAGATTGTGTGCCATGTGCTTGATGGTGGTGAAGTTTGCCGGGGCATGGTCGGTCCGCACCCGGCATTCGTCGTCGCGGAAGACCATATCCATGACCCAATGCAGGCTGTTCTCTATGGCCCAATGGCCGCGCACGATTGGCCCGAGGAGATGGGCCAGCAAGACCAGTGAGGAGATGTAGAAGCGGGTTTCCTCGGCGATCTTGCCATCGATCTCACGTCGGCTTTCGACCATGACGACGGTGTTCAAGCCGGGCCAGTCATGGCGCTTTTGCAGCCATTCGATGTCGTGGATGACGGTGGTGGTCCTGGTCTCGATGCGGCCATGGTCGCCATCCACCGTGGTGTCCTGGCTGATCGTGCTGTCTGCGAAGCCGCACGCCTTCTGCTCGGCGGCGAAGAGTTCGACGTCGTGGCGCAGCGAGCCCTGGTTGCCTTTCAGGGCCAGCAGGTAGTCGGCCTTCTTGTCGACCACCTTTTGCGCGATGTCGCGCTGGCAGCCCATTGCATCGATGGTGACGACCGCGCCGTCGATCGCCACCATATCGAGCAGTTTTGGGATCGCGGTGATCTCGTTGGATTTTTCTGCCACCTTCACCTGGCCCAGCACGAGGCGGTGGCGGGCGGCAAAGGCCGAGACCATGTGGATCGGCGCCTTGGCGCCTTTGGTTTGGTAGGATCGGCGCGACGTTTTGCCGTCGATGGCGATCACGCCGGCTGGTATGCCGGTCAGCGAGGCGACCCAGGCGGCGAAGCAACGCTGAAACGCCTCGGCATCGAGCACTGCGAAAATGTCGCCGAGGTGATCATGTGCCGGTGTGCCGTGCCGAAACGGGCGAAACCGGCGCAGGACATCGAGCTTCTTGGTGCCGAACCTGGCGATATCAACGAAGGTTTCCGCCCCGGCCAGCACAGCAAGCAGCGCCAACAGCAGAACCTCGTCGAGCGGATAGCTGATCTTGCCGCGCTGACGGGGATCTTCCAATTCCTTGAAGTGGCTCAGGAACGCCACCGCCTCGAAAACCTGCCCGTCGTCCTCAACCACCCTATCCAATGCCATCCTCCGCCAAGCCAATCAGAGGAGCGGCATCGATTCAGCATTTTAGCCTCTTGTCACGTAATCCTTCACCCGATCGCCCTGCCAAGCCGATCTGGTGGCTGATCCGATACAGCGCGCCGATGGAAACCTGATAGGGATTCGAAGCGGCCATTTGCTTGTTGGCGTAAGCGAACGCATCGGTGAAGCGCGAAAGCAGGCCGATTTCCCAACGACGCCAGCCGATAACGGCGGCGCTGATCTCGCCATGGTAGGACGACCACGAGAGATAGCCGAAGACGCCCAGGCCGAGGACGACGATGATGAAGCTGAAGAGGATCATGTCGTCTTCGGACGCCCAAGCAGACCCACGCCCGGAGGTGTTCGGCGACATCATCGTGCTGCCTCCTGAATTTTGGTTTGTTGTTGGCCAGACGGGGACGGCACCGGAGCGGTCAGTTGCATCCGGGTGACCTGTTGCCAGAGCAGGCCGAGGTACCGCTGCTTATGTTCGGGCGAATGGGAGTGATAGAAGGCGACGCCTTCCCAGAGGTCGCCGCGTGCCTCGTCTAGCCCGGCCCGGAGTATCCAAGCGCCGCCTTCGAGATTGGCGCAGAGATTGTCACGGAGCGCCTTGAAGGCAGCTTCGTCGCTGGAATTCCAGCGCTGTGCCATCTTGTGAACCCAGGTGCTGTTCACCTGCATCGGACCGATGTCGACGGTGTCGTTGGTGTTTTGGCTGACGGCCCCGAGCCGACCGCCCTCGACACGGAGGAGGAGCACCAGCAGCACCGCTGGGACCTTGTGGGCGCGGCTGGCCGCATTGATGCAGTCGCGCACGTAGGTTGTCTCAGGGGCCCAGTCTGCCCGAGCCGGAACAGCGGCGATCGTCGCAATCAGCGCGAGGACGGCAAGACGGGAAGTCATGACCGCGCTCCGGGCCGCGCTCCGGGCCGCGCCGCCGGGTCAGGAGAAGGCACGGCCCTACTCGCGCGAGTGAGGGCGGCATCGGCCACCGCAGCGAGATCGCTGACATGGACCAGGCGCGTGTCCGAGACCTGAGCAAGCGCCTCCATCGAGGCGAGCATGACGGAGCTAAACGAGCCATGACCGATGCCGCGCAGGCGGTATCCGAGCATGGCATCGGGGTCTCGCGCGATGTCGAGGTTGAATCCCTTGCCGGTCGCCTCGCGCCAAACGGCCTCGCCGGCGCTGACGATCGCGGGCAGGTAGCCACTCTCCGAGGAGAGGGCATCCAGCGAAAGGATGTGACAATCCCCCGTGGTCGGGTCACGGTAGGAATAGGCGAGGTTGGATTGCTCGGCTAACGCACGCATCGTGCGCTCGACGGTTTGGACTTCGACGCTCATGCGAATCGCCTCCGCTTCCAGACGGGAACCGCGGTCCGCACCGGGCCGACCAAGAGGCGGCGCAGCAGCCGGACCATGGCGGGGACGGTCAGCCCGAAGAAGGAGATCGTGCCAAAGAACACGACGCCGAACAGCGCCAGATACAGCGTCGGCCAGCTCCAGTAGACGGTCACGATCAGAATCGGCAGACAGGCCCGCGCGTCGAGCATGAGCAGACGGGCGGGATGGCCGGTGTTACGCCACATGATCTACCCCAACTGCCGAAGTTCATGAGTAGCGACGGCCTCGGTGATACGGCCCTCACGAAGCGCGCGCTCGATGGAGGCGCGGAAAGGAATGCCGTGCTCGTCGACGGCACGCTGCGTCAGCCCGGGCCAGTCCGATGGGGTCGTGCATAGGAGGCGGTCACGGAGCGGGGCATCGAACACCAGGATCTCGCGGATCGCGGTGCGCTTGCCGTCGGTGCTCCGGAGCAGCCTTTGACTGACGATCAGACGCAAGGATTGCGCGATGGCGGAGACAAGATTGTCGCGCTCGTCGGCAGGGCAGAGGCTTGTGACGCGCTGCATGGTCAGCCGCGCGTTGCTGGCGTGAACAGTGGTTGTAAGTGTATGGCCGGAGATCGCCGCTTGGACCGAGGTACCCATCGTCTCGGCATCACGGCACTCGCCGACGATGATGTCGGTCGGCTCGCGCCGCATCGCGCCGCGCACAAAGGCGGCGAAGGTCGGCAGATCGCGCGGGACGTCGGTTTGGTTCATGCTGGAGGTGGGACCGCGTACCCGCTCCAGCAGGAACTCGACGGGTGCTGCGGCCTCGACGATGTCATAGTGTCCGGCCGGATCCTCGAGCTTGGCTTTGATCAGACCGGCGATCAGGGTGGATTTGCCGGAGCCGGTGCCGCCGCTGACGAGGATCATGCCCTCGCGCGGGCAGTAGTGGTCGAGGATCATGCTTTCGACGTCTTGCGCCTCTAGCGAGGGCGGCATGTCGGCGAGCGGGCGCAGCACGACGTTGACGCCTCCGCGCATGGACGTGCTGGTCGGCGTCGCGTTAAGCCGGAAACGCAGCCGAAGATCGCGGGAGAGGGGAACCGTGTAGGCAGTGTCGAAATCCGAACCGCCCTGCAGCCGGGCCATGCCGTCCGACCCATACAGGTGATTGACGATGACGCTGATCTGCATCTCATCGAGCGCGGAGCGGGTAACACGGCGGTTCTGCCCGTAGAGCCGGATCATCACCGGATGGCCGGTCTGGAAAGAGACGCGCGATGCGCCCGCTTGATGGGCCCAGGTCAACAACGCGTCGAGCCCGATCGCCGAAACGCGAGGCTGCTCGACCCACAGAAACCCGCGCTTCTGTGCGGGCATCCATAGGGCGCCGTCGCCCTCCGGTGCTGCAGGGGGAAGGCCGATGCTCTCGGTAATGCTATCGAGCATGGCCAAGCTATCGCGGGCAGCCGGCTGACGGATGCCAGCGTCGGGGATTGCCCTGCAGGCCGGGCTGATCGGTGATGGTGATGACCCGATCGCCAATGTGCAGCGTGTTCTGGCCGCCCTCGGCGCGAGCCGTGCGGAAGGCGACGCGGGGTTGTTCGACCAGGCCGGCGCGGAGCAGGACGCGGTAGCGGGCCATGCCGACGATGTCGCGCTCGAGGCGGCCGAGATCGCTCAAGTAGATCTGGACGGCTTGCTTCTCGCCCTGCGCCCAGCCTTCCGCGACCCACTTGTTCCAGTAGGCGACCTCTTGATCAGTGCGCGGTAGGGCGCTGTCGGTCGGCCGATTGGGTTTGGACCACGACCGGACCAGGTAAGCGCGCCAGTTGGGCGGCGCGGATGAGAGCGACGCGGCGCGGGTGATCTGGTAGATGCAGGACGTCTCGCGCGCGATCTGGCCACCATCGCCCAGCGCGAACGCCATCTGCGCGGCGGAGACGATCGGGGGTCGCATGAGCGTCTGACCGGCGGAGCCGACGGGGAGGACGAGCGTGCGGAAATCGTAAGTGGTATCGAGCGCGGCCTCATGGCGGCGAAGCATTTCGTTGAGGGCGAAGCTACGACCGGCGAGACCGCCCTGTGCGCCATAGGTCAGGGCGGCGGTCCGGAGCACGTCGGCGCGGCCAGCCTCTAATCCGTCACCGTGCACGTCGCCGGGCCGGGTCGCTTGCAATGCCTCGAGCGAGGGCGGCGGCGTGGTGCCGACGACGACCGGCTCCTCGGCTGATCCGGTAATCGGATTGTTGAGCGGGTTGCCCAGCTCGGGGAGGTTGCGGTCGACCTGGTCGTAGCTCGGCTCCGGCGGCACAGTGGGGCTCGTCAGACGAGGCTCGGCGGCTTGGGCGGCGTGTTGATGAGCAGCACCGACGGCAATGAACGCGGACGCCGCGAGCAGGACGAGCCGAAACCTACGCATGATGCGTCACCTGGACGGCGTGGCGGATCGGGTCGACCTCGACCGTCGCGGCAGTGCCGGCGCGCTCGCCGAGTGCCCGGAAGGCGTCCAGCGTCGTGACGCCGCGAACGTTGACCGAGACGCTGACGCCGGGCTCGGCGGGAGGCTTGGTCGTGAAGAAGGTGTAGCCGACCGACTGGGCCAGCTTGGCGACACCGGCATCGAGCGGCCCCGACCAGGTGAAGTCGACGATGCGCTCGATGGGCGCGGGTATGGCTGGCTGAATAAGGGCGACGGGGCGAGAGGAGAGACCACCGAGCTGCGCCATCTCGGCGTCGACGTGCTGCATGCTTTTCTGCAGCGCGATCTCGGGGTTGGGCATGCCCGCGACATCGACCGTGGTTGGGACCGGGGTGACGGTCGCACAGCCGGCGGCGCCGATCGCAAGGGATACGACGAAGACGGGTCGCATCAGCAGTAGAGCGTTTCTGACCATGGGTGCCTCCAGTGCCATCACGCTATTTCGGACGGTCGCGAACGCAGCGCGGAAATCGCCGCTTGATGTGCTCGCGGAGCTGGACGCCGCTTTCGCGGTCGCCGGACAGGAAACCGTTGCGCCACAGGCCCAGCAACTCATGCTGCACCTCCGGCAGAGCAGCTGCGGTCAGACGGCAAAGATCGGCCTCGTCATGCACGTCGTGAAGAAGCTGGATGACGTGTTGGCGCAGCTGGATTTGTTGTTTGGTGCGACGGGCTGGATGTTTGGTGGGAATGTCTCCGCTATACGCGGTGACGACGTAGAGCGACGTGCAAGCCGCTTGGTCAAGCCAAGCTTGCACGTCGCTCTGAGATGTCCCGTTGTCGTGGGAACGGGACGCTTGATGTGCTCCGCAATCTCGCTCGGAGTCTTCGGGGTCGCGACGAAGTCCAGGATGGCATGCCGGATGGGTGCGCCCCGGGCGGCGAGCCAGGCGAGGGATGGCCCGCGGCGGCGGACGGACGGGAAGACGTCTGCCAGGGTGCAGCAGGGGTTTCTGGCTCGATCACTCCGCGGCCACCGGTAGCTCGCCCACGGCTTCCGCAGTCCTCTGTGCAACGGGCATGGGGACGACGTCCGCTCCGGCTGGGCGCAAGACGAGGCCGAGGCCGTGCCCGTCGAGCAGCTCCCGCGCCAGCTCTTCCACGACGCCATCCTCGACCCGATCGGTCGCATCCCCCTTGCGCAGGCGCGCTTTGAGCCGTCGCTCGATCTCCTCGACGGCCGAGCCGTTCGGAAACACCTTGGACAGCCGGCGGAGGCTCTCGCTGAAGCCGATCCGGTCGTAGAGCCGGTTGCGCAGGCTGGTGTCGCCGGGCGTGGTCGACAGCGCCCACAACTCGACCGGGCCGAGGCTGTTGACGAGGAACTGCTCATAGTTTTCCGCCCCCGCCCGCATGATGGCGAGGAAGGGCGCACCGTCGCGGCGGGGGCCTGTCAGGCGGTTGCGGACGATCTTCGCGCTGGCCGAACTCAGGCCGAAGCGTTCGATGATCGCGTCGCGCTCCTTTTGGTCGTCGGCCCCGAGAATGAACCGGCCGGTTGACTGCGCGATGATTCCTTCGCCGATGTCGGACAGCCGCTGCGACGCAAAGCCGAGCTGGACGTTGTGCTTGCGCCCTTCGCGGACATCCAGCTCAGCTTGCGCGCGAACGAGCGTGCTGCCTTGGGTGCGATGCCACTCGTCATAGTCGAGGCGCTTGACCGTCTCGTAGGCTTCGGTGAACCGGCGGCGGTGATACTCGCGCACGGCCTCCGGCACATGCACGAGATATTCGGGATGCAGGAAGAAGTTGCGGCCGAGGATATGCCGGGCCAGCAGATACATGATCTCGGTCTGCCGGTTGGCGTCCGCCGAGCCGCTCAGAGCCACGTATTGAAGGTCGAGCACGATGATCCGGGCTGGGCCGAAATCGAGCTGGGTCGGCGCGTTCAGGGTGGGGTAGCGACGAATGGCGTCGGCGATATACCGCTCGAACAGCGCGCCGACCTGCTCGCTCGTCTCCTGGATCGTGACGCGATCGAAGCTGTCGCGGATCTGGTCGGTCCGGACCGCCTTGACGAGATCCTCAAGAATCGGCACGGCATGACGTTGTGCGATCTCGGCCAGGCGGTGCTCGCCGTGGCGGCAAAGCGCCATCACCACGTCGCGCCAATGCGGCTGCCGGTCGTGCAGCACGATCCCGCGGTGTTCGATGGCCGCGTCCACGTCCGGCTCGACGCCGGGATAGTAGTGTTTGGCGGCACCACCTTTTTCCGTGCAGAGCCGGTACGCCTCGTCGATCACCGCGCCGATGAGCTGCGTCATCCCCTCGAAGGGCGTCGTGCGGTCGACGGGTAGGGTCAGCAGGGCAAGGAAATTCTGCAGGAACTGCTTTTCGAGCGGCAGCGGGCGCTCGCATCCGACTTGCAGATCGAATGGGTTGAACTCGAAGCCTGGGGCGAGTTGAAGCGAGGAAAAGATCGCCTCGTGCCGCCGGGTGGGACCAAGCGCCTCCTGAATCAAACGGACGAAGCCCTCGGCCGAACGCCCGACATCCGCCTTGCCGATCAGCGGAAGCTTGGCACCGTTCGTTCCCATGGCCGCCGAGGACAGGCAGAGCCCGATGTTGAGCGTATTGGCGAGCACGCTCTTGCCCGATCCCGGAGGTGCCACGAAGACGTCGACGACGAGCGGCCGCTGCCGGCCGCCGGCCGGGTCGTAGCACCAGATACCGCCATCGGGTCGGCGGAAGAGCACGCTGCCCTGTTCCCAAGGCGAGGCGGTCCGGTTCCACGGCAAGAACTGGAGCGCGTCACCCAAGAGCGCCAGTGAGGGATTGGCCGTCGAAGCGAGAGCAAGCCCTGGCACGCTGCTCATGGCGGCCTCGAGGGGGTCGCCGATCACCGATGTCGTCTTGCAGTTACCCCATGCCTCGACACGCTGGGCCAGGGTCGAAGCGTTCCGGCGTAGACGCGGATGGTCGTCGACGGGTGCCCAGGTCGCGAAGCTGGCACGCATCATCACCGCGATATGATTGTTCTCGCGACGCTGACTGGAGAGCATGTCGAACGCGCGCACGAGGTCCTCGTTGCCCGGGAACATGGCGAGGAACTGCGCTGCGGTCTTCTTCATCGTCATGGCGGACGCGCCGCAGCCCTCGATGACGAAGGAGCTGCGCCACGGAATACGGTCTCGGCCGAGGGTGGCGACCAGCTCGACCAGCGGACGCGGGTCTTCCGGCCCGATCGTCATGTCGATCGGCGCGACGGTGTTCTCGCCGAACTCGACGTGATGACCGGAAAGGGTGACGGCGTCAGTGTAGAAAAGCTGATCGGGGATCGTTGGCCACAGAAGATGTTCACCGGTTGGGCGCGATCCCTCCGCCGGCAGGCGAGGCATCGGGCTATCGCCGGGAAGAGTCGGGCGCCAATCGCCGGATGCGGTCTCGCGATACATGACCTCGCGGGCGACGCGCAGGGCATCGTGCGGCTCGACTTCATCACAGGCGACGCCTTGCGAACGGAGGGAGTGCATGACCCGGGAGACGAAGGCAGCGTGGCGGGCGGCCATAACAGTACTGCGCAGGTAAGTGCGTTGAGTCGATCCGAGACCGCTGAGCTTGGCGGCATTGGCGGCATACTCAGCCTTGAGCTGCTTACGCTCCTCCTTGGTCAGGACGGAGGTGCGCGTCCAAAGCACCAGGTAAGCGGCCTCCCAGCGCATCAGCGTCGGCCAGATCCGAGCGCGTTCGTCCAGAATGTCATCGAAACGGAGACCCAATTCACGCGCGATAGACCGGCACGCGTTCAGGTTGACGCGCTCGATCTCGACGAGGGCGGCTTGCGGGTCCGACATGTACCAGCCGACGAGAGCATGGCCCTTGTTCTCGAGCGCACCGGACAGCTCCAGACGCATGGCCTCGGTGACGGCCTCGAAGTCTGCCCGCTCGGCCATGCGCTGCATGCCATCGAGCCGCACCCAGGACACGTAATGTCCACCTTTGCTGATGAAAGCGCGACCATCCGTCGCCTCCAGGTCGCAGAAGGCGCTCAGCGGTTGCCGGAGCATGAGCGACAAACTCGCGAGCGCGGACGTCAAGACCGATGCCATCCCTAGGTCGCTCCGCTCGTGTCGGCCGTCTTGCACCAGTCGTCGAGGATCTCCGGATAAATGTCCTCGCCGTCGACGAAGAACTGCCCAGCGGCCATGATCCGTATGCCCCCCAGCAGCCGGTAACGCTCCGCGTACGTGGCGGGCCGCAGCAGGGCGAGAGATTGCGCCAGCTCGCTCGCACGGGACGTACCGAGGATTTTCGTCGCAACACCGACGCGCTCGTTGAGCGCACGACTGACGTAATGGGGGCCGGGTCGGGCCGAGAAACCGGCCTGTGTCCTGTGGAGCTGGCAGTGCAGCTCACGGATAATGCGGTTCAGCGCCGCCTGGCTGATTTCCGGTATCCAACCGACGATTGCCTCAGCGTCGATGTGCGGCCGGTCGAGATGGCGCACCAGGTGGCACTGAACACAGCCGCCGCCGTAGCTCCAGCAACTCGTCGGCGTGCCACAGTAGGCGCAGAGCCCGTCGACACTTGGGTAAAGGGTGCGATCACGATCGATCGACGGGATCAAGGGCTGCAACATCAGAACACCAGGCGCAGCAGCGGCAGCAGGATCAGCGACGGGAGGGCGGCACCGAAGAAACAGGCGCGTCGTTCACCCGCGACGAGCTTGCCGCGATTGAGAGCGAGGAAGAGCACGATGACCGCTAACGGCGCCAGACCTGCAGCGAGTAGCGCCAGGGCACGCTCGGCGCCGATGACAAGGTGAAAAGGAGAGATGCGCCAGGCTTTCGTCGCACCAGCGGCCGCGTAGATCAATGCAGAAGCCAAAACCGCGTAGACAAACTGACTAAAACCGAGGTCTGGCTTGAAACGTAACGATCTCATCATGTCACCACCCGAGGAAGAGTCGCCTGCCGGAGATAACCGGGAGGGAGGTTCGTTATTGGAACGTCATAATGCTGGTGCTGGAGACGTCGGCCGTCGTGGCAGGAGCGCAGACGGTGCAGCACGGATGGATGGTCCAGACCCCTGACAGAACGAACATCCCACCGAGGACAAGGAAGGCGACCCCACGCACGAGGTAACCATCCTCACGGTTTTGCGGCTGACGGGAGAGCCAGATGACCAAGACACCCGACGCGAAGCTGAGCGCTGCGAGAAGGAAACTGAGGAACCCGAAGACGGTGACGGAATCATCTACGACCTTGGTGGCCATGGCGAAGGAATGATGACCGGTGCCGGGTGGCGTGACCGCCGGCGTGGCTGCAAGGTAAAGGCAGACCGAGAGCGCTATTGCCGAAGTTAAAGCGAGCGCGTCGAACGTACGCTGCCGAGATTGCTTGCGGGTGGTCACTGCGTGCCTCCTAGCAAAACGAGGGTCGTCCCCTCGCGATGATCGTGCGTCCTGCGGTGGCGAACGGAGCGATGAGATTTGCGTCGATCGAAACTGGGAGGGGTCAGGAGAAGACTAAGGCGCTTTGGAAAGGACTGGCCTGCCGGGAACAACCGGCAGGCCAGTTTGTTAGTGGAACGTCACCATGCTGGAGCTGGAGCCGTCGATCGTCGTGGTGCCGGCGCCGGCGGACTTGGACGCGCGATCGATCCAGGCGCCGCCCGTCACGAACAGCCCGCACAGGACGAGCCCGGCGACCCCACGGGCGACGTAACCGCTCTCGCGGTTCTGCGGTTGACGCGAGGCCCAGATCGCCCAGACGCCCATGATGAAGCATAGCGCGGCGGCCAGGTAGCAGCCCGCCCCGAAGATGGTGCCGCCGGTATTCATGGCCTCGGCAGCCATCGTGTTGATCTGCTCGCCGGTGCCGCCTGTCGTGACCGTCGGAGCCGCTGCGAATGCGGGGGCGAGCGAGAGCGCCATTGCCGAGGTGACAGCGAGCGCGCCGAGCGTTCGCTGCTGAAGTTGCCTGAGGGTTGTCACTGCCTGTCTCCTGCCAAAACGAGGGATCGTCCCCTCGGGATGATCGTGCGTCCTGCGGTGGCGAACGGAGCGACAAGATTTCCGCCGATCGATCGGCGGAGATCAGATGTTTCGGGAGCGCCGGGGAGATCGGCCGGCAGCACTGGCAGCAGTCCGGTCTATGGACTATAATTCCTGCATGAATACCGCTCCACCTTCTGCTGATCGCGCCGAAGCCCTCCGCCCGGAGACCGAAGCAGAGCGCCGGGACCGCCTTGCATGGGAAGGCGAGGGAATCGCTGTAGCTCGCGCTGACGTCGCCGCGGGTCGTGTCGTTGACGCGGCCGAAGTGGATGCCTGGATCGACAGCTTCGATAGCGAGCATGAGCTGCCAATTCCCTACTCCGGCCGCTGACGCGGCGCAGCGTGGCGCGAACGCTGGGTTACGCAGATACGGCGCTTACAGATCTTGCGGCCATCCGCCGTTGGCTGACCCAAGCAGGTTCAGGACCGGCGGCGCGTCGGCGGTTAGAGGCAATCCGGACCGATATCAACCAGCTGCGTGAGCACCCTTGCCTCTATCCGATCGGTCAGCACCTCGGCGTGCGTGAGTTGCCCTGCGACGGCGGTTACCGCGCGCTTTACGAGGTCGAGCCTGATACCGGGATAAGCGCCACTGCTGGAAACGTGGTGATCCTGCGGATCTACGGCCCTGGCCAGGACCGTAGGAGTTTCGACCGGAGCTGACCGTTCGACCTTGGCCGGAGATGGCGAGTGCGCGCCGGCGCTATGGAATTACGAAAATAGTGCGACGACGCCGCTGGCGACGGTCAGGATGTTGATGAGCATCGCGCCAAAGAGGAGCTGGATGCCGCAGGAGAGCGGCGAGCCCTGGAGCTGTCCGAGCGAGATTCCGCGCCAACGGATAATCGCCCACAGAACGCAACCGGCCCCAAAGGCCTGGAAGAAGTATTGGAACAGCGTAATGACAGCGAGTAACGTGTCGGCCGGCGTTGCACCGCTGATCGGTGTCGCCGTCATCGGCGTCGCAGAGCTATAGCTGGTTAGACCGGCAACGACCGCTGTGCCCATCGTGACGTTTAGGCGGGTCAACCACGCTGGGAAGGTTGCAAATACGCCAGCGAGCGCGAGGGATACGAACGGCAACCAAGGCTTCGAATGACGAAGGTGGTGGGAGGCAGAGTGAGGTGCCGACCACGTCCAAAGTGTCCAGGCGAAATAGAAGAAACTGACGCAAGCCATAACGTAGCAAGCAGCCGGAAGACTACCGACGATCGCATCGCCGATAGCGGTCGCGAAGTTGACCAGACCTTGCATAACTGGCGCTCCTTAATCGATCGAGCCGTGTTCGGTCTGCACCACCCAGTTCGGCCCACGCTGCGCGACGGACTTTACGACACCGTAGCCAGGCACCTGGTCCCCGACAGCCACCTGGAGCTGTGCGCCATCACCGCCGCCGCGACCAATCTCGGCGAGAAGTGCCAGACCAGGAGAGGCCGCCTGCACATGATACCGGGGACGGGTCATCCCCGACTGCGACGACGGGCGCGCGCCAGCGGTCTGGACCACCGGCGCGAGTACCGGTTGCGCCGCCACCCGCGCGACAGGATCGGCTTGTATCTCGTCACCCTTGCCCGCGTCAGCGGCCGACCGAAGTGCCGCTCGCGCCTCGGCGACGCTGACGCGGCGATTGAAGTCGGCCAGGCGGCCGTCCTGCTCGGAAATACGGCGGGACACGTCCTTGCGGAGCGTATCGTTCTCCGTCCGCAAACGCGCGATTTCACTTGAGAGACCGGTGACATACTGCAAAACCTCCGCTTGTTCCTGATGACCAGCCGGCACCGACAAGACAAGGATCGGTGCCTTGGTAAAAGCGACATCGGGCCTGACCTCGGCCATCGCCGCTGCTTGGCCCGGTACAAGGCCAGCTGGAGCCTCCGTGGAGACCGTGATGGTGGAAACTGATGGCTTGGTTGCGGGCGCCCGGATCGGGGCGGGCACCTGCGCAGGCTCTGAAGGCTTGATGGCCGGTGTCGCTTGACCGAGTGCGGCTTGGGTGACAGTCGACGTGATGTCGGGTCGCGTCGGTTTGAGCGCGACCGAAGCCTCTGTCCCGCTCGCACCGGGCTCTTGAGCGTCACTGGTTGGGGCGACGTTGTTTGGCGTGTGGACGGGCTGGATGACGACGGGCTTGACCGAAGCGAGCACACCGGGAGCGGACGCCTGGTGGGGCTGCTGGACATCGGACGTCACATCCGGATCACCTCCGCGAAGCTTGAGAAGCTCCTCCAGGCTTTGCTCGCGCGGCTGCGCCGTATAGGGCGATGCGGTGATACTATCGGGCCGCGGGGGCACCCGAGTGGCGGCCAGACTGGCTGCAGGAGCAACCAAGTGTTCGCTCTGCGAAGTGATCTTTGGTTTCTGCGGTGGACTGACGGCGCTGCCCTGCAACGCTGCCCCCGGTTCGGCCGCCTGTGGGTGGTTTTGCGGCAGCGAGCGTGTGATGACCTGTTTTGCTTCACCGACGAGGGCCATGATCACGGGCGGCACCGGAATGACCGTGTTGAACGGCGACAGCAGAAAGACGCCGCTTGCGGCGACGATCAGCGCCCCGAGTGCGACACCCGAGAGAAGCCGCCCCCGCCCCTTGCGCGGCCGCGGCGATACGGCATCGCCCACGGTGGGCTCCACCGACGTTTCGCCAGGGGGGTGCGCGGCGACGTCCAAGTCAGGTTCGTCCGCAAGGCGAGCGCTCCGACCGATTGACGGCTCCGGCTCGAGATGCGTGATGTTCGTGTCCATGCCGGCCTCGGTCAAAGAAAGGGCGATGCCGAAGCATCGCCCTTTAGGTCGCGAATGGAGCGCACTCTCGCGCGCTACCGGTTGCCCCTCGAAACAACGTTCGACAGGAACATGACGCCGACGGTAACACCGGCATCCAGCGTCACCGTGGGGCCTCTGGGAGCCGCCGCGTTGAGCGTCGAGCCGATGTTCGACGCTGCGACGCCGGCCGCGACGCCCAGCTGCTGATTGATGTTCAGGTTCGTGCTCGTGGTCGCGCCGCCAAACGGACTCAGCACCGCGGCGGTGTTGCTGGTGGTGGCGATCGCGCTCCCCAGTCCCTGCACGAAGGCGGCAGCGGCGGGGAGTATGAAGCGGCTCAGAAGGTTCTGGTCGACGTCGCTGGCGACGCCGGCCTCCTTGGTATCTGGCGAAACGACGAACCCAGACGTCGAGATCGGTTCACCATGGTGGATCACGTTGTCGATCTTGATGACGAGACGATTGCCCTGTTGCGTAAAGCTGCCGATCAGCCGGTCGCCCGCAATCAGCCCGCTATCGGCTTGCAGCACGACCGGTCCACCTGCGTCGGAACTGAGTTTCAGGATCGGATGAGCGTAGATACCCCGGCCAGCCGGAACGAGGATTTGCCCCCCGGCATCCTGCCGGTTCGACACGGACTGGATGCCCGGAAGATCGGGCGCGCGGGAGGGTGTCGTCTGCGGCGAACCGGGCGAGGCCGGATCGCCGCGGTTTTCGGGCGGCGGCAGGACGACGTCGGTGTGTGGCGGGCGAGCGGCCCATTGGTCGAGCAGATCCTTCATTTGCTGGTCGTAGGCGCGCTGCTGCGCATCGTTACGCGATTGCTGCGCCTGTTGATATTGAACTTGCGTCGCCTGCGGCTTCGGCGGCGCCGGCGGGTTGCTCGGCGGCTCTACAACCCGAGCGACGGCGGGGATGACGATTGGCGGCGGATAAACCGGCGGCGGCGGCGCGGCATTGGCGAGGGGCCGCGGCGGAGGTCCGGTGGGGACCCGCCGAATACTGGCGTCAGGTTCCGACTGCAGCTTGCCGTCGACGAGGCGCACGCTCGGACTGAGCGGCGGCGTCGAGGAGCGCCGTTCGGTCAAAGCCGTCTCGGCCGCTTTGGTGTCGGCGTGGAACGCGACGGCATCCTGCTCGGGTGACGTGAGAAACCCACCTGGAAGGGGATCGACGGCACGCCTTCGGGCGTCGGCAGATACAGACGAGGCATTGATCCCTCTGGTCATGGCGACGGCGCCGAGGCCGACGATGCTTCCAGCCGCAATCGTCAGCAGCAGCAGACGGCGCGGTCCTGCGCGACCGGCAGCCGTGAGCAATGGCCGGGTCCGCTTGGACTTGACGGGACGCTTTCGGCTTCCGAGCATGGCTCACTCCTTCAGGGAGGCTGAAACGGTTCGGCCGTTGATGGACAACAGAACGACGGGCGTGTTCGGGACGGCATAGATCGTCGTGCCACCCTCCGCCTCGGAGGCGGTCCATTCCGGCGAAAGCAGCGTGTAGGCGGTCCGGAGATAGACGTTGCGGCCGAGACGCCAGGCCCGAAGATTGTCGGGGGAGACGCCCTCGACGGTGAGCGGAACGGCCTCGGCCGGAGGGGCGCCTTGCAGCATGGCGGTCAGATACGCGCTGCCTGTCTCCGGCACGTTCGGACGCGTCATGATCTCGACGCGCGCCTTGGGACCGCGGTCACTCACATGGATGGACAGGTCGGCGTCGTATCGGCCGCCACCAGCCACGATCAAAAAGGTCACCGGCTTGGGCGCTCCCTCCAGTGACACGACGAGACCACCCCGGGGCGCGACGGACATCGGCGTGATCTCGAGCGTGTTGCTGCCCTTGGCCGGCGAACAGACGAAGAAACCCACCGCGATCGCGCTCGGACCGCCGCTGCCGCCGACGTTCGTGCTGCAGCCCTGGCCGCCGCTCGCCGCGGCTGGATTGGAATTGGTGTCCCAGGCAACGGGCCAAGGTTGGCCGGTCGAGTCGAAGAAGCTGACCGCCGTCGGGTAGCCCCTGACGGTGTTGATGATGCTGGTAGCCGCCCCTGGCGCGAACGAGACGTTGACGCGGCGGCTCACCGGCGCGGCGAGCTCGGTCTGAACCTGGTCTCGCGCCCGCTGGTTTCCCCGAACCCGAGCGCCCAGACGTTCGATCATCTCCGGCGTCAACGGGATGGCATCAGCCGGTGACGGTGTGGTCGCGTCGGCATTTCCCCGATTGCCCGGGGGCGGCTGATCGCCTTGCGCCAACGATGTGGTTGCGAACGGCAAGAGAAAAATGAAGAACGCCGCGAATAATTCCGGCACCCGCGGATGAAGATGGTGGGAGGGCGGCATGCGGGGCTCTCCTAGAGACTAGGCTTGGCGACGAGCTGCTCGACCGCGAGCCCGTCCGGGTGGTCGTCGCTGTCGGTGCGAACGACGAGCGCGGAGATCATCAGCGACGAGGACGTGACCTGATTGGAGTTTTCGCAGGTCTGCGTGATCGGTACTTCGACCCGGTAGGCGAGGGCGCCGCGATCGAACGATGTCTGATTGATGAGCGCGGCGCGCTGCGTCTGCGCGTGGCAGAGCAACCGGGCGCGCTTGATTTCCTCGAAATTGCCGTTGCTGATGAAGGACTGCGCGAACGTGTTCCAGCCCTGGTGGGTGAAGCGACGGCTCGCCGTATTCAGCTGCACGGGGTAGTCGTGGTAGTTGACGTTATAAGGCGCGAGGATGGCCTTGACCGTCCATTCCAGCAACTCGGCATCGTCCACGATCGGGCTATCCAGCGCGACGACGGGACGAGGGGCGTGCTTGCCGTCGATCGCAAAGTACCGCGGCGAGGGAGGATGGGTCCACAACCAAGCCTCGTGTGCAACGAGGGCGACGACGACAACGCTCATCGCAAGGCAGAGCAGCATCGACGTGTTCACGAGGCGCGCCTGAAAATCCGGATCGCTCAGTCGCCGGGCCGTGGCCTCTCGTTGGTTGCGCATCATCTCACTCGCACGGTTCGTTACCGCCCGACGGTCGCATGGGCAGTCGCGAACGGAGCGCTCGGGATGGGACAACGCGGAGTAGGAATGGCGGCCGCCTCGGGGCGTGACGGGCGGAGTTGCACAACCTGGGTACCCCTCATGATCGGCGTGGCGGGCATCGGATTCGTGACCGCCGCGCCGGAAGCGGGCTTACGGCCACAGTGCCGGACTTCCGCATCGAGAACGGCGCGCGTGACAATGGTGATCGGCTTGCAAAAGGTCGGCTCGCCTCTGGACCGCTGCGGGCGCTCGCTCGGCGCAAGGCGAACTTGGCGCTCATCCCGATAACGCCAGAAGAATTGGGGCGGCTGGCCATCGGTGCGTCGCATGCTGGCGACGATCTCAAGGCCGGATCGTTTGATCGTCTCTTCGCCAACCTCGATATCGAACAGGTTGGTGAAGGCGGACCTCTCTGCGACAGGCGGCAGGCCCAGCCGGGTCCGATGCGTCCGGTAGGAGGCCACGGTCAGGCCTAGGATCTCAGCCGCGACGTGGCGATCGACGCCTGCGCACGTCACGATGCCAACGGCATAAACGGCCGCGCGGTTCGTGGTAATGCCTTGAAGCGCGTCGCCCGGCCGCCCGCGACGGCCGCGCAACGCGCCGACCCAGGTCAGGTCGCGAAGATCGAGTTCTTCAATGCTTGCGGGGATGACCTGGGGCGCCAAGCCCAGGAGCGGTTGGCGCCCAGGAGAGGAAACATCGGCAGCAATGCGCACAACGTTCCGCCGCTCCGACACGCGTTCGGCCGCCGGATCGAATGGCAAAGGCAGTGCGAGTTGTTCGGGCGGTGGGCGGAACAGATGTTTTCGAGAGGGGGCCGCCAGGCCAAGACGCCGCGCCTTCGCACGCACGGCGTTTGCGGAGCGTTGACAAGAGAGATTCAGTCCGATTGCTTCCGGGTGCACGCCGGTCGAGCGCCAGGCAATCAGCCGATGGATGTCTTCTACAGTCCAACCCTTTGCAGAGGGCTTTCGGAGGGGCGTGTCCGCGGGCGTGGGCAGTCCGAGCCGAACGATGTGCTCGAACACCGCGTCGCGGGTGATACCGAGATAGGCGCACAGCGCGTCGAGCGACAATCCCGCCCCGGCTAAGCTCCTAAAAACGACATCGAGGGGAAAAACGATCGCCGTGACGATCCCGACCAAATACGCGAGGACGCCAGGTGGCGTCGCATGGTCCTTCGTACAGCCTGTCGCGGATGTCTGCATCTCATCTCTCGGACTTTTATATCCGGGAGATACCTGCGCAAGCCGGGTTGTGAACATCAAGGCCCAAATCTAATATCACGTCTTTGTGATGTTAGATTTGGCAGCGCTCGGGGTTGTTGGGGTAGCTTCGGCGCTAAGAATCGCCGAAGCGCTTGCTTTCCTCGAGGTAATCTCGGAGCTCCTCCGAGGAGGAATTAAGACCTTCAAGGAGTTCAAGATGTCGTTTCAATCGACCGCGCAGCAATCGAACCTCTGACTCTAAATCTACATCTTCAGGCGGATCTGGCATTAAGTCACGAGGCGTGCAGCCTAAGACCTGAGCAAGCGTGACAAGTGTTTTGAGTGTGAAGTTTTGGCCCTCGCCTTCGATTAGATAACCGTAGGCGGGTTTGATGTTAGTTTTTTCTGTCATTTGCCGGCGTGACATGCCGCTTCTCTCGCGCATGAGACGGACGCGTATACCGACCTGGCGCAAGAACTCGAATTGCTCGTCTTCTTCTGCGTCAGTTGGGATTTTAGCCATCGCAACTCTCCGGACCAAACTGTTCCCATCACGCCCGCGATGGTGGCGAACGCGATGGATTGAAAGAACGGTAGAGTCTATGACCGGACCTTCATAGTCGCGGCAATGGGTGTTCGCGACTTCTAGCGCCAGGATCGGTCGGTGACGAACGAAAGGTCCGGTCTATGGTCAGAGTGAATTGCGGAAGCGTTTTGCTGCTTCTAGCTGTGACGGAAGTTCATCCTGCTCTGGCGGACTTTCGAGTAACACCGACCGCGCTGCCGGGAACCGTTTCCGACATCCCGCATGTCGACCCGGGTGACACGCCGCATGTTCTAACGAAATCAGCGGCTAAGCAACGTCCACATTCCATAATAACCGTTATCGGACGATCAGACGCGGCCAGTGGTCGAGCGGCCGTAGGGGTGGCCGATGGCTTCGGCGCGGGCGTCCCCCTCGCCTTCGCCTGTCGCCAGATCGTGCCGAAGACCATCACTGTCGTCTATGGCCGAAACGTCGACCCGGCGACGCCGGTCAACTGGATGGGCGGTCGACCATGGGCTGCGGTCCTTCGTGACGCCATCCAGCCCGCAGGACTGACGCTCGTCCCGCACGGCACGACGGTCGAGATCAGAAAGTGAGCTGTATTCGCGACCGGCACCAGCACGGTTGCGGGACGACGAACGGATGTACCGCATGCTCGACCTTCACCCCCACGCCGTCGCGGGTTGGCTCAAAGCCATCCAGCCCGCTCGCACCGACGCCGACTGGCCGCCGCCGATCCGACCGATCGAAGCCTCTGACGACGCGGCCGGCCTCTTCGAGCAACTGAGCGAAGCGCTCGGGAAACATCAAGACGACGGTGGAGCGCGGCTGGCCGTTGCTCTGGCCGATCCGAAGATGGCCGCGTCGCTTCGCACCGTCCTGGCGCAGCTCGGCGCGGCTCGCATGCTGCGGATCGTCGCGGCGCTATCGGACGTGCTCCCCGACGGGACCATGGCGCCCCTTCAACGTGATCTCCGGGATCGACGAACGGCCGAGGGCCGGGCGCTCGGCGCGGCGCTCGATGCCACCGCACACACGACACTCCGCGGGCGCCTTACCGCTCAACACCGCGTCGAAGCGCTCGCGCGAGCCATCGAACAACACGCTGAACCGGAGACACGCTGATGCGCCCTTCCCTCGCGATTGTTGTCTACTGCGCCTTGCCGATCCTGGTCGGATCCGTGCCTGCGCTTGCGCAAACCACCGGAAGCGTTGGGTGTGCCGTACTCACCCAGGCCGCCGCCGACGGTGCGAACAGCCGGATCCAGGCGGATGCGAACACCATCAAGCAGCCGACAAGCGTCCATGCACTGACGTGCCTCGGTAATATTCTCAACGGAGTTGGGCTGGACGTCATCACCAATATCCTCAATCCGGCCACGTTGCTCAACGCGATCAAGGGCCAGATTTGCAACGCCATCACATCGACCTGGGCGTCCATGACGAGCGGCGCGAGCTGCGGTCTGACGATTAGCGGCTTCAATCTCGGCATCGGTGGGCTCGGCGGCGGTCTCTCCTGTCCACGGCTGAGCTTCGGCGGCGGTGGACCGCCGCTGGCGAACTTCGGCCTCGGCGCAGGAGGCGCCTATGGGACGGGAGGTGGACTCTACATAAACGGAACCGGCCTGAACCCGACCGGGTACACCCTGCCGGCTACGCCGGTTGGCTCGTTCTGAGGAGATAGGCAATGCGACGTTTCTCGCTATACACCTCGACGGCGTTGGGCATCGGTCTCGGAGGCGTGCTGTTCAATGCGGCACCAGCCTATGCCGACCTGCCGACGATCGACTTTGCTGCAATCCAACAAGCCATCCAGCAGAACTCAACCCTTTCGTCAGTGCTGAGCACGATCCATACCGTCTCGACCACGATCAATGACGTCAAGACTTACGCCAATAACATCCTGAATTCTCTAGGCGACAATACGTTTGGAACCGTGCAAAGCCTGCTGCAGCAAGGTTTCACCCAGAACGCCAACTACTCAAAGGCGTCGATCAACGCGAGCCAGGATATCGCGGATGCTTCCAACGTGGCGATGGCCGGCTTCCAGACCCAAGTGCGCCAGGTGCAAATCCGCGATGAGCACACCGTCAGTCCCGAGGCGTGCCATGCACTCGATGGCGGAGTGAGCACGAACGCGGCGGGCGTCCAAGGCTTTAATGTCGCCTGGACGATCGGGCGCATCCATAGCGCGCGAGGCCGCGCCGATCTCGGAATGCCGTCCTACTTCGGCGAGGCGCAAGGTGTCGCGTCGATGTCCAGGCAGCATGTCGGGCGGTATTGCGATCAGAAGGACGTCGATGCGGGGCTCTGCGCAACGCCGGCCGCCGCGCCCAATGCGGATAGCGACGTCGGCAGCCTCTTCAACGGTGGAACCTACGCGGATCAGGCCGCGGTCGATGCCGCGAAGGACTACGCGACCAACCTGATTCAACCGGTCGCGCCGGCCGCCATCCGCGGGGCGCAGCTCAGCTCCGTCGAAGGTCAGGACGCTGCGGTGAGGCGCAGAAGTTACGACGCGCGCATGTCGTTGGCGTACAGCGTGGTCGACGAGCAGATCGGAATGCGGGCGCCCTCAGTGCCAATTACCGCCGAGCAGACTGCATATCTGACGTCGGTCGGCCTGGCCGCACCCGCGAGCGGCAGCATTTCCTGGCTGACCGCGCTGCAGATCGAGGCCGAGCGTCGGGCCTCCGGTGTGAGCTGGGCCGCGACGCTCCAGAACGCGCCTCCGGCAACGGTCTCGCGCGAGATCGCGATCGAGTTGGCAATGACCAACTTCCTCCTGTTTCAGAACCTGAAGCAGGGTCAGAAGCAGAATGCGCTTCTGAGCACGATCCTGGCCGAAGGCGTCGATCGGAACTTCACCCCGGCCGCCCGGCTACCCATCCCGAACGTCAATTAGGAGCCCTGCCATGTCCGAAACTGCATCGCCTGCTCCAGCCAGCGCGGCCCCCTCCCCTGCTTCAGTCGGCTCCGACGCGATCAAGCAGGCGGTCGACCAACTCCGGGCTTCGCTCCCGAAGCTGCAGGAAACCAACCCGGCCTACGCCAGCGGGCTCAGCAATTTTCTGCAGAGTGCCGACGATCCGGTTCGATTGAACCAGGCAGAATTTCAGCACCGGATCGCATACGCCGTTAAAGACGTTGAGCAGATTACAGGACAGCCTTCGCGCCTTGGCGGTCAAGAACGGGATTACATCAACGCTTTGTCGACGTCCGCTCCAGGGCTGAGAGATGATCGTGTTCAGGATTTGTTATCGGCGTCTATTGCGTCTGTCGACCGTTCACTACGGAACGATATCCGCCGCACCGCGATTGAGATTGGAAAGCAGGCGGATCAGAACACGCCGCAGATCCAGAGTCAGCTGGAGACGCTTGAAAATCGCGTGCGGCTTTCGGCATCTGCGATCATCACACAGCCCACTGCCCCACCTACGGCTGAGGCGACCAACACGCCGCCGGCTTCACCAGGATTAGACGCGTCGGGCCGAACGGCGGGCTCCGCACAATCGGCGACGGCACAGCACCTCGGCTCGCAACCATCGGCTCCCACTGCAGAGGCCGCACATGCGAGGGCCGACCAACAGCAAGCACGACAGTCGCAGGTGAACCAGGAACCTTACGGTCAGGCCGGGGCTGGCGCGGCAATCGCCGGCACGATGCTCCGCGGCTTCCAAAAGCTCGGCGAAGCGATCCCGCCACCACCGTGGGAGGCGATGACGACCAACTTTGGCGACCGGCTCAAGAGCTTCGAGACCCGGCAACAAGCCCGCTCCGACCAGAAGGTCATCGATGGCCTCGAGCAGTCCGGTGCCAACGCGCTCTCCGCCCTGCAGAACCTGACCAACAACGAGGGGGCGGCGATGATGAGCCGCGTCAACCAAGCGGCGCGCTCCGACCCAAACGGGATCGAAGGTGTCTTGGCGGAAATGCGGCCAGGCGGAAAATACGCTGCCCTCCGCCAGCAGTTCAACGTCGCGATCACCGATGAAAAGGGCTTCGCGGCAGCTTACGACAAAGCAGTCGAAGCCGTCGGCCAGTACGCGTCCGATCGCAAGGCGGCCAGCCCGATCGTCGCTCGCGGGTCCGACGCCGTCGCCGTCACGGCGCGGCTCGAGGCACTCGAACAGAATGTCGGGGAGCGGATGGCCGGCATTCCCTCGTTATCCGACGGAAAGACCATGCTGGAGGATCTCCGCAAACAGGCCGCCGAAGTGTTCAAGGCCATCGCGGACGGAATCAAGAACCTGTTCCAACGCGCCAGCCCAAGGGCCTCCCCCAGCCCGGGCCCCTGAACGCATCCTATTCGCGACCCCGCATGGCAGCCTCGAAATACACCGTCCGAGGCTGTCATGCGCAATCATCGAGCCCTCCCCCCTGCCCTGCTCACCGTCGCGATCGCGCTCCTCAGCCTTCCGGCGATGGCCCAATCGCCGTCGACCGTCACATGGGCGTCGATCGACCCGGGAAACGATTGGTCGGCGACGGTCCTCAAAAGCCTGTTTCCCCTACCCGGGCTTACGGGTGGGAAGAGCATCGGCGCGGGCACGACCGTCGTCACCCAGCTCGCGGGACAGTTCACATCGTTCGTCGCCATCATCGCAATGGCGTTCTTTGCCTACACCCTCATCATGCACATCTTTCGGGCGGCCGAGAGCAGCCAACTCCTCAGCAACAACCAGAGCTGGATGAGCGTCGTCCGCACCGGCTTTGCCGCGGTCATGATGTTCCCGATCTCGGGCGGCTTCTCCTCCGGTCAGTGGCTTGTGATGCAGGGGGCGCTCTGGGGCGCAGGCATGGCCAGGGCCGCCTACACCTATGCCGTGACCGCGGTCGGTCCGGATGCCGCCGTGATCGCCATGCCTATGATCCCAGGTACGCAAAGCCTCGTGCTCGGAATCATTCGCAGCGAGCTGTGCATGGATCTCGTCAACCTGGCGACTGCGACGGCGGGAGGAAGCCCGCTGATCCCGACGCCAGGGGTGACGATGATCAGCGACAGCACAGGCGGCTACTCGAGTGTGCGCTACGCCATGTCGAACGGGAATGCGAGCGGCGAACCCGTCTGCGGCGCCGTGACGATGCGCCAGCCCAACACGGCGCCGACGACGATCGCGGGCATCACCGTCGATATGGCAGCGGTCCAGGCGTCGGTCTTCACCAGCGTCGTCAGCGGCTCGATCCGTCCGGCCGTCGCCACGATCGCGCAGCAGATCTGGCTGACAAAAAGACCGGACGCCCTCAACGGGCTCAACGGCGTCTATACGAGCGCTGTCACGAACTACACGGGCGCGCTCACCGCGGCTGCCACTTCCGTCCAGTCCAACATCAATAGCGCTCTGGTGTCCAACGCAACTCAAGCCCGAAACGGCGGCCTCGATCTCCAGGCGAGTGCCGTCCAGCAATCCACACTCGGTTGGACCGCGGCGGGAGCGTATTACCTGTCGATCTCCCGAGCCAACGCGGCGACGCTGTCCCTTCTGAGCGGACTACCCACGGCCAGCAGTCCAACATACCAGGGACTGCCACGCTCGCTTGCGGCCGACATGGCGCCCATGCAGGGTATGACCGACGCGTTCCTGACGACACTCCAAACGGTCGTAAACAGTCAGGACGGGATCACTCAACCGACGGGTGCGCCGGCGACACTGGCAAACGCCCAGGATGCCGATTCAATGGGCACGCTCGGCCGCATGATGTCGGTGATGAACTTCAACGGGAATACGATCAACAAGATCGTCGGCCTGTTCAATCAGTCGACCGCGAGCGTCTGGACCGACCCGTTCGGCCATCTCATGCAGCTCGGGCAGACCCTAATCATCTTGAGCCTTTCTGGCATGGGTCTCGCGGCCGCGGCCTCGAGCACGATCGGATCGACGGCCATGATCGCCGGAGGCTTGTGGACGGGTGGCATCGGCGGTGCCGTCGCCGCCGCTGCCGTCAGTGCCGTCATCAACTACCTCGCCCTCCCGGTGTTCGTTTTCCTGATGGCGATGCTGACACCCGGAGTCATCATCAGCTACGTGCTGCCGCTGATCCCCTACACGCTCTGGATCGCCGGCGTGACCGGCTGGATCATCCTCGTGTGCGAAGCGATGATCGCGGTCCCGCTCTGGATGCTGGCGCATATGACGGTCGGCGGCGACGGCTTGCACGGGCGAGCGGTCGAAGGGTGGGGTCTGCTGTTCAACGTCATGTTCCGGCCGGTCCTGATGGTGCTTGGACTGTTCCTCTCCTTTTTCGTGTTCAGCGCGGTCTCCTGGCTCATTCGGCAGAGCTTCGGGATCGCAGCCAACTTCGCGCTTGCCGGCGGCAACGTCGTCACGAACTTCCTCGGCCTGGTCGTCATGCTCAACATCTTCGTGATGACGGAGGTGACGGCGGCATTCATGGCGTTCCGCATGATCGCCTTGCTGCCGCACCACCTGCCCCGCATGATCGGGTTCACAGGCGCGAGCCGGGTCGACATGGATGCGTTTGCGGAGCGGGCTGCAAACGTCGTGGGGAGCCGGACGGCAGCAGGTATGCAACAGACGCTGTCGAAGGCGACCGGGCAGTTCTCGAAGGATACGAAACGCCTCGCGGGCGCAGGTGGTCGCATAAAGGGTCCGCCATCCTCGATGGACAGCACGGAACGTGCTATTACCGACATGTGAAACTGAGCGGCTCAGTAAGGGCGGTCGGGAGAGTGGCAATGTTTGACCACGGTAGTGACGGCGGACTTGGATTTCAGCTTTCGATGTATCGTCTCATCGACGATTTCGACGAAGCCGGACGCATCGGCCGCGAGAACGAATTGCTTAGCCGAGCAGATCGCATGCGCTCGGAATATAACCGGCTCTTAGCCCACGCTCAGGCTCTCGAGCGGGCACTTCAGGAGCGAAGCCAGCAACTCGCCGCTGTGCAGACCGATCTGGCTGCGAAAAACCAGCAGCTTGAGAGCACGCAGCATGAGCTGAAGAGTGTCACTGAGCGGCTCACCTTCGAGCGGACTGTCTGGCTAGACAATATGATCGCTCAACAGGATCGGGCTAGAGCGCGCGCTCGCGAGAGGAATGCCGGTTCGCAATCGACCTGATCATGATGGGCTCCTCTGAACGGAGCCCGTCATGCGCCCTGCCCTCTTCCTCCTCCTCGCCGGCCTCCCCCTCACCGCCTGCGACCACGGTAATATCAAGCCCGTCTCGAGCTACGACGCACCCAAGGCGCCCCCGGTGCGAAATCCCACATATGATCCTTATCAGCCCTACGGTCAGGCCAACGCCACCTGGCGGCCGCCGGCGTTCAATCGAGATCGCACCATCGTCAAGCCGGCCGAGCCATCCTCCCAGGACAGCCGGCCGGACTACGAAAACGCGCCGTGGGCAACCGGCGGCGGTGGCAATGTGTATTCGGGGACGTTCTAAGACTAAGACGGGAGGTGCCGGGAACGCTCGTAGCGCTGCCGGCATCTCCCGTCTGGCTACGGGGTCGGCCAGAAGCCCCGATCCGCCAGGAGAAATTCTCTCCACCCGGCCGCCCGGCAAGCTCGGACCTGGAAGTTCACGAGCGCTTGGTAGAAAGCCCCCAATAGACAAATTGCACCGAACCCCATCGCGTTTGCGATCAGCATCACTGAGCCCGCCTCTGCTGGACTTCCGAACAAATGACCAATCCAGGTCATCGTCGAGGCGATCGACAGAGAAAGACAGAGATAGGCGGTGAGAGCGGTCTGACGCCGTCGAGCTGCAAGGCGTCGCGTGAGAACCGGTACGGAGATCCCGAACAGGAAGGCCGTCGCCTCGAGGTCGAAGTCACCGTTGGGAAACAGGCGAAAGCGGGGATCGCGCCGTGTTGCAACACGCACATCTCGAACGGTCTCGCCAATGAAGGAGGCCGAGCTGC
>JAABUK010002420.1_pt1 | contig 33477 bp, 27 predicted proteins | sample 5559141 | NCBI WGS metagenome assembly JAABUK01 (sample SAMN10711869, study PRJNA513367) | rock metagenome | isolation source: Antarctica rocks | place: Antarctica: Victoria Land, Pudding Butte nord | collected 2016-01-03 | reverse complement strand
AACTGTCCCACTCTTCCCACAGTCCTTGGAAATCACAAGTACGTGATTTCACACATTCCCACCGCACGACTGCTACGGACATTTCTACTTTGCAGAACGTTGGACAAACGAACTTTGCAGCAACATCGCTACCACCCAGGACAGACTGAGCCAGAAGACATCGCAACCGGCGGCAGACCGACTACCTAAGAAAGCTGCAACCCCCTCTGAGCGTCGACCGGCATATTCCGTGGGATCACGGCCGGACCGGCCAGTTTAGATAGATGGGGTTACCCAACAGCCAGAGTTTGCCATTGGGTCCTCGGACGTCAGCGCGAAACCAGTGGCGGCGACCGTCGCTCGTCCATTGAAAGCGTGCGGTTTCGTCAGAAGAGGAGATGGCCGACGGCCGCATTTCCCCAAGGGATACGCCGTCCTTAAGCAGGACGAGGGTTGCACCCTGCGCAGCTGCTATATGGGCAGTGAAGTAGACCACCGTTCCCTGTGCAGCCATGAGCAAATCACCCATGTTGGCAGTGTTGCCGCCGCTCTGAGCGGTGAGTTCAAGCAGGCGGTCCTTCGACGCCGTGAGATCGACGAAGACATTCCCGTCTCGAATGCCTCTGAGGATGGCGACCGTCGAGAGCTCAGTCGCATGGACCACTGTAGAAGGGCTTCCTATGGAGCCGAGCTTATCCAGCGGGCGTGGTCCGTTGTGGTTGTCGCTGCCTCCGATGGCCGTAACGTGATAGCCCGCGTTGAGGGCCTTCTCCCAGAAAGGTACGCCGGAAAAGGGGCCTTCCTCAGCCCCGCCATTGATTGCCTCGATTGCGGCTACCAGATTGAGGTCGGAGGGTGGCGATGGGTCCCAGCCGCAGCCCATGCAAGCTTCTCCCGTGGGCGCGCCGGGATGATTGAGGGACATGAGCCCACCGAGGGCAGCGGCTCGGCGCAGCATGGTGTCACCATCCGGAACATTGGGCGAGCCGACCCGGAAGTCGAGAAACTGTTCGGTGCCGAAGAGGTTCGCGTGGCCGTGAAATGTGGTGATCTCGCGGCCCGGAATGAGCAGCAGTTTGTCGAAATACGGCGCCATCTCGCGCATAGAGTTGTAGTGTGAGCTGGTGTTGTGATCGGAGATGGCGATGAAGTCCAGACCGCGCTGGGCAGCTGCTTCTGCGGTGAGGAATACGGGGCAAGGCACTTGAACACCTGAGAGACTGGCGCATGTGCCGTCGCTGTGTGCCGTGTGCATGTGGAGATCGCCGCGGTACCAAGCCGTGCCGGAGCGAATGGGGACTCGAAGAACCAGCGGTTCATCGGCGACCAGGCCAGTCTTGGTGAAGAAGACTTGCGCGGTAAAGCTAGAGGTCACGCCTAGTCGAATGCTGGGAACTCCGAGCAGGAGTTTCCATGTGCCGGCATCGACAGGGCCGACCAGACAGGAGGGCGTAGCGTCCGTGGAACTCATGGTCAAGGTCGACTTGTTGCCACCGCTCCAACAGCGAATCCCGTTGGGATCTATTATGCCGAGGTCTAGAGTCGTCCTGTTCTCCTTGTCGGTATAGGCGAGCGTGAGTGTGACGCGGTAGGTACCACCGGGAACGGTAAATGGAACCTCGATGTAAGTGTTCTTCTGCTTGTCGCTGACATCGCCATGCAGGACCAGGTCCGGCTGTGGTGGTGGCTTTCCGGATGTCCGTACAGGTCCTTGTGCCCTGGATGTAGACCACAGGAGAAAGATCCACGTCACCGCCAGGCCTATATGGGAGTAGTGCATCCGGAGGCGGCTGTGTCGGTGTTGCTGCGTCATACGATTGCACCTCAAGTCCCCGCGAACGCGGAACCGACGACGGAACACCGTCCAGAAAGAACCGACTGCAGAATAGGCAGTGTGAGAGAACTACGGCGCGAGGGCTCGGCGAATCGGTCCACCTTCTTGAAGATGGATTATCGATCACTTCCCTGCTCAACTAGCGCCGTCGGTCCCAACTTTGAGCTGCAATTTTGGTAACCATTGGCAGGTTACCCTATACTGATTACCGAAATGAATCTTTGTTGTCGAGGAGCTTACATGGCCGAAAGCATACTCTCTGCCCTGCTGCGCACCAACGAAAGCGTTCTGCTTGGCAGCTGGGTCAGTGAGCAAGAGAAGGCCAACACTGGCCGCAATTTAGTCTCGGCGTCCGACCTTCGGACCAGCTCCAGACAGTTTCTGGAGCTGCTGCAGCAGGCGATGGCGCAGGATGATTCCGGCGATCTGGATCGAGAGTCCTGGCGCGAGATGCGTTTGTTTCTGGAGTCGCTCTCTGCGTCCCGAGCGAAGCTGGGCTTCAGCCCCAGTGAAACAGCAACCTTTGTCTTTTCGCTGAAGCAGCCTATTTTCGAGCAGCTTCGATCGTCGAGATCAAGTGTTGAAGCAGACATTGAACGGGCGTGGCAGGTCACGATCCTCTTAGACAGGCTGGGATTGTATACCAACTGAGGTCCATCAACGGACGCGCGAGGAGATCATTCGGCAGCAACAGCACGAGATGCTCGAACTTTCAACGCCGGTTGTCACTCTGTGGACGAATGTACTCGCACTTCCGATCATCGGAACGATCGACAACAGTCGGGCGCAGACGATCATGGAGAGCCTTCTGGATAAGATCGTCGAGACTGGCGCGGAGATGACGATTATCGACATCACCGGCGTCCCGACGGTAGACACACTTACGGCTCAGCATCTGTTGAAGACCGTGACGGCAGCTCGGCTAATGGGAGCGGAATGTATCATCTCCGGCATACGCCCACAGATTGCGCAAACGATTGTAGAACTCGGTATCGATCTCGGGGATGTCATTACCAAAGCTTCGTTGGCGGACGCGTTTCGCGAGGCGTTATCGCGAACTGGCCTTGCGGTTGGTAAGCGGGTAAGCCCCCCACAGATGCACGATGAGGGACGGAAGCATTTCCCCCAGAGTGGGAGATAGAAGCCTGTGGAACATATACCAATTCTTCGCATGGGCGCCTTTCTTCTGGTGACCATTCAGGTCGACATGCACGATAGGATGGCTATCGAACTGCAAGAGAACCTAACCAACAGGATCGTGGATACGAAGGCGTCTGGCGTGCTTATCGACATATCCGCGCTGGAGGTGGTCGACAGCTTTATCGGGCGCATGCTCGGCAACATCGCGGCGGTTTCTCGAGTTCTTGCGGCCCAGACGGTTCTAGTCGGAATGCGGCCTGCAGTCGCAATCACGCTTGTCGAACTGGGGCTCTCGTTGTCCGGCATTCGGACGGCACTGAGTGTGGATCGAGGGATGGAGATCCTTCGTTCCGATCTGATTGCAGAGCACAACGGGGCTGAACCGGAAGAGGTGTTCGATGAGGGTTTCGTTCAGCCCTGAAGCGCTTCCGGTCAGAGTATCCGAGGACGTCGTACGCGTCCGAACGGCGGTGCGGAAGTTTGCGATCGAACTGAAGCTGGGCATCGTCGACCAGACAAAGCTGGTGACCGCGGCGAGCGAGATCGCACGAAATACACTGGACCACGGGCTTGGCGGAGACGTTCGATTGGAGATTGTCGAGAAAGGCGGAAAGCTTGGGCTCCGGTTGACGTTCGAGGATGGTGGACCGGGCATTCCCGACATCAAGCTGGCGTTGCAGGACGGCTACACCTCGGGGAGGGGTATGGGCCTGGGGCTGGGTGGAACTCGCCGTCTGGTCGACGAGTTCGAGATCGTATCCCAGATCAAACAAGGGACCACGGTAACCATGACGAAATGGGCGCGATGAGAGGATCTCTGGTCATCCGTATTGAGGAGTCTTCCCATGTGGCGCAGGCGCGCCGTTTCGCCAGTGAAGCGGGGCGGGCTGCGGATTTCGACGAAGACAGTGTGAGCCGGCTCGAGATCGTCACCGCCGAGCTAGCCTCGCACATGCTGGTCCATGGACGGGGAGGCGAGATCCTGCTCACGACGCCCGAGGAGCATTCTATTGAGGTAATCGCGGTCGAGTGCGTTCCTGGTGCTCTGGAGCCTGGACTTCCTTCTCAAGAACTTCCGGCGACCCGGAGCACAGCGGGACTTGAACTCGACATCGTACGCGCGCAGTCGCAACGGGTGAGTGCGTACGCCTCCACGCGTCAGGGTAGGGTGATCTCTGCGTTGGTCCAACCGCAACGGCTGCTAAGCCTGCCCGGTACGGCGGTGATCTCTGTACCGATCGCAGGTGAGTCGGTGTGTGGGGATAGCTGGGCTCAAGGCGCGGTTTGCGGAAGATCTCTGTTCATGATCGCCGATGGCCTGGGCCACGGTTTGCATGCTGCCGAGGCGTCTCAGCTCGCGACGCAGATCTTCGATAGTGCTATCAAAGAAAGCCCGGAGGAAATAGTACGGCGCATGCACAAACCGATGAAAGCTACGCGCGGAGCTGCAGTCATGATTGTCTCGCTCGAGAGCGAGAACGGGGTCGCGAGGTGGTGTGGCGTTGGCAATATCTCTGGCTCCCTGCAGCGCCTGGGCGCGTCCCGCGGCCTGGCTTCTGATAACGGAACTGTTGGTGCTCAGGCGCCGCAAATCCGGATTCAGGAGACGCCGTGGTCTCCGGCGGACACTTTGATCATGCACTCCGACGGGATCTCAGGGCGATGGCGGATGGACCAGTATGACAATCTGCTGTCGTTCTCTTCCGCAGCCATTGCAGGCGTGCTCTACCGTGATTACAGCGGCGAACGCGATGATAGGACGATTTTGGTGGCCAAAGTTGCCTAATTCTAATACTCAGGAACAGAAGATCGTGTCGCTGCAGATTGTGAATGGCAACGACTGTGTCCTGGCGCGTCAGAGGGCAAAGCAGATCGCCAGTCTGCTCGGATTCGAGAACCAGGACCAGACCCGCATTGCGACCGCTGTCTCGGAAATAGCAAGGAATGCCTTCGAGTATTCCGGGGGCGGACAGGTAATGTTTACGATCCAACGCGGGACGGTCAGCGAGATGTGGGCAATAATCTCCGACCATGGACATGGTATTCCTCATCTCGAGGAGATCTGGTCCGGGACCTACCGCTCCAAGGCTGGCCTGGGACTGGGGCTCATCGGCGCGAAACAACTGGTCGATCACTTCGATATCGAGACGTCCGCATCGGGAACAATCGTCCGTCTCGGCAAGAGGTTGACGCGCACCGCCAAGCCCGTTCCTGAGATGCGTGAGCTCCTGGACCGAGTTGGGCAGCTTAGCATCTCCGACCCGAGGCTCCAACTCAGGCATGAGAATCAGGAACTACTGGAGTTACTGGAGGTCCTCCGATCCCGGGAGGCGGAACTAGAACGTGTCAACAGCGAACTGGAAGAGACCAATCGCGGCGTGCTGGCGCTGTATAGAGAGCTCGAGGACAAAGCTGAGTCTCTGCGTCAGGCGTCGGAGGCAAAGAGCCGCTTCCTGTCCGCCGTGAGCCATGAACTTCGGACCCCGCTGAATGCGATAGCGAGTCTTTCGCAACTACTTCTTGATCGCATCGACGGCAATCTTACACCGGAGCAGGCGAAGCAAATTCATTTTGTGCTTCGCTCAGCTAATGGCCTGAGCGAAATGGTGACGGAACTTCTCGACCTGGCGAAGATTGAGGCCGGGAAGACAGAGATTAAGATTACAGCGCTGGCCGTTGGAGAGGTTTTTTCCGCATTGCGAGGCATGTTTCGCCCGCTCTCTTTCAATGACCGCGTGAAGCTGATCTTTGCTGACGGACTCTCTACCTTCCTGATCCGGACCGATCAGGACAAGCTCGCGCAGATTCTCCGCAACCTGATCTCAAACGCTCTGAAGTTTACAGAGACTGGCTCCGTCACCGTTTCGGCGCGTGAAGAAGAAGGTGACCGGATCGTTTTCTCCGTAGCGGATACAGGAATCGAGATCGCGCCAGAACATCGGGACACTGTCTTCGAAGAGTGGGGGCAGGTCTCGAGCGCTCAGAAGGGCATCCACAGGGGAAGCGGGCTTGGCTTGCCGCTCTCGAGGAGGCTGGCGGATCTGTTGCGAGGGTCCTTGCATTTCGATTCCATAGTGGATCACGGGACCACCTTCTTCCTGTCGCTTCCTTCAGGGGCCGCGAGGGTGATGCCAGATCCAGTATCTGCAGCACCAAGCCGCCGGGTAATTCTTATGGTCGGGATCAAGGGAGAGATCCGCCAAGTGATCTCGAACCTGCTGCTCAACGCGATTGATGCGATGCAGCCAGGAGGTTCGTTGGCCTTCCGGATCACGGAAGGGGAGCATGGGATGCTGGTCCTCAGCGCGCAGGATAACGGTTCCGGTATTCCATCGAAACACTTGCAGGAAATATTCGAGCCGTTTTTCACAACCAAGGCAGGAATTGGAACAGGGCTCGGCTTGTGGGTCAGCAACAACATAATTCAGAAGCATGGGGGGTCCATTGAGGTAGAGAGCAGCACTGCTGTGGACGCGTCGGGCACCACCTTCCTGGTTCGCCTACCAGTTAGCTCTTCGATGGAGCAGCAGGCGAAGAGTCTTTGATCCTGGACTCTACGATTATGTAGGCCACGACATAAGCTCGGTTACACTCAGCCCTGTGACCCGGAAGATCCGCCTCATTCTGCTGCTGGGCCACCTGAGCCGCGGGTTAGGTGTTCCCGGAAAGCACTTACCAAGCTAGGTACCCAACCGAACAAGATGGCGAAAGTTACGGGCCCCGTGAACGACAAAACTCCCCTGCTGTCTCCCGATGTCCCCATCGACCTCTCGAACTGTGATTTAGAACCCATTCATATCCCTTCTTCCATTCAGCCACACGGGCTGCTTCTAGCTGCGCGCAGCTCTGACCTTCGGGTTATTTATGCGAGCGCCAACACGGAGAAATTGCTTGGCGCTGATCCTGCCTTTGTTCTCCGGCATACACTTGTCGATCTGCTGGGAACAGACGCTGTGGCTGCCATTCAGAACGCTCTCAGGCAGGAGCAGTACCTTCCCAATAACGTGCTGGTTCTGAACTTCGCCCTCCGTGGAGTCACACGCTTCGACGTCGTGGCCCATCATAGCGGCGATCTCTTGTGCGTGGAGTTGGAGCCTGCGTCAGAGGAGGCCCGCCCTGACTCACTTCCAACCCAGATGGAGGGAGCAATCCGGGAGCTTGGACGACCGAAGAGCGTACGGGGGCTTTGCGAGGCTCTTGCTCCCCTGGTCCGGAAGCTGACAGGCTACGACCGGGTGATGGTCTATCAGTTTGATCGTGATGGGAATGGGGAGATCGTCGCCGAGGACAAGGACTCGGAGATGGAACCTTTTCTGGGTCTACATTACCCGGCTAGCGATATTCCGCGGCAGGCCAGAAAGCTCTACCTGTCCCAGCGTGTAAGGACGATCGTCGACATTAGCTACGAGCCGGTACCGCTCCTGGCTAGTCCCAATCTCGCACAGGGCGAGGTGCTGGACATGACCTATTGCGGTTTGCGCAGCGTGTCCCCGATCCATATCGAGTACCTGCAGAATATGGGCGTGGGCGCGACCTTTGCTGTCTCGCTGATCCACGACAATGAGCTTTGGGGAATGCTCATCTGTCATCACCGAACAACGAAGCATCTATCACCCGCGATGCGGTCCTTTTGTGATCTTCTGGGGCAGACTACCTCGCTCCTCATTGGTGTGACTCAACAGACTAATGAATCCCTGCTGCGCCTGGAACGGAAGAACCTGCTTGAGGCTCTGCACCGTTCCCTTGAGGCAAGCGGATCGCTCTGGACCGCTCTCACGCTCAACGCCAAAGATATTCTGGCCCTCGTCGGCGCCGACGGTGCACTTATCAGGATCGGAGAAGAGACGGAGCTGATCGGACGAACTCCAGGGCTGGCTGAATGTATGGCCCTGCTGGCCTCCCTCCGGGCAACATCCGGTGATAGGATTTCTTCAACGGACCAGAGCGGGATCCTGTCGCCTGAGTTTGCGCTCCTGGCGCCCTTGGCGAGCGGTGCCCTGGTCGCCCCCCTTCGAGAGGCGGGTGACGGCATCCTGTGGCTTCGGGGTGAAGTAGCGGAGACGGTCCACTGGGCTGGAAAACCGGAGACTTCGAAGCAGATTACAGAAGATGGTTCCGTTCGCTTGAGTCCTCGGCAGTCCTTCGCAGCCTGGGAAGAGGTGCAGCGCGGACGGTCTTTACCGTGGCGCTCGGTTGATGAAGAGGCTGCATCTGGCCTTCAACGCATCATCGCCGATCGATCTCTGGTCGATCGATTGTCGCTGGAGCAGTTGCTGAGGGAGAAGCGGATTGAAGCTTTGAGTCACATGGCGGGCGGGCTTGCACACGAGATCAATAACCCGCTGGCGATTATCCATGGCACGGCGAGCAACCTGCAGGAGGCCGCCAGCGGCGACTCGCCGCTGGCCTCCGTGGAGGTACGTAAGGCCAGCAAGACCATCGTTGAGACCACGGATCGTGCCATCAGCATTCTTCGGGGATTGAGGGGATTTGCACGAGAGGCTGCCAATGATCCGATGGAGTACGCGTCTATCCACGATATCGCGGAGCAATCCGTGGAGCTGCAGCAGGCCCGCTTCGAGAGCCATGATGTCGAGCTGCGCCTGACCATTGAAAAAGATATCCCGCCGCTCCTTTGCAGGGAGGTGCAAGTCGGCCAGATCCTCACTAACCTGCTCAACAATGCCTTCGACGCCATTACCCAGCACTCCTGTAAGGAACGCTGGACCAGCGTGACAGCGCAATCTGCTGGCGGGCAACTGCAGATCGAAGTTATTGACAGCGGACCGGGTATCGACGATGAGAGCAGGGCGAACCTGATGCAGCCTTTCTTCTCGACGAAGACGCGGGGGCTTGGGATGGGCATCGGCCTAAGCCTTTCCCGAGCGATTGCACAGGATCATGGAGGCAGCCTGACGCTCCGTCCAAACACGCAACATACCTGTTTCCGGCTGACCTTGCCAGTGCAGGGGGCTACAGAATCCCGTGAACTGACGGGCGCTCGGAGGAATTATTAAGCTGAGTGAAGCAAGAATTCTCCTGGTGGATGACGAACCTATACTGCTCAGCATCTTTGGCGCATGGCTGGGGGTACTCGGTGACGGCAAACTGCGCACAGCATCGAACGGAGAAGAAGCGCTTGCCGCATTGGTCGCACAGCCTGTAGACGTACTGATCACGGACGTACGCATGCCGGTCATGGACGGGGTCACACTGGTGCGTCGCCTCGCTAAAGCGGGACTCACCGTTCCTACCATCATCTTTGTCAGTGGCTTTGGGGATGTAGACCAAAAGGAGATGTACTCTCTTGGCGTTGAGGCATTCCTGGCTAAACCCGTCCGGCGGGAAGAGCTGATCGAGGTATTGCACACAGCGTTGGAGGAACGCGTTGCTCTCTGGAGCGTTCCGATGCGGACTACGCCGAGACAATTAGTTGAATTCGAAGTAGATGGCTCGAACGAGGACTTCTTTCGTGTAGGACGAGGAGGGTTTTGCATACGCTGTTCGAAGCCTCTCAGCATAGGCAAGATCGAGTTTCGTTGCACCTTTACGGGCGAGCGAATGGGTGTAACCGGTCAGGGGTACGTACGGTGGTATTCAAAGGCGGATAGATCCGCGGGAATTGAACTCGCGTTTCTCGACGCAGATACCCGCGCCTGGTTTTCAGATGTGATTGCGGCGATAGAGCCGCTTAGTTTCATCCCAACCTTTCCGACATAGTGTTCGCGGTGTGCAGGCAAGCTACATACCACAATTGTTGCACTCGAGCGTTCCTGCTCGAGTGGAGGCAGGGCCGCTGTCCTGGCGGGCGGTCAAGGTACTTGAGAACAGCGACTTCCCGGCGTGACGTCTGCTGACCGCAAGCATCTTGAATCGTTGCTTGCTTAGTGGATCACCTCTCCCCGAAGGCGGTACCGGTCGGCATTCTGCTGCCTCCGCGCGTTCTCCTTGCGAGCTTCGTTGAACCTTGCGGTGAGGGCCTGGAGTTGGGAGGTGTCGCCTGAGTGCCGGCGCGCCATCATTTCCTGATAGAGGGCATCCTGATCGTTGGGATCGATGGCTAGCGCCATCTCGGCCTGCTGGATGGCCAACTCCGGTTGCCTAGCTCGGACGTAGAGGATGGCGAGGAGGTCGTGCGCGGGCAGGTACTTTGGATCGAGGGTCACGGCCCGTTTGGCTGCGGCGATCGCGGCTGCGAGGCGAGTGCCGTCTTCGTCCGCGGCGCTCTCGGAGAGCTGTTCGGCGAGAAGGTACTGCAGCAGCGGATCGTTCGCGTATTGCTTCGCCTGCGCCTGGAAGAGCGCAAGGGAGCTTGCGCTCTGGTGGCCCTGGCTCTGCATAATACCGACCGCATCGACGGCGAAGGAGAGCTTGGGGTCGAGCCGGTGCGCCTGCTCGAAGTCGGCGATAGCGGCATCGTTCCTGGAGAACTGAACTTCGAGCACACCTCGTGCGACGTAGAGGGGGGCTGCGTTGGGGAGGCGGTGGAGGCCGGCTTCGAGGATCTCGATGCCGACCTGGAAGGACTTATGCGTGAAGGCGATGGCGGCGAAGTCGAGGTAGTTATCGACGTCGTCGGGTGCCTGCAGGATGGCTTCGCGGAGGAGGGCGACGGCCTGGGGCGTCTCGCCCTTTTCTTCATGGATCTTGGAGGCTAGGGCGCGGGCGGGGAGGTGGGGGGACTGGGGGAGGAGCGGGGCCAGGGTTGCCAGGGCGTCGTCGTTGGCGTGGGTCTTCCACTGGAGGAGGGCGACGTCGTAGCGGACGGTGTCGTTGGGGTTGGAGGCGAGGAGCTGCCGGTAGGCGGCGAGCGCGGCGTTGAGGTCTCCGGTGTCGGCGAGGCAGGCGCCGTTGGCCTGCAGGAGGTCGGGGCGGGTTGGGAAGAGGGCCTGGCTGAGCTTGTAGTGAGGCAGGGCGTCTGCACAGTTGCCCTGGGACCGCATCGCGGTGGCGAGCATAGCGTTCGCGGTCGGGTTTGCGGGATCGACGGCCAGGATGCGCCGGAGCAGAGGGACCGCCTCGGGAGTTCCCTGCGCGTATTCGATCTGTGCGGCGCCTTCGAGGGCGGGGAGGTAGGCCGGGCAGTAGGTGAGGGCCTGGCGGAAGGACTGGAGGGCGGGTGGGGGCTGGTTGAGGCCGGTGAGCGCGATGCCCTGGAGGGAGAGGAGACTGCAGTCGCGGGGAGCAGATTTCACGGCTGCCTGCGCCAGTGATAGGGCCGCCTCCTTGTCACCTTTCTGGAGCGCACGGATGACCTCTGCCCGGTCCGGGGGAGGGGCCTGCGCGGGGACCGGCGGACACACTGAGAGTAGGGAGAGAGCTGCCAGCGTCGTTCTGACGGCACATCGGGGAAGGATGGGCGATCTCTGGGTCACGGCGGCTCTTGGGGGGTACCTCCCCCCGGGTAGTTCAGGGTAAAGTCCCTATTTGCAATACCTGCGGCACAGACCGGAGCCAAAGTGTTCCAAGCAAAAGGGATAAAACGTAAAGTCTTCTATTCACGTAACTTAGTGAGAATGCTGGTTGACTGGAGCAGGTCCTGCTGTTCCCTGATTCAAGTATAGCGAGTGGGTAGGGAGACTGCGCCAAGGTTGCGCCGCGAATGAGCGCACGTCGCAGTCAGGCCTATCGGCACCGGAGCAGGCGACCAGTTCCCTGCCCTCCTGTCAGATAGGGCCGACCAAGTCGAGTTGGACTCGGCCGGCGCTATCTGACAGGAGACGGGCGATGACGATCGGGTTAGAAGTTGATGCGAGCGCCGAGGAGCATGTTGCGTGCGTTGTTTGCCGTCGCACCGCTTTGGCCGAAGTTTCCATCCTGCAGGTTGGTGTCGACGTTGCCGTAGTTCACGCGATTGAAGACGTTGAAGGTATCGAGGCGAAGCTCAAGGTTGACGCGTTCCTTGATGGAGGTGGTTTTCTTGAGGGTGAAGTCATAGTCCGCGTATCCGGGGTTGCGGAACTGGTTGGGACGTTCGTTGCCTTCGGTCCCGATGGCGGGGAGGACGAAGTTTCCGCAGGGGAGAACGGCGCCGGAACAGGTGGGGAAGATGCCTCGGCCGGTGCGGTAGTCACCGCGCTTGTGGCTCTGCCCGTAGGAGGTCACGCTGGGGTAGTCGTTGTTATTTCCGTCGGCGTTGTAGTCTCCGCTGCCGGGCGCGAACTGGAGGTTGCCGGCGGTGGCGGGGAGATTGGGATTGATGAGCTGCGCCTTGAACGAACCGCCGTTGAAGACGGAGAAGGGGGTTCCAGTCTGAAGGATGGAGATACCGGCGACGGTCCAGCCGCCGAGGGCGCGCCGTTCGAAGCCGTTGCTGAGCTGACTGCCGGGGAGCTCATAGGAGGCGCCGACCGAGAGGCGGTGCCGCACGTCATAGGGTGAGCTGGCGTAGAACTGGGTGGTCGGAGATCCGACGGGGTAGTTCTGCCAATTATCGAGTGCATGCCCCCAGGTGTAGGAGGCGGTGAGGAAGCCGCGCCGAGCGAAGCGTCCCCGGCCCGAGGCGATCAGGCCGTGGTAGTTGGCGACCGAGGTGTTGTAGGCGTAGTTGATGTTGCCGAAGCTGGTGTTGAGGCGGGTTTGAATCCCGGTGCAGGCGCTGGTGGCGGCGGTGGAGCCGGCGGCGGGTGTGATCTTGCAGCTGATGTGCTGGATCAGATCGCCAGCGAAGGCGTTGACATCGTTTCCGTAGGAGGTGTTCCCGGTGTTGCCGCCGGCGGCGATGAGATTGCCGGAGTGCGAACCGGCGTATCCGAGGCTGACGACGAAGCCGGGTGTGACCTGGCGGTCCACGGCGAGGTTGAAGTTGACGGTGAAGGGGCTCTTCAGGTTCTCAGCGACACCGGCGACACCGATCTGCCGACCGGCGATGCCACCCTTGGCGTCAAGCGGCTGGCCCTGGAAGGCGGGGTAGGGGTAGCCAAAGGGATAGGTGTTCTGGGTGCCGAAGCCGAAGATGGGAGCGGCGGTGGAGCCGTCGTTACGGAAGGTGGGACGGGCGAAGCCGGGGGGGTTGCCGCTGAGGCCGTTCTCCGAGTTGCCGAGGGTGAAGTAGTCGTGAAAGAGGCCGAGGCCGCCGTGGACGAGGAACTTGCTGCTGTCGCCGGGGGAGAAGGCGAAGCCGCCGCGGGGGCTGAAGACGTAGTTGAGGTCGTTCTTGAAGACGTGGCTTTGCGGGGTGATGATGGCGTTGGCGACCTGCTGCTCAAAGCTGGTTCCGCTGCCGAGGTGGAGATTGGAGAGGCCGGTGCCGGCGAGCGAGGGATAGGCGTTGCCGAAGTTGTCGTAGCGAACGCCGTAGTTGACGGTGAGGTTTTTCGAGGCCTTCCAGGTGTCTTCGACGAAGGCTCCGCCGGTGGTCTGGGCGTATCCGTAGTTGTTGGCCTTGGGCTTTCCGGTGAGCGGATCGTAGGAGAGGCCGCCCTCGGTGAAGGGGTTGTTGTTGATGAGGTCGATGAGGCTGTTGAACTGAAAGGTGGGCTGGGCGAAGGCAGCGGCGAAGAGGGCTACGTCGTCGCCGTGGAAGCCCTCATATCCGCCCTTGAGTGAGTGGGAGCCGTGGACGTAGGTGAGCACGTCGCGCCAGTGGTAGCTGTGCTGGATGAAGTCGCCGAGAGCGAAGCCGGATCCGAAGTTGGTGCCGAGACCGGTGACGTTGACGACGGGCACGGTGAAGTCGCCGGTGGCGGGCGAGATGCCCTCGATGCGATTGAAGCCAATATAGGCCTCGTTAATGAGGCTGTTGGAGAAGGTGTGGGTTTCGCTACCCTGGATGGAGAAGACGAAGAACTTGTTGGTGGTGGCGAAGGCGGGCCGGGCGGCTGGGCCGCCGCTCGAGATGGTGCTGCGGTAGGCGAGGCCGTAGATCCGATCCTTGTTGAAGTACTTGTCAAGACGGAGGTTGTACTGCTTGGAGTTGTTGTAGCCGCTGGCGTTGAAGTTGCCGTTATCGATGACGGGGGTGCTGCAGGGTATGTTGTCCGCGGCGGGGGTGCCGCAGGCGCTGCCGAAGGCCTGGGCGGCGGTGCTTTGGACGCTGGTGAAGGTGAGGTTCGTGGGCTTGTACTTATTGAGCAGAGCAACCTCGGGGCTGTTGGGACGCGCGGCGGTAGCGAAGGCGACGAAGGCGGGATCTTCAAAGGTGCGATTGGAGGTGCCGTTCGAGGCGAGCGAGAGGTAGGGCTCGTAGCCGGCGAAGAAGAAGAACTGGTGGTGGGGGATGACGGGGCCACCGACGCCGAAGGAGAGGTTATTGGTGTGGAAGGGGGAGACACGGGTGCCGGATTTAGGGCCGTACTCGCCGCGGGCGGAGAGGCCCTGGTAGGTGTAGTACTCGCTGGCAAAGCCGTGGACGCTGTCGGTTCCGGACTTGGTGGTGATGACGGTCTGGATGGAGCTGGCGCGACCGTAGTCGACGGTGTAGGTGTTGGTCTGGACGGCGGCTTCCTGGACGGTGTCGGCGTTGGGCGTGAGATTGACGACCCCGGGCCGGATGCTGGAGGTGACGTCGAGGCCATCGACGATGTATTGGTTGGCGTTCGATCCGCGGCCGTTGGCGCTAGCGTCGACCGCATTTTCCGGATTGAAGTTGGTGGAGGTTCCGGAGCCGAGGCCGGTGACGCCGGGGGCGAGCGTGATGAGCGCGAGGGGATTGCGGGCGGCGAGGGGCAGCTGCTCAAAGGCAGCGGTGTTGAGGGTGAGCTGGGTGCGGCTGTCGGAGGTATCGAGCAGAGGTGCCTGCTCGGTGACCTCGACCTGTGTCGCCACTGACCCGACGGAGAGGGTGATGGGGACGTCGCGAGTCTCCGCGGTGTTGAGCGTGAAGGCGGTCTTGGTAGAGGAGAAGCCGGAGGCGGCGGCGAGGACCTGGTAGTTGCCGGGCGCAAGGCTGGGGAAGCGATAGACGCCGGAGGCGCTGGACGTGGAGGTCTGGCTGACCTTGTTGTCGACGTTGGTGAGGGTGATGGCGGCGGCGGCGATGGCGCTGCCGGAGTTGTCCTGGACGGTTCCCTGAACGGCGCCGGTGAACTGTGCGTGAGCGGAGGTCGCCGCGACGAGGAGCAGGCCGAGGAGGAGAGAGGCGCAGCGGCGATGGGAGCGCGTGGGAGCGGAGGTTGGAGGCGGAGAAACCTGTCCGATGTGTCCGAGGTGACGAGTCTGGGCGTTCTGGCGGATCTGGCGATCTTGGCAATTCTGGCGAATCATATGGCCTCGTTGGGGAAGAGCAGCATTTCGGTCGCAGGTCGGTGGAAGCAGGTACGCTGGTGATGTTTTGCGAGCGTGGCGCGGAATCGTGGCGATGCAGCGGTGCACTCCCGGGCCGCTTGATGGGGCCCTCTGGGACGCAGTCAATGTAGATAGCGAGACGCAGCCAATGTAGCTAGTGAAAGAGCGGCACACAAGTTCCATTGTGCTCAGGCGGAGCTAGTCCGAATGAACTATGGGGATTGGTGATGAGACGAGCGCGTGGGCATGGGAGGGGAGATACTGACGCCAATGTGTCTCGGGGGCGAGGGTCGGCTGCGGACGAGCTTGCTGGTGCTGGCGGCGTTGTGCGGGGGTGCGGGCTGCCGGAGGGTTGTGCCGGCGAGTATAGCGGTGATTCCGCGGACCTCGGGGACGATCCTGTGGGAGCCGGAGAACGTGGGCGCGCAGATGGCGGCGGCGGAGCTGGGCGAACGGATTTACTGGAATGCGTCGACGCGGGAGGACGACATCGACGGCCAGATCGCGCTTGTGGACCGGATGCGATGGGGTCGGTACCGCGGGCTGGTGCTGGCTCCGGATCACTCGCTGGCGCTGATCACGCCGGTACGCCGGGCGCTGGCGAGCGGACTTCCGGTGGTGATTGTGGGGTCGCCGCTGCCGATTCCGGCGGGCGAGAACCTGGCGTATGTGTTGAACGATGAGGAGGAGGGTGGGCGGATGGCGGCGAGGCGTGCCGCGGCGCTGATGCATGGGCAGGGTGAGGCGGCTGTGATCGGCATCGATCCGGACATTGCGGGGATCATGGTGCGGGCGGAGAGTTTTGAGCGGTACCTGGCGACGTTTTATCCGAAGATCCGCGTGGTGGTGCGGAGGATGGGCACGTTTAACTTCGGGCATGAACAGGAGGCTGCGGAGGAGGTCCTGCGGGACTATCCGGATCTGAGTGTGATTGTCGCGCTGACGTCGACGTCGACGCGGGGAGCGGTATCGACGATCGAGAGCGGCGGACGGAGCCGGGCGTTGAAGGTGATCGGCTTCGATCCGGATTCGCTGCCGTTTGAGAATGCCAGTCTGGATTCGATTATTGTGCAGGATACGCGGGGGATGGGGGAGCGAGCTGTCCGGCTGATTCACGCCCGGCTTGGGGGGCAGGCCTTTCCGGCGAGAGTTGAGTTTCAGCCGATGCTGGTGACGCGGGAGAATGTGAGCAGCCCGGTGGTGCAGGGGATGCTCTACACGCGGTGGAAGCCGGGAGCGGCCGATCTGAAGCGGAGCGTGGGACCGTGATGGAGGGGCGCACAGGGCGGCGGCGGAGATGGTGGATCGCGCTTGGCGGCCTCCTGCTGGCGATGGCTTGCGGGTGGGTGGCGGTTGCGTACCTCCATAGCCCTAGCCGAGGTCTGCCGTACCGGGATTCGTTTGCGAAGGGGAAGGCGGATGAGTGGAAGGCTCTGGGAGGGACGTGGGAGCTGGCGGACGGATCGATGCGGAACGATTCGGACGAGCGCGGGGCGAAGCTGCTGACGGGATCGTCGCGGTGGACCGACTACTCGGTCGAGGCGGACGTAATGCTTCTGGGTCTGGGCGGAGATGCGGGCCTGATCCTGCGATCGAGCGGGGAGGAGCAGGGGGTGGATGCGTACACGGGCTACTACGCCGGTCTCCGAACGCTGGACAACTCGCTGGTGATCGGACGCGCGGGCGATGAGTGGGTGGAGATGACCGACCGGGTCGAGCTGCAACAACCGGGCATCCGGCCGTCGCTGTGGTATCACCTGAAGCTGCTGGCGTATGGCTGCCAGCTGGCGGTAAGTGCGACGCCGCTTCCTGCGCAGCATGAGGGAACGACGATCGCTGTGACAGATCGCGAGTGCATACGATCGGGGCGGGTGGGTCTGCGGTCGTATGCGTCGGGTGGCGTGTGGAGGAATGTGGTGATTCGACCGGCGACGCGGTCCGACCTCGGGGAGATGCTGCTGGCGGCGGGACGCGAGTTCAGGATGGAGGAGGGGAGGAGGCCGGTCGACGAGCAGAGTCCGTGGAGCCTGTATGCGTCCTCTTCAACGACGGGATCGCAGGCGCTGCCACCGAGTCCGAATGCACAGCTGATCAGCACGCTTCGCCTGCCGGCGATCCTGAGCACGCTTCCCGCGACGGTGCGAGGGACGGTGGTGCTGGCCTCGCCGGCACTGTATATCGAGGATGCGACTGGCGGCGTGGCGGTGCAGCAGGTGAAGGCGCAGTCGCTGAAGGTGGGTGACGAGGTTGAGGCGACGGGAAGGGTGCGCGCAAACACCTTCAGCTCGACGCTGGAGGGGGCGACGGTGCGGGTGCTGTGGGAGAACACACCGATGCCACCGGTCTCGGTGACGGCATCGCAGGCGGCGACGGGGGCGTTTGATGCGAGGTTTATCGAGGTGGAGGGTCGCCTGGCCGGAAAGGAACGCGGCCCCAACGACAGCCTGATCTTTGACCTGGACGCAGGTCCGCAGTCGTTCCGGGCGGTGATGAACCGGGGCCGCGGAGACACGCTGTACAGCACGCTGAAGCCGGGAAGCATGCTGCGGATGCGCGGCGTGGCGGTGTCGGACGCGGCGTACACACATGACCTGGTTCCGTTTGCCCTGCTGCTGCGATCGAGCGACGACGCGGTGATCCTTGCCGGGCCACCGTGGTGGAACGCGCGTCACGCGCTGGCGGTTGTGGGTGCGCTGCTGCTGCTGGCCATGGTCGCCAACTTCTTCTACCACCGCGTGGAGAGCTGGCGATTGCGAGCGGTGCTGGAGGAGCGGGAGCGCATGGCGTACGAGATGCATGACACGCTGTCGCAGAGCTTTGCGGGCATTGGATTTCAACTGAAGGCGATTCGCGAAGGCATGCCGGGGAGGTATCCGCAGCTGTTGCAGCAGCTCGACCTGGCGAGTGACCTGGTGCGGCACAGCCACGAGGAGACGCGGCGCAGCATAGCGGTGCTGCGGCCGGAGCAGCCGGGGTCGGACGGTCTGCTTAGCGCGCTGCGCGAGTGCGCGAACCGCCTGGTGGAGGGCGGATCGGTGCAGATCGACGCGACCTGCACAGGGGAGGTGACGAGGATGCCGCTGCGGGTTGCGGATGCGCTTTACCATGTCGGGCAGGAGGCGCTGGCGAACGCGGTGCGGCACGGGCATCCGACCAGGCTCGGGATCCGGCTGCGGTTTGAGAGGGGTACGGTGGAGCTGCGCGTGGAGGATGATGGAGGCGGGTTTGTGACCGGGGACGAGCTGCCAGGCTTCGGGATCAGAAGTATGCGGAGGCGGGCGGCCAGCATCGGAGCTACGCTTGAGATCCGCAGCAGCCCCGGCGCGGTGACGGAGATCGAGCTTCGCTCGGGGCTGAAGATCCCGCGGACGTCAGCCCCCAGGACAACGTTTATGCGAAGTTCACCAAGGGATGTATAGAGGCACTTACGTCATGTCGCAAGCACCGGAAGGCCTGATTCGAATCCTCATCGTGGATGACCATCCCGTGGTCCGGGCCGGCCTTGCAAGCATGCTGGGGACGCAGGCGGAGCTGGATCTGATCGGTTCCGCGTCGAGTGGCGAGGATGCGCTGCGGTTGATCCGGGAACGTGAGCCGGATGTGCTGCTGCTGGACCTGCGCATGCCGGGCATGAGCGGGGTGGAGACGCTCCAGGCTCTGAAGGCCAATGGCGAGAGCGTGCGCGTGATCATTCTGACCAACTACGAGACGGACGAGGATATCTACCGCGCGGTGCAGGCCGGGGCGCAGGGCTACCTTCTGAAGGACACGTCGCTGCGGGAGATGCTGGAGGCGATACGGGCGGTACACGCCGGAAAGCGGTATATTCCGCGGCACATTGCGTCGCGGCTGGCGGAGCGCATGGTGCGCCCCGACCTGACGGCCAGGGAGCTCGAGATCCTGAAGCTGCTCTCCAAGGGACCGACCAACAAGCAGATCGGTCATGCGCTTGGGATCAGCGACAACACGGTGCGGAACCATGTGCTGAAGATTATCGAGAAGCTGGAGGTCTCGGATCGAACGGAGGCCGCGACGACGGCGATCCAGCGCGGCCTGATTACGGTCGACGGGTAGACAGTGCTCGGTGAGGGGTTGGGGCGGAAGGTCGGGTTCGCCGCTGCCGGTGTGAACCCGGTTGGCCACTTGAACTCGGTAATCCGGTGTGAACCCGGTAGGCCATGTGAACTATAGACCGGAGTGAGCGCGTGAGGAGAGACTGTCTGAGCGCTTTGAAATGTGTCCGAGTCAAGGCGGCGTGGATGCCCTGGAGGTGCGTGGCGAGAGGCCATGCAACGGGGCGCGGGAGAGAGTATGACTTCGCTGGAACGTCGAGACATGTTGAAGCTGCTGGCAGGCGCGGCGGCTGGGTTCGCCTTGAACGAGAAGGTGGCGTACGGGCTCAGCAGGGAGATGGGTGCTGACGGCTCGGGGGGCGGGGAGCCGGAGGTTCAGGCGGAGAGCCTTCACGCGGAGAGCCTTCGCGCGGAAACACGAGGTGCGGTGAAGAATCGGGCACCTCTGGCGCCCAATACGTTCGACCTGCTTCCACTGGGATCGGTTCGACCGGCGGGCTGGTTGCGCAGGCAGCTGGAGATCCAGGCGACGGGTCTGGGCGGGCACCTGGACGAGACGTGGGCGGATGTGGGTAGCAACAGCGGGTGGCTGGGGGGGACGGGCGAAGCGTGGGAGCGTGGGCCGTACTTCCTGGACGGCCTCTTGCCGCTGGCGTACCTGCTGGACGACGACCGCCTGAAGGCGAAGGCGCAGAGGTATATCGATTGGACGCTGACGCACCAGGCGGCGAACGGGATGATCGGGCCGGCCAGCAACGACGACTGGTGGCCGCGGATGGTGATGTTGAAGGTGCTGATGCAGTATGAGGAGGCGACGGGGGACGCGCGGGTGATCCCGGTTCTGTCGCGCTACTTCGCGCACCAGATGGAGGCGCTGCCGGGACGACCGCTGCGCGACTGGGGCAAGTTTCGCTGGCAGGACAATGCGCTGGTGGTGATCTGGCTGTACAACCGGACGGGCGATCCGAAGCTGGTGGAGCTCGCGCGGCTGCTGCATAAGCAGGGCTTCGACTGGCAGGCGGACTTCGCCGACTTCAAGCACACGCAGCGGATAACGCCGGAGATGATCAAGCTGAGCGAGCACAATGGGCTTGGCGACTATGCGCTATCGACGCATGGGGTGAACAACGGGCAGGCGCTGAAGGCGGCGCCGGTGTGGTCGGTGATTTCGGGAAGCGAGACGGACCGGCGCGGGCTCGCGCAGATGATGGCGGCGCTGGACAAGTACCATGGCCTGCCGAACGGGATGTTTTCCTGTGACGAGCACTTTGCGGGGAGAGACCCGTCACAGGGATCGGAGCTGTGCACGGTGGTGGAGACGATGTTTTCGCTGGAGCAATCGCTGGCGATCCTGGGGGACGCGTCGCTGGGTGACCGTCTGGAGCAGATCGCGTTCAATGCGCTGCCGGGCACCTTTACCGACGACATGTGGGCGCACCAATATAACCAGGAGCCGAACCAGGTCGAGGTCAGTCTGCACCGGAAGCCGTGGACGACGGATGGTCCGGAGTCGAACTTATACGGCCTGGAGCCGAATTTCGGCTGCTGCGCGGCGAACTTTCACCAGGGCTGGCCGAAGTTTGCGGCGAGCCTGTGGATGGCGTCGCAGGATGGCGGGCTGGTGGCGGCGGCGTACTCCCCGTGCGAGGTGCGGGTGAAGGTTGGGGAGACGGCGGTGCATGTGGTGGAGGAGACGGACTATCCGTTCCGGGGGACGATTCGGGTGACGGTGAATCCGTCGGCGGAGGTGAAATTTCCGCTTCGGTTACGAATTCCGGCGTGGGCGAAGGGGACGTCGATCAAGGTGAACGGGCAGGCGCATCCAGTTGCGGCGCAGGCGGGTTTTGCGAAGATCGATCGGTCCTGGAAGGCTGGCGATGTGGTGGAGATGACGTTCCCGATGGCGCCGAGAGTGGTGCATGGAGGATACCGGGAGTCCATCTCTGTTGAGCGTGGGCCGCTGGTGTTTTCGTATCCGATCGGGGAGGACTGGGTGAAGCTGCGAACGCGCGGCATGACCGCGGACTGGCAGGTGTATCCGACGTCCGAGTGGAATTATGCGCTGGCGGTCGACGGGGACACGGCGCGCGGTCTGCTGGCGGAGGAGCATCCGGTGGGCGGATCTCCGTTTGCGCTGACCGGGACGCCGGTCAAGCTGCAGGTTGCGGCGCGCAAGGTGCCGGCGTGGCGGGCGGTGGACGGTGTTGCCGATCCGGTGCCGCAGAGTCCGGTGGTGAGCGAGGAGACGGAGGAGACGATCACGCTGGTGCCGTACGGGGCGGCGAAGCTTCGGATCACGGCGTTTCCGCGGCTGAAGAGTTGATGCGTGGGTAGAGGCGCTGATGCTGCTAGAGCTGACGCGCCATCTCCGCGTTGACTCGATCCGTGGTCTCGAAGACGGTGACCAGGATTCCCTCGATGGCGCCGACCTCGGTCCGGAGGGGGCTGTAGCAGAGGGTGAAGAAGGCGTCTTCGATGTGGCCGTTGCGCTTGATGGGGTAGAGTCCATCTTCGAAGGTCAGGGTCTCGCCCCCGAGCACCCTGGCGTAGATGGGCTGGTTGATGCTCCAGACCTCCGGCCAGCAGTCGCGCGTGGGTTGACCGAGACCTCCCGGATGCCTGTCATCCATGATCTCGCAGTAGCCGTCGTTGTAGATCTGAACCAGCTGCTGTCCCCACAGCACCACCATGGGGAACCTGCAAGCGAGCGCAAGGTCAACCGCTGTTCTGAGGCTTTGGGGCCACTGCGATACCGGGCCGAGGGCGCTCTGGGACCAGTCGTAGGCGCGGACGAGGGATGCCATGTGCCCTTCGTAGACCGGCCAGATGGGGGTCAGCGGGGGCCGTTCCTCGACGGAACGAGGCTGGTGCTCCGCAAGCGCTTCCAGGGTACGGAGAAACGCCTGCTCGTCAAGCCTGCCATCGCGGGGTAGATCGACCCTGGCGATACCTTCCACGACGACGGGGGGAAGGGCGACAGTCTCGTCAGGGGAGGAACTGACCCAGCGGTCCAGGGCCGCGCCCCGGCTTCGTCCCATGAGGTAGTAGAAGCCGAGGGTGCGGGCGGCGATCGAGGCCTGGGACTTGTCTCCGCGGTAGTGCTCCCACACGATGAGAAAGGCTCGGAAGAGAGCCGTCTCAAGGGCGGCCTCAACCTCCTCCTTCGTCTTGGCCTCCGCGGTGGGGGACGACAGGGAGATAAAGAGTCTCTGCCCTTCGTGCCTGTTCTGGAGTGTGAGCGGCTCGCGTCCGATCGAGATCTGGCCGCTCGCGGCGCTGACGAACAGCGTCATGGCAAACGCCATCTCCTCGGCCTGGACTGCGGGGAACATCACGGGACCTCACAGGGCACGAGACCCATTTCTATGGTCCCTCTGGAAACTTGGTTAGATGAGGCTGCAGCGTGCCAGCGGTGCTACATACTTGAGACCAGCGTCGGGAGTTGCGACTCCCTGCTGCCGGGGCACTTCAGGCTTTCAGACCTACGGATTTGGTGGGCTGCTATCCGATGCGGTGCAGCCCAGAGACGGTCGCCTCTACTCGGGTGGGCGAATCACCTTGTCTGCCTGCGGACCTTTGTCTCCCTCTACGACGTCGAACTCCACGCCTTCCGCCTCTTTCAGGGTCTTGTAGCCGTCATTCTGGATGGAACTGTAGTGACAGAACACATCCGGACCGCTCTCACGCCCAAGGAACCCATAGCCCTTCGCGCTGTTGAACCACTTCACTGTCCCCTTGAACTGACCCATTGACGAACATCCTCCCAGCCGCCTTGGATGCAGAGTGGCTGCGTCCGGTCGGCTCGATATTGGAGATTTGGGACCGGCGCCTGCGGGAGAATGCTGGTCGCTGGCTTACTCAGGATGCTGCTGAACTGAACGGGTTAATGCAGACGATCGCGAGAGGCGACCCTTGACGAGCAGGTCCATACGAGAGTGTGGTGTTTGCTAGGATTGCCGCATGGGCGCACTCTGCCCTTTGGCCCTCTATGCGCGTGGTTCAGACAGTCTTCGGAGTCTTTCACCACTTCGAGCTTGCGCGACAGATGCAGGAGAGGGGTCATCTGGAGAGGATTTACTCCACTTGGCCGTGGGCGCGGCTACGGCGGGAGGGTATACAGCGTGCTCTGGTGCGGACGTTTCCCTGGATCCACCTCCCCGAGACGTTGATGCAACGGACGGGGTTCGACGTGACGCCGATCACAGACGCGCTGGGATATGCAAACGCCCTGAGCTTCGACTGGTTTACGGACAGGGAGCTGGGCAAGACCGCGGCGCCGGATGCGCTGGTTGCGATCTCCGGATCGAGTCTGCAGACCGGCCTCCATCTGCAGGCACGGGGAACGTGTTTTATCTGCGACCGGGGGTCCTCCCACCAGAGGTACCAGGAGGCGATTGTCTCGGCGGAATTTCGACGATGGGGCGTGGACCGGGCGGTCTCGGACCCGCGGGACACGGCGCGGGAGGAGCGGATCTACGAGGTGGCGGACGCGATCACCGTTCCGTCGAGCTTCGCGGCGCGATCTTTCGTCGAGAGCGGGGTTCCGGGAGAGAAGGTTCACGTCGTTCCTTACGGCGTACGGCTGGAGCGGTTTCGGCGCACCGGCGAACCGCCCGGGACCGTGTTTCAGGTGTTGTTTGCGGGGGCAGTCGGTCTGCGCAAGGGATTTCCGTATCTGCTGGAGGCGTTCTCCCGGCTGAGGCATCCGGCGAAGGTGCTGCGGGTCGCGGGCGCGATGCAGCCGGAGATGAGAGAGGTGCTGGGGCGGCTGCCGCAGGAACATGTCGAATTTCTCGGGGCGGTGTCGCAGGACAGATTGGCCGACCTGATGAGCACAAGCCATGCGATGGTGCTGCCGAGCGTTGAGGAGGGCCTGGCGCTGGTCCAGGGGCAGGCGCTGGCATGCGGATGCCCGGTGATTGCGACGACCAACACGGGGGCCGAAGACCTGTTCACGGACGGCCTTGAGGGGTACATCCTGCCGGTGGGCGATGCCGAGGCGATTGCGGACAGGCTGCAGATGCTGGCTGACGATCCGGCGTTGCAGCAGAGGTTGAGCGAAGCCGCGCTGCGGCGGGTCCACCTGCTGGGGGGCTGGACGGACTATGGAGACCGGTGGGAGCGGCTGCTGCGGGAGCTGACGGGAGCGTTGCCGCCACCTACGAACTGAACGAGTTCTACCCTGTCGGCGTCGGCCAGAAGGGTGCCGGGCCAATCCTTCCGGGAGATGACTCGCCCGTTGTGTTCGATGGCGACGCGGTCCGGCCGGAGACCGAGGTCAGCGACGAACTGCGCCAGGCTGGGCTGTGCGGCGGTGTCGAGGACCCGGGGCTGGCCATTGAAGAGGATGGTCAGGGGCATAGCGTAGGGTATCAGGCACAGAACGGAAATCTCCTTCGGGGGAGGCCCGTGCTGGCGGATGCCCTCTAGTGAACGGGAGAGACCTCCCGACGCCCCGGGAGAAGATGGAGGACGGACCGGACCCGGAGAGAGATGCGTTGGCCTAGTCGGCCTATCGGAACAACGGCTGGGCTCTCGCCGAAGATCTGGCGGCTGGCGTTGCAGAGCAGGTGAACGGCGTCGCGGACGTCGCGGTCGTCGGTGCCCGAAGCGCTATGGAGGTCGAGAGCCTGGTTATCGATGAGGTACTCGATAGCATGGCCGATGCTTTCGAGGGCCTGGCCGCCGAGACGGCTGGGCCTGCGGAGCGTGGGATTGGCACCGAGGTGCTGATGGCGCTGACCGAACATTTGGTCTGGTTGGGGCGGAGTGGCGGGAGCGGGAAGATAGGCGAGGGCGGACTGGGTGGACATGTGGGAGCCTCCGAGACTTCCCTATCGGCGCTTTGAGCGGAGACTTTAGCTGCCAGAACGACATTTTTTCTGACGGTTAGCGCAAGGGCCAGAGGTGATTCAGGGGGCCATGGCCCTTGCCGAGCGGGACTGCGGTTCGCATGGCATGGGCAACGTATGCCTTTGCTGCCTCCGCTGCCTGACGGGGTTGGTCGCCAAGAACCAGGCGGCTGAGGAGGGAGGAGGAGAAGGTGCAGCCAGTTCCGTGGGTGGAGGAGGTCTGGATCTTTTGTCCCGGTAAGGTCCAAGGGGATGAGTCAGATACAAGGAGGAGTTCGTCCGGGGGATCCAGGTCTCCACCGGTAACCACCACGGACAGATCTCTGCCGAGTCTCTGGAGATCGGACGCTGCTCCGAGGAGGTCCGATCCGGGGGGGAGATCGCGGTCCAGGAGGGCTCCGAGTTCGGCGATGTTGGGTGTGACCCAATCGACGAGCGGGAGGAGCTCGGAGCGGATTGCAGAGATGCCGGCGGGGTCTAGTAAGGGCTTTCCTGAGCTGGACTTGACGACGGGATCGAGGACCACGGCCACGGGTTGCTGACGGCGCATGCGGGCCAGAAAGGCGGCTACGGCGGAGACGTTGCCGGCGGTGGCGAGCATGCCGATCTTGATGCCTGCCGGAGGGAGATCGTCGAGTAGGTGGAGAAGGGTATCGGTGACGGTATCTAGGGCAATGGGATGGGTTGCGAAGACGCCCAAGGTATTCTGCACGGTCAGCGCGGTGATGCAGGAGGTGCCGAAGAGGCCGTGCGCTGCAAAGACCATGAGATCGGCGGTGATTCCGGCTCCGGAGGAGGGGTCGAAGCCTGCGATGGTGAGGACGGTTTTCATGTTGGGCATGACCGGTTGCGCTGGTGTAACGGTAGCAAACGGTGGTGATTTGTGTGGTGTGGGTGGTTATGTGTCGATACGTGGGGGTTCGGGGTGGCCTGGGCTCCAAGCGGCTTTGCTGAGGCTTTGGGGTCTGGGGGGGATGGGAGTTTGGCTAGGGTTGGGAGCGTGAGGGGTCACGGTCTGGGCGACGTAAGATGGGCTGGCGTTGCGGGGGCGGTGAATGACGGAAGCAGAGGCGCGGGACCGGCTGATCGTTGCGCTGGATGTGACGTCGGGGCGCGAGGCGATGGAGATGGTGGAACGGATGGAGGGTGCCTGCCGCTGGTTCAAGGTGGGGATGGAGCTTTTTTACAGCGGCAAAGGCGGTGTGGAGGGGCTGAACGTTGTGGAGAGCCTGCGGGAGCGTGGCTTTGAGGTGTTTCTCGATCTGAAGCTGCACGATATTCCGAACACGGTTGCCGGGGCGGTTCGGTCGCTTCGGGGTGCGGGCGCCTCCCTGCTGTCGGTGCATGCGGGCGGGGGTGCGGCGATGCTGGCGGCGGCGCGGGATGCGGTTGGATCAAGCGGCGTCCGCCTCGTGGCGGTGACGGTGCTGACGAGTATGGATGCGGAGCAGATGCGCGGAGTCGGCGTGAGCGACGGGCCGGCGGAGCAGGTGCTGCGGCTGGGGACGCTGGCGTGGGATGCGGGGATCGATGGGATGGTGTGTTCGGCGGAGGAGGTAGGAGCGATGCGGTCGGCGCTGGGGACGGGGGCGCTGCTGGTGGTGCCGGGGATCCGACCGACGGGGGTGGCGGCCGGCGATCAGCGGCGGGTGGCGGGGCCGGGGGAGGCACTGCGGCGGGGAGCGTCGATGCTGGTGGTGGGCCGGCCGATCACGCGGGCGGATGATCCGGGAGCGGCGGCACGGGCGATCCTGCGGGAGATGGGCGAGGCGCCCTGAACTGTGACGGAGGCTTCGATCCGCGATCCCTTGGCTCCGTATCCTTTCGCTCCGCATGCTTCCGCTCTGCATCCATTCGCTCCGCATGCCTTCGCTTCGTGATCCCGGCTGGCCAGCAGCAGCGATTGGCTGGTAAACGGCGGCGGGTCTAGGCAATAATGGCGACACACCATGACCTCCAGACGCTTTGCGCTCGCTCCGCTTTCCGTGTTCTTGACCCTTGTCCTCAGCTGCCTTGCCGCCCGTGCGGCGGACAACTCGGCGCCGCACCTGGAGAAAAGGGGGGCTGTGACCCAGCTGATTGTGGATGGCAGGCCGTTCCTGATGCTGGGCGGGGAGCTGCATAACTCGAGCTCCTCGAGCCTGGAGTACATGAAGCCGATGTGGCCGCGGCTGGCTGGGCTGCCGCTGAATACGTTGCTGACTCCCATCTCCTGGGAGCTGGTGGAACCGGTGGAGGGGCGCTACGATTTTGCGCTGATAGACGGCCTGATCAACCAGGCGCGGGAGCAGCATGTGCGGCTGGTGTTCCTGTGGCTGGCTGCGTGGAAGAATAGCGTCTCGAGCTACCCGCCGGTATGGGTGAAGCAGAATCCCGAACGGTTTCCGAGGGCGGTTCTGAACGGGAGCGTGTCGACGACTCTGAGTACACTGGCATCGAACAGCGGCGGCTTGCGCGATGCGGACGCGAAGGCTCTGGGTGCGGTAATGGAGCACATCAAGAGGATCGACGGAAGCGATCACACGGTCATCATGATGCAGGTGGAGAACGAGGTTGGGACGCTGACGGATACGCGCGACCACTCCCCTGCGGCCAATCGCGGGTTCGCCTCGGCGGTGCCGGCGGAGGTGCCGAGGTACCTCAAGGCTCATCGCGAGGCGCTGAACCCTGAGCTTCGCGATCTGTGGGTGGCGCATGGGGAGAGGGCGTCGGGAACGTGGGCGGAGATGTTCGGGGACTCCTCGCGTGCGGATGAGATCTTTATGGCGTGGAACTACGCGCATTACGTGCAGGCCGTCGCGGCGGCGGCGAAGGCTGCTTACGACCTGCCGATGTACGTGAATGCGTGGCTGGGTGGAGGGGACAGGGCTCCGGGATCGTACCCGAGCGGAGGTCCGCAGCCGCGTGTGATCGACATCTGGAGGTCTGCGGGGACGGCGCTGGACCTGTACGCGCCTGATCTTTACCAGACCAACTTCGCCGATTGGGCGACCCAGTATCACCGTCCCGACAACCCGCTGTTTCTGCCGGAGACGAACGGCGGAGCGGCGGGGGCGGCATGGGTCTTCTACGCCGTGGGCGAGCACGCGGCGATGGGCTTCTGCCCGTTTGCGATCGATGCGGCCTTTTCCCCTGAGGCCGCGCTGACGACGGAGCCGTCGCTGGCCGCCCTGGTCAAGGGAACGGGCGAGCTTGGCCAGAGCTACACGGCCATCAACGCGATCGCGCCTATCCTGCTGGAGCAGCAGGCGAAGGGAGATGTCCACGGCTTCAACCTGAGCAAGCAGCACCCCTCGGTCGAGTTCACGATGAAGGGCTACAGCGTCGAGGTATCGCTCGACCAGGTGTTCGGGTACCAGTCGGACGTCGGCTACGGCCTGCTGATGATGACGGTGGACGACGAGCGGACGGGGCGGGCGGAGTTGCTGGGTGTGGGGAGGGGATTTCGGGTGATTGTGAGCAGCCGGACTCCGGGGAGACACGTGGGCTTCGCAGCGATCGACGACGGCCGGTATGAGGACGGCAAGTGGATCGCGGGGCGGCGTTTGAACGGGGATGAGACGGACCAGGGCGGGGCGTGGAGGTTTGACCCGCGCGCGATCCATACGGAGAGGGCTGCTCTCTATAGGTACTGAGGGCAGGTACTGAGGGGCGTGGGGCACTGAGGCCGGCGTGAGGGCTGCGTGTTGTTTGGGAGCGCACCCTCCGCTAAGTCCCTCGTGCGGGTGCACTCGAGAAGAGGTTTACCCATATTGCGGAAATTGATTCCACTTACTGTGGGCGTGGCGCCGACTTCGGGGCGGAGTTGGGGGTGCTTGATGGGGTGCACCGTCGCGTTTTGAGAGGAAAGGGGGTATTTGGCTGATTACGGCGTTTGGCTCGCCAAGTGCAAGATACTGCATGTAACTAGAAACTACTGAATCTCTGGAGTGTCTCTCATGCACAGCAAAATCGCTACCTCTCTCGCCTTGGCCATCATCGCAACCATCCCGGCTTTTGCCACAACCCTCACGCCCGGCGCTTCCGTTGCTCCGAGCATCTACAGCGCAGCTGGACTTACCTCCGCGTCTGCCGTTATCACCAGCGTCATCAGCCCGGGCACCTTTACGGCGACCTACCAGACCCAGGTGTTTCACGACTCGAACAATGTGTTCTGCTCGGGCTGCCTGGACTTCGTGTACTTCGTCTCGAGCTCTGGACCCGGCGTGATCGAGCGTGTCACCGGCTTCGCTTTTGACAGCTTCAAGACCGACGTTGGCTACATCCTGAATGGCGGCGGCATCGCTCCGGTGGTTTCAGACCGCACCGTGAACGGGGACGTCGTCTCGTTCGCTTTTGACACCAAGGGTCTCGCCAGCGGTCAGATCAGCGACTTCTTCGTAATCCAGACCAACGCGACTCAGTTCACCAATGGTCTGTTCTCGATCCAGGATGGATCGGCTGGAACGGGCCCGGCTTACATGCCAACGTCCGTGACACCTGAGCCGTCCTCGCTTGTGCTGCTCGGCTCGGGCCTGATCGGTGCAGCCGGTGCACTTCGCCGCAAACTGTCGAAGGTGTAAGCATCCTGCTTTGCAGAGCCCCTGCCTTCGGGTAGGGGCTTCCTGTTTGTCACGGGGTGCGCTTGGGCCTAGCGGGGTTAAACGGGGTTCCGTTCGAGCGGAGACGTGGGGCCACGCTATAGGCGGTATGGGCTGTCGGGAGGCTCGGGACGAAAGCTCGCTGCCATGACCCGATCAGGGTATTCACGGAAGACAACGCCCAATGGAAATATCTCCAATTATGCGCGTGAATCTTCTTGCAACGTCGTCCGGCCCCCTTCCCTCCTCCATGACCAGTATCCCGCTCACCCTGCTGATCCGGCCCTCGTGCGGTCTGCCGGGAGATTACTCCTACTTCACCGATAGCACGACGCTGCTGCGCATGCTTCGGGAGAAGACTGAATTACGCGCGTCGGTTCTGGAGCGCTTCCAGCGGGACCTGCGGCTGGGTGCGAGCGTTCCCCTGCGGGCGGTGGAGCTGAGCAACCGGACGTTGACTGAGATTGGATACTTCATCGACTAGGTGCTGGGCGGGGGCGACCGGCGGGGCGGGGCTCTTCCGAGTGCTTTGGAGGCGTTGCTCTGGCCGGCCCGGGTGGGCTCAGCCATTCGTGGATGGTGTCTGGGCGGAACTGTGGGCGGGACCATGGGAGCACATCTTTTCCGCTGGGGGACTGGGCATGGATCCTGGGTCGATCGTGCGTTTGCCTGGCCAACTTCGGGTGGTGTGGCTGCCGTGTTTACGGCCGGAACAGGTGCGGGGATCCTTCGCTTCGCTCCAGGATGACAGCAAGGGTGGAAGGAGACGAGCGGTGGCGTATGTGTGGGACTCGTTGCTGTGTCGACCCGAGGGGAGCGGGCTGGGCGAGTGTTGTGGGGGCTTGTTAGTGGTGATCCAAGGTGGGAGGCGCGCTTGCCTCGGTGCAGGTTTTGAAGAAACGGACGGCTCCGTGGGATCATCAGATGGAAAGCTGATTGAGAGATGGGGTTCGGATGTCCACTACGAATGAGTTGCCGATTGCGATCTATTATGAGCAGCCGAACTGGTTCAAGCCGCTGTTTGCGGAGCTCGACCGTCGGGGTGCGAGCTATGTTGCGTTGAGTGCGGTCGAGCACACGTATGGACCGGAGGACCGGCCCGAGGAGCAGTTTGCGCTGGTGCTGAACAAGATGAGTCCGTCGGCCTGGAATCGGGGGCATGGGGACCAGATCTTTTATACCCTGGGGTATCTGGAGCACCTGGAGGCGCGGGGGGTGCGGGTGGTGAACGGGGTGCGGGCGTTTCGGAGCGAGCTCTCGAAGGCGGCGCAGTTGACGATGCTGGAGCGGCTGGGGCTTCCCTACCCGAAGTCGCGGGTGATCCACCGGGCGACGCAGGCGGTGGAGGCATCGGACGGGCTGCGGTGGCCGGTGGTGGTGAAGCCGAATATTGGCGGCAGCGGGAGCGGTGTGAAGCGGTTCGACCGGCGCGAGCAGATGGCGGAGGCGGCGGCGATTCCAGACGGGCTGATGCTGGGCATGGATACGACGGCGCTGGTGCAGGAGTTCGTTCCGGCGCGCGGGTCGCACATCATTCGGGTCGAGGTGCTGGATGGGCGGTATCTGTACGCGATCAAGATACATATTACCGGCGAGACGTTTGACCTGTGCCCGGGAGATATCTGCAGGACGCCGACGGGCGAGGAGTTGAACAGGTCGATCTGTGCGGTGGACGCGCCGAAGAGTGGTCTGACGGTGGAGGCGTTCCTACCGGAGCCGGAGGTAATTGCGGAGGTCGAGCGGATGATGGAGGCGGCGGGGATCGAACTGGGCGGGGTGGAGTACATGATCGACGATCGAAATGGCGGACGTGTGTACTACGACATCAACGCGCTCTCGAATTTTGTGGCGGACGGTGAGCGGGTGGTGGGCTTCGACTCCTTTGTGCGGCTGGCCGACTGGCTGGAGCGGGAGGCGGCGGCGGTGAACCGTTTACGGATGGATGCTGCCGCAGGGGCTGAGCGAGAGACGATGGCGGGGGTTCGCTAATGCGGTATGGCTTCTGGCTGCCAGTATTTGGGGGATGGCTGCGCAACATCGAAGACGAACAGATGGAGGCGAGCTGGGAGTATGTGCGCGACCTGGCGGTGAGGGCGGAGGAGATCGGCTTCGACCTGACGTTGATCGCGGAGTTGAACCTGAACGACATCAAGGGTGTGGACGAGCCGTCGCTGGATGCGTGGTCGACAGCGGCGGCACTGGCGGCGGTGACGCGGAAGCTGGAGCTGATGGTGGCGGTGCGGCCGACGTTTCACAATCCGGCGCTGCTGGCGAAGCAGGCGGCGAATATCGACCGCATCTCCGGCGGAAGGCTGACGCTGAATGTGGTCTCGAGCTGGTGGAAGGATGAGGCGACGAAGTATGGGATCGCCTTTGACGAGCACGACGACCGGTATGCGCGGACCAGCGAGTGGCTGGATGTGATCGACGGCTGCTGGGGTGTGGGGGATTCCGGGAAGCAGGGAGAACAGAAGGAATTCACGCATGCGGGGAGGTACTACGACGTGCGGGAGAATGTGCTGTGGCCGAAGCCGGTGCGGGTGCCTCGGCCGACGCTGTATGCGGGTGGGGAGAGTGAGACGGCGAAGAACCTGATTGCGACGAAGTGCGACGCGTACCTGATGCACGGGGATGCGCCGGAGGCGGTTGGGGCGAAGATCGCGGACATGCGTGGGAGGCGGGAGCGGGCCGGGCTCACGCCGATGGTGTTCGGGGTAAGCGGGTACGCGGTGGTGCGGGACTCAGAGGCGGAGGCGCTGCGGGAGGTGGAGCGCATCACGGACGTGAAGCAGAGCGCGCGGGGGTACCAGAACTACCAGCAGTGGGTGACGGGATCGAAGCTAGGGACGGAGATCTCGCAAAAGGATTACTCGGTCTCGAACCGCGGGCTGCGGAGCGGGTTTGTGGGGACGGCGGCGCAGGTGAAGGAGAGGATGGAGGAGTTCCGGGCGGTGGGCGTGGACCTGGTGCTGCTGCAGTCGAGCCCGCAGAGGGAAGAGATGGAGCGGTTCGGGGCTGAGGTGATCGAGGGGTAACGGCGGTGCGGGACGGGGGAAAAAGCGGACCCTGGACGGATCCGCCTCGGTGTTTTCATCTGAATGGTGCTTAGCGGGTGCGGTTAGAACGGTGATGGTCAGGTCTTCGGTTCCGGAGTTCGGGGTCACGATGCCGAAGTAGTTGAAGTTCGGCAGGTCAAGCCGGACCGAGGAGCCGTCGGCGAAGTGGACGATGTGGCTGTTGCTGGCCCAGTCGATGTCGGTCCCGCTGAGGAAGCCTTCCAAGAGCGGTTGACGTGGGTGGCTCTTGATTTGCCACCGTGTATCATCCCGCAGGGCATGCATAAGAGTACCTACGATCGGGTGATGCTCCGCCGTAAAACCGGCTCGCTCTGGTTAGCAGCCGACAGGTTCGAAGAGACCGATCCTAAGAAGCATTTCAGGTTATTGCGGACTCTCCTGGCGACTGGTCACAACGACGTGGGCCTCATGGCAAATGTGGCTAGCCTGTACTCCGGAGGACTGGGAGTAAGGCCCAGCCGCTCTCAGGCGCTCCGCTGGAGTAAACGCGCATGGCGAAGGGGCTTGTCCATTGCAGCGCTGAACTTCGGTATCGACGAAGTAGGGGCTTCTCGCCCCAACTCTGCGGTGAAGTGGTTCCGGAGAGCAATTGCACTAGGAGCTTGTTGAAATAGCTTTTGGCCGGGATGCGATTGTTAGTAGAAGACGTGATTGGGGCGGTGGTGTGTTGTGCCGGGGCGCTGAGGTCCTCTCAGGAGAGGGGTTTTTGGACAGTCA
>JAABUK010002419.1_pt1 | contig 33479 bp, 39 predicted proteins | sample 5559141 | NCBI WGS metagenome assembly JAABUK01 (sample SAMN10711869, study PRJNA513367) | rock metagenome | isolation source: Antarctica rocks | place: Antarctica: Victoria Land, Pudding Butte nord | collected 2016-01-03 | reverse complement strand
TACGAGAAACCGACAATCGCTACATTGCTGATAAGCTCCTGCAAGATGAGGATGTCGTGTTCGAGCTTCTACGAACGAGGATCAAGACCATACGTAACAAGAAAGGTTCGAGTCAAAACAAATTTTCATCATCTCCTGTACTTACGCTGTACAACGTTAGGCTCTGCTTCGAGCGCATCTTCACCCACGTTTTCACGAGACGACGCCAAACCTGATCCTAAGATCGCCGAGAATACGAACGATGTGGGTGATCGCCATGAGGGTGAACAGGACGGCACATTAGATACAAGCTAGCGGGCATCATGCATCCAGGTTGGGTGTGTGAAGCATTTGATTATCAAGGTGGCGTCACCTACGAGCTGAGGGCCGCGTGAACCTAGCCATCGTTTGCTACTATTCTCAGTCCACAAATGTCGTTCTACATGAGGCAATGACGAATATTGTTCCCGGACCCTCGCTCTTCTTCTTTCGCCAGTGTTAACCCTTTAAATCCTCAGCTCATGAATTTAAAAGATTCGTTTGATTTATCAGGCAGCCACCATTCAGAACAGGAAGAAGCATCTCGGCTAAGTGTCTTACAGACCTGTTTCGTTTTCTCAAAGATTCTAGTGAGTTGTTGAGTATGAATTAACCAATCAACATCTAAATACATTGTGATAACTGAGATTTCAAGACGTGAAGTGATCAAGATATTGCTATGTAAGATTGAGTTGATTGAAAGATATGACTAAAGCGACTTTAATGTAGTACTAGCTGAACAGATCTCTTCATTCTCAAATGATCATCTTTAATCATTAAATAAATCAATTAATTGATTACGAGATCAAAAAACTAATTATTCAAAATGATCTTTGTATCACAACTGCACTACTATGAAAATCAAATGAACATACAAATACTAGTTAAATGTAATGATAACAGCATCAATTAACGTAGAAATGTCAGATAATGTGAATTATAATATATATTTAATATTATAACAATATTAATCAATTTCTTTACATGCAGAATGTTTACATAAGACGAAGAAAAACATAAAAGCATAAGTGAAAGCTTGTTTATAATTTCTTTGTTAACATAAAAGCTTTGCTCTTTGAATTGCATAAGCTGCTTAATTCAAAGATATTCATAGAACATCTGCAACAGTAAGAGCAATTATAAAAGCAGTTCGTTTCTTTTTATTCTTGAATCAATATATATAACAAGATTTTTTTCAATTTAAAGCTATGAATTCTTAAAATATAAACATGAAATATTGTGAAAAGTTCTTATCACAGCACATTGAATTTTATTCTTCTTTCTTCTTTCATGTGACATGCTTTTAATCTTGATGCTTTCTCAGTATAACACTTGTTTTATCTGTATATATTATATGATCTCAGTTTTTTGTTGTAAGATAGTATCATGATGTCAGATCATTAACTTGATTTAAAACATAAATTGTCAATATTTTAAATAATCTTGATTCATTGAATCTGTTTTGCAGTTCAATGAATCAAGTCATCAATCTAGTCATCATTATCTTAATTTAGTCTCAGCAATTCTGTTTTGATCATCTCAGTCGTGTACACAAACTTCTGCAATCTTAAGTCAATAAAACTACTGTCTAGTCTTGATTCTGCTTGATTCATGTATATAAAAGTCAAGTTTTTATTCTTTTCTTTCACTCTTTGTCTTTCATCTTATACATTATTTGATGTATTATCTTGTATTTAGATTCTATCAAAGTAATAATAATATCAGTCTTTTATATTAATAGTATTTCTAGTTTAGCTCAGTTTTTGACATTATGAAAGATCTACACTTTCTGCAACATTTTCATATATTGAAATCTTGTTTAGTTATTCTTTTGCTTAAATGAAGTCGCTTCACAATTTCTTGATCAACGATGAGTGTGCTGTTGAACAGTTTACTCAAAGTATGATTGAAAATTCAGTTGAGATCTTTCGCGTAATGCAAGAGCTTCAAAATCAAGTTCGACAACATGATGTTATTATTTTGTTCTCATTCATCATTTTCAGTTTTTCAGTCTATATAAAATTGAATTCTCAGTCTCTTGTGATAATAACTCAAATTGTTGCACAAATCTTAAACAATCAATCTCTTCTTATCATTCACTTCTTTGTGAACTTTGTCATTGTCTTTATTGCTTCTAGATTCAAGAAGCTTCTTGACATATTTGAATATAAAAGAAACAAAGATTAATTGAATGCATGAGAGCAGAGTCTGATACAGCGCATGAACATAAATGATGATCATTACTTCTTTTATCGAGTCAAGATCATCTATGTTGAGTCACGACTCATCATAAATAAGAAGACTTACAATTTAATGAGTCAATATTGAGTCAATGATCTCTGTATCATTTTCATCTTTGCAGATTGACAACATAAGTTGCATCATTGCTGCAACAACTTTTTCAAGACAAAAGATGTTCATTTATATCTTTGCAAAACTTTGAAGCAAAATATGAATAACTTTGTTGACTATTACAATCTCTTTTATCAAAAGAAAGAACATTCTTTGATGAAAGATTTCTTGTTGATTGACTGTCTGAAGTGCAATGTCAATTATTTCACTCAAGTCATCATTTTTTTCTAATGAAATCTTGATGAAATTCAATCATTTATTTTTCATCAATGAGTTCAAGCATTTTTTAACATTGATGAAAAGCTTCAGCAGCTTAAGCATCATTAATCTCACTTCATCTTCATTATTGTTTTATTCATCAAAGTCAAGAGCATCTTTGCATTGACTAGTAATTTTTTGAGTTCAAAGATCATCATCTTTGTGACTGTTGTTTCAACAATGTTTTCATTTCTTTCTTTCTCATCTCTTGATAAGTTAATGAATTTAAACTTCATCATTATCATCATTCAAGATAAGACTCTGATCATTTCTGAAATCAAGAAAATCTGCAACAAGTGAAAGTTATGTTACTATTGCAAATTGCAACATTCAAGCAAAATTGCTAAAGAATGCTCAAATAAGAAGTTCTTCACTTTGCATATCATGAATGTTTATGACAATGACATCATCAGTATAAATGAAGAAGTCTCGCTGTTTGCAAGAAAAGTTTAGTCTTTGAGCTAAGTTGCGCTCAGAAATCTGTATACATATTATTTTGTTTACTAGTCTCAATCTTTTCATTCTCACTTCAATCATATAGAAAGTTTTCTGCTAAATTTATCTTAAAACTTTTTGAATTCAATTTGACATTCAAAGATAATCACATGATAATATTTTGTATTCTACATTAAGTTCAATCTAAAGTTCTCACTTTTGCTTTGATTGATAGTGAAGTTTTTGCTTATGTTTTTATGAATAAATTCTTCATGCAACAACATCATTTTCTCTTGCATCAATTAACTCACTCTTGCAAACTTCAAGAATTTAATGATCAAGTCACTTTAATTGATAACATTACTCATGTTGTTGAAATCACAATGATTCTCAATGAACACATCAAAAGACTATTCTTTTATGTCATTGAATTAAGTCAATACTTCATCATCATGAGTTTATCATGACTTCATTATCACGTCATTGATGTCAATTTTGAACACAATATTCTCATTTTATCTTTCTTCTTCTGTCATAATTATTATTGTCAATTTCTCATCAAGATTTATGATTTTAATCAACAAGAAGAAAATTTCTCACTTGAAGTTAACAAAGTAACTTTTCTTCAGTCTTGCTCTCAATTCACTCACAAGAAGCAACTCAGTTCATGAATCATTTACAAGAAGCAATTCAGTCTATGTTAGAAATCAGCATAGAGCGAGTCATATGAGTGTAATGTAACGAGTATATAAATGCTAAGAAAGAAAAGTATCTAGAAGAAAAGAATTGACTATCTATATGACTCAGAAGAACATAAGCTAACTCTGAATAGAGTTGACTTCAAAACAAGTCTATGCTCTAGCGACGAGCGATCGGCGATAGTTCTCAGAATAGTCATCAACATAGTCATCAACATAGTCATCAATGAAGATGCGTAGCTAGAATCGTAACAGTCTACAGATTGTTCACAAGAAACAATTCAGCATTCAGTTCACTTATGTTACGAGCGTGCTCAGTCTTTTACTGAGACGCGCGTTCTTGAAGCAAGTCTAGACTCTATCGAGTTTAGAACTCTTCTTTCTTCTATACATATAGTCTTCGCATCTCGATAGATCTTACTCTTTAGCTTTGAATTCTCATTTACCTGATTTACTCTTCATTTACCTGTATTTCTATGACTTGCTCTAGACATGATTCTAACATTATTCAAAGCTTCGTACATATCACACGACAGTGATTCACTTTCTAGTTGAGTCGATTTTTGCAGCTCTACGATCGAAAGCAAAAGCTTTGCTACATGCATGTAGTAGACGTAAAACAGAAGATAACAGTTGATCTCTTTACTGAGTTCATCATCAGAACTGAAACCAGCAATTTCAGTAGAATCAGAACTCAAACTCAGAAAGTTCAATAGAAATCAGAAATTTCTAGAATCAGAAGTTGAACTCAGAAATTTCAACAGCATGAACAGAACAAGCTCTGCGACGCGTTGCAGACATGAATCGACTCTCGATTAATCAGACTCAATTGATCAGAAGTAAGTTTGCTACAAAGACAGATAATGATTAATCTTGTCATTGAGCTCGTCACTTGATAGTGAGTCTGCTTGAACGACACTTGAAGTGAGTCTGCTACAATGACATCAGAATTCGATTCAGCAACGAATCTTTTATTCGTACCTTCTACGATTTACCTCTATTCACGACATTGACAACAACAGCAAAGATGATATGTACTGCAGACAGAGTAGCATATACTATATGTCTCAAGAAGATAGAACATATACTATATGTCTGAAAACATGAAGATATGAGCTGAAACTCGTTCATCATTGAATATTGAAAGCTGAATAGAAAGAGTTGACTTGAATGACAAGAATAATGAGTCTGCTTCAATGACACGTTCAATAGTGAGTCTGCTACAAAGATAAGTCAATAGTTGATCTCTTGATTGAGTCAGTCAATGAACAGAACAAGCTTTATCGAATGTAATAAATATGAACAGAACAAGCTCTGCAACGTGTTGCAGGCATGAATCAAAAGACAACAGTTGATCTCTTGATTGAGCTCATCATTGAACAGAACAAGCTTTACTACATGCGTGTAGTAAACACGAATGAAACAAGCTCTGCTACATGCATGTAGTAAACATGAACAGAACAAGCTTTATCAAATGCAATAGACATGAATCAGAAGTAAGTCTGCTTCAATGACATTTGACAAGAAGAAATAGACTTGAAACGTTTGATGAAATGAGCTTGAAACACTTTATGTCAAGAAGAGAGCTTGAAACACTCTATATCAAGAAGAGAGCTTGAAACACTTTATATCAAGAAGAAATAGACTTGAAACGTCTGATGAAATGAGCTTGAAACGCTCAATGAAATGAGCTTGAAACACTCAAATAGAACGATAACAAAATGAACAAGAAAGAAAGAATTGATTGAAGCAATGAGATCATTGCTTGACTGAGAGAAGAAAGTAATGTTACAAGCATGCTCAGTCTTCTACTGAGACGCACGTTCTTGAAGCAAGCCTAGACTCTATCGAGTCTAGCGCTTCTCTTTCTTCTGTACATATAGTCTTTGCATCTCAATAGATCTTACTTTTTAGCTTTGAATTCTCGTTTATCTGATTTACTCTTCATTTATCTGTATCTTTATGACTTGCTTTAAACATAATTCTAACAACTTGCAAAAAGTAATTTAGTTCTCAATTTACTTGAAAGAAGCAACTCAGTTTTCAGTTCACTCACAAGAAGTAATATAACTTCTTGTTTGCTTACAAGAAGCAATTCAATTCATGAATCACTTACAAGAAGTAATTCAGTCTACAGATTGCTCATAAGAAGCAATTCAGCACTCAGTTTGTTCATAAAAAGCAATTCAGTTCTCAATTCACTTGCAAGAAGTAACTCAGTTTTTCATCTGCTCACAAGAAGCAATATAACTTCTCATTCACTCATAAGAAGCAAATCAATACTCAGCTCATTCACAAGAAATAAATTTCGTTTAATCTTGTCTTTCATCTGAAACAAGAAGCTTTTAATTGTATTTTTCAAGTCATTCAAAAGAAATACTCATCAAAAATCAAGTGTTGAAATTCTTTTCTTTTTAAAACTTCTATTGTTTTTCAAGTAAATCAATTTAATTGATCTTTTATACAACTTGACATAATTGAGTTAAAAGCTCAAAGCTTTGATCATGCTACTTGTGTCAAAGATATTGAAGTGTTTAGCATCATTCTAAAGAAAATTGATGTTTTCTTGAATCTTGAGTTAATCTCATCTTCTAATCTAGACTCTAATGAGTCAAAATCGCGTCACACAACTTTGACTGTTTGTTCAAAGAACAGCTCAACTCTTGCTCAGTTCTCATCTTACTCTCAAGACAGTACATATGATAAGAATCATCATCTGAATCTTTATCAAATGAAAAAGAAATTTCATTTGACTGCATTCATGACACAAGAAGATCTTGAAGTTTATTGATAAAGTAAGAATGTTGATTCAGTTACAATTTTATCATTCAGATATTTTAAGTTTCTAGACATCTTCTTCAAGAAAAATGTCGATATCTTGTCTTTGCATCAAGCTCATGATCATGTTATACATCTTAAAGAAGATGCTCAACTCTCAGTCTTCACTTTGTACAACATGAGTTGTGATGAAATTCTAGAACTTCAATGTTATCTGAATGAGAATCTGAGCAAAGATTTCATTTGAATCAATCACTTTCAGATGATTGCTTCTGTTTTCTTCATCAAGAAACTCAAAGAAGAACTTTACTTCTGTATGAACTATCAAGATCTGAACACTATTACAGTCAAGAATCAATATTCTTTGTCTTTGATCTCAAAAACGCTGATTCATTTAAATCGAGCTAAAATCTTTATCAAGCTGAATATTATCTTTGCATTCAATCGACTTTGAATCAAAGAAGAAGACGAAGCTTTCATCATTTTTCATACTTGATTTGAATTATTCAAGTATTTAGTCATGCTCTTCAATTTATGTAATAAATTTGTCTCATTTCAGAAGTACATTAATAATATTCTTTGCAAACATTTAAATAAGTTTTGTACAGCTTATTTGAATGATATCTTGATTTATTTTGACAATGAACTTAAGCACAAGATTCATGTCAAGCTCATTTTGCAAAAGCTGCAAGAAGCAAATTTTCAGATGAATATAATCAAATGCAAGTTTCATGTCACTTAAGTCTTGTATTTAGAATTGATAATCATCATTGAAAAGATCAAGATGAACTCTTTTAAAATAAACATCATTGTCAACTGACTCATCTTGATCAATGTTAAAGACATTCAAAGTTTTCTAGATTTCATGAACTTTTATAAAAGATTCATTTATGACTATAGTAGAATAACTACTTCGCTCACTCATTTCATCAAAAAGATGTACTCTTTGTCTGATTTCAGAAATGTCAGAATGCATTCAACATTCTTAAGAAAATCTTCACTTTCAAGATTATTCTTCATCATTATAATTCAGATCACAAGATTGTGATAGAAATCAATGCTTCAAACTATGTATTCAAAGACATTCTTTCTCAATATGATGAAAATGAGATTCTTCATTCAGTTACTTACTTTTCAAAGAAGCATAACTCAGTCGAGTGTAACTACAAGATCTACGACAAAAAATTCATGATCATTGTTTGCACTTTCAAGAAATGATGATCAGAGCTTGAAGACTTTATCTATTCTGTCAAGATGATCATAGATCACAAAAATCTTGAGTATTTCATATCAATTAAGCAGTTGAGTTATCATCAAGCTTGTTGAAGTGAGTTTCTATCTAGATTCAACTATTGCATCGCTTATCATCTCAACAAGATCAATGATAAGTTGAATGCTTTGATACATTACTCAGAAGATCTTTTTAAAAAGAGAGATACATTTGATTCTTAACATCAATATCAACATTAAACAATTCTGAAAACTCATGTTTTAAATCTTGATATTGTTGAGAATCTTGCTCTTGATATCTTCAACATTAAAGTCATGAAGCTTCAGTTACAAATCATCATTCTAGATTCAATTCAGTTACATCTGTTTTCAATTATCTCAGCATCTTTGCAAATTTTAGTTCTTATGAATTTAAAAATTGAAAAATTCAACATTAAAAACATCAAGTCTCAGCTAAATCAAGACACTTTGAATCTTGATGAAGATTCTGCTAACATTTTCACTCAGACATTATGAAAGTAAGTTAAAATCAATGATAAATTTGCAATTCAAATAATTGAAGTGCTTTGCAATGAAGCACAACATCACAACAAGATTTCTTTAACTGAGTGTGAAAAACACGAGAATCATCTGTACTTTCAAGAAAGAAAGTACATACTCAACTCAAATAAACTACGTCTTTGTATCATTCAGCTTGCTTATGATAATGTCATCAATGATCACTCAGAAAAAGCAAAAAGCTATGAACTGATTAGTTGAGTTTACTGATGATCAAACATTTATAAGTATGTTCAATGCTTCATACAAAACTGTCACATGTGCGCACATTTTAAGCTCTTTAAACAATGAACTTAAGAATGATTGTATTTTCTTTCAGTTTTCAAACGTTGTTGACATAATATCTTCATGAACTATATAAATTCTTTATCATTCAGTATTTTCATGAATATTACATATAAATATGTTTTAATCTTCATTGATCATTTTATCAAAATGAAACATTTAGTTCTCATCACTTTTATGAAAGTTGAAGAAGTTATCAACTGCTTTTATGCTTATGTTTGAAAACATCATGATTTACTCAAGTTCTTTGTATTTGATTGAAATACACAATTCATCTTTGATGTCTAAAAGCATATGTGTAAAATGTTGAAGATAAACATTAAGTTATTAACAATATATTACTCTGAAATCAATGATCAAATTGAAAGAATCAATGCTATCATGAAGCATTATCTTTGAGTCTTCATTAACTACATGCAAAATGATTGAACTAAGTGACTTTCTGAAGTTGAATTCATCATTAATAATGCATTATCATTAACTACTTTAACATCATTCTTCTTGATCAATTCAAATCAGAACTTATGTTTAAACTTTGAATCTTTTGAGTCTTTGCTTAAGAATCTTACATTTCAAGCTTGAAACAAGTTAATTAATGTTGAAAAGTTCATTAAGAAGATGAAGAAATTAACTGAGCATCTACGTGATGAGATGTTTATAGCTTAGATCATTTATGAATTCAATGTCAATCTCTCTTGTTGTTCTTGTTTTAAATACTTCATTGAAGATGAAGTCTGACTGAATGTTTGCAATCTCAGCATTACTCACTTTACTGTTAAGTTAAATGATCATAATGTTGATTTCTTCAAGATCAAGCATGTTTTCAAGAACAATTTTCTGATCATTGAATTAAATCTTTCAACATTCATGAAGATTCATTTAATCTTTCATGTCATTCTTTTGAATCATATCACAAGTGATTTTCTTTCAAATCAACATCAAAAATCTTAAAAACTCATTATTATCAAGAATGATAAAAAATTCTGATATGTAAACAGCATACTAAACTTCAAGCATGATAAATACTATAATTCATCTTTACTCAAATATTACATCAATTGAGAAAATCACTTTTCTACTTAAGAATTTTTCAATCTTCTGAATAATTGTGAGCAAATGCTTAATGAATATCATCTCATCAATTCTGTTGTCAAAGAATCACATGTATTATTGTATGTAATATTTCAATGTCAATGTCAAGAACTTTAAGTTTAATCTTCATCATTTCAATTCAACTCAGATCTGACTCAGATTTTGTCTAAATTTATCTTAAACATTTTGTTTAAAATTTGACTTAAATGTGATTCAGATGTATTTTAGTCTTGTTTATGCATCATTATATTAAACTGCATTTCATTTTTCTTTTGCTCAAATCTGACTCAGATCTTGTTTAAATCTGACTCAGACATCTCATTTAAATCTGATTTAAATGTGACTCAAATGTGTTTCAATTTTGCTGTGCATCATTATGTTAAAATGCATTTTATCTCGTTTTACTTTTCAGACATCTTGCTTAGATTTGACTCAAATGTGACTCAGATTTATTCTAGTTTCATCTGTGCTTCATCACATTAAAATGCGTTCTCATTAATTCTTGTCTCATTTCAGTCTTTATCTTTGATTCTTTCTTATTTCATCTTGTTTCTTTTCATCATCTTGCAGAAGCTCAGTCTTGAAGAGAAAAGCTACTGTCATGATGTCAGATCATTAACTTAATTTAAAACATAAATTATTGATATTTTAAATAATCTTGATTCATTGAATCTGTTTTGCAGTTCAATGAATCAAGTCATTAATTTAATCATCATTATCTTAATTTAGTTTCAGCAATTCTGTTTTGATCATCTCAGTCATGTGCATGAACTTCTGCAATCTTAAGTCAATAGAACTATTGTTTAGTCTTGATTCTGCTCAATTCATGTATATAGAAGTTGAGCTTTCGTTCTTTTCTTTCACTTTTTGTCTTTCATCTTGTATATTATCTGATGTATTGTCTTGTATCTAAATTCTATCAAAGTAATAATAATACCAGTCTTTTATATTGATAGTATCTTTAGTCTAGCTCAATCTTTGACAGATAGTTTCAATGCATTCAATTCTTGCATCATTGAAATTGTATGAATTTTATTATGTCAGTGAATCAAAGTTTGTGATGAGATAAATAGTATTATTTGTAATTTGCTTAGATCTGTTGTCAAGTTCAAGTTGCTCAGCTCAACTCAAGTCGAGTTTTGAGTTTGAGTTGAGAGAAAAAGAGGTTGAATCTTTCTACATCAATCATCATCTCTATTGACTGTTATTTCTACTCAAGATAAGCAATATGCTATCTGATTCAGCTGTACACGTTGCGTTTACCAAGTCAATCATTTCAGGAAGAAGAGAAAGAGTAGTGAAATGTCGCGAGCGTACACTACGAAAGATAGCTCAAACAATGCCTACTGAAGAGAAGCTCATAGAGGTAGAAGATCAGTGATTGAAGGAACAAAGTTCGATGTTGAAAGCTCGAGAAAGATATGAAGAAGAGACGAAAATTACAATATAATTTGCTCTGTTTTCTCCGTTTTCTTCGGATTCTCAGGCGTTTGCGGCTTCGGAATGTTTAGAACGCTCAGCCCTATAGTCGATTCCTGGGCTCTGATTGGTCAAAAGCCTTAGCAATATATATATAGACTGTCTTATTAACTGTCAAGTAGAAACATGTGACGTTCGCATAATCGAAAACATCTGACCTGACGATCATATGACCATCCGTGATCCCTATTGTCATATATTCCGTAACCCATATAGACTTCGCCTACCCTCTGAGCAGACCCCGTCGAACATAGTCATCTGACAGATCTTGAGTGTATCAATTCTAATTAAAACATCTGCGATCGTCGCACACAAGCAATTGTTATATATGCAGATTCATTCAATGGTTGACCTCCTCAGCATCGCCTTGCTGTCACCAGGCCTAGCCGCCGCCAGGGGAAGCAAGGGCCCAACAGCTGCTCAGCGGCGCCAAGAACTCCCTCTATGTAAAGACTGAGCTAATGAAGTGGGTGAGTGGGAAAATGAGCTTCTCTGGCCGAAATCGAGGAGATGATGAACAACAAGAGTAGGGGGAGCATGCTATGTTTATGCCTTTGGGCAGCGGCGTTCCCCAGGGGGCCTAAGCAGGCAATCTCCGCAATCAGCCAATAGCGCCCTGTCAAGCAGGGGTGTATAAATCGCCGTTACAAGTCCTAATTCCACTCCAGACGATCCGCCACCACAATCGAGTGCAACGGAATAGGTTCTGATCCGGGCGCTTCTTGGTTCGCTACAGCCGTTGATGTCCACTGGCTCCCATTCGAAGCAAAAGTTTTATTAGCCTTGTTGATTTCGTGAAAGGTGCCGCCTGTGTCTGACTTCTGGCTCTTCCGGAGGGTAAAAAAAGAGAGGAGAGAAGTACGAAGCTCGGCAAAAACCTTTCCTATGTGAAGAAAGGGGGCCATAACTGGAAGGCTCACGGACAGCACCTCAATCGCAGGCTCTACAGCTGTCCAACTGCATATGCTGGTATACCCTATGTGACCATCAGCAATTTTGCGCATGACATGTAGATCAGGTTATGCCTACAAGTGATGTCCTCAATATTCGCCTTTACTATGACAACCAAGCGTATAATAGCAATGATCACGGATCTGGTCAGCATATCAGTCATGTAAGCTTGTGTCCGGTTATGGTCAATCCCACGTACAGTCCGCCCAGTAAGAAAATGCCTGCGACACTGATCTTTTTTGCTAAGGACAGTTGGAGACGCCATACTGCCGAAACTGGCAATGCTAAGATGACAATGTCCAGTACCAAATTCGTAGTATGGACACCGGTGATGTAGCTCAAAGGGTTGAAGCAGTGTCCGGGTGTCTCAATCTCCCAGGCCTTTCGCAACGGGTTGCATTGGAATGCCGCGGTGAAATTATTGGTTAGCATCCATAGAATCACCAAAGCCCCAACGATATTGGTCCATTGCCGGAATTGCTGGGTAGCAAATATTCTTCGGTAGAAGAGAAGAATCGATAGCTTGATCAGTGTCACTGCTACTCCATAAACCTGATAACCAGCATAATTCACCTTCCGAAATGTTAGGAAATGATCTCCTATATGTCCTGCGAGATGATATACCTTCCAGTATTTGATGAGGTCAGCGGGCGGGATTGTGATGAGGTGCCTGCCATTACCGTATTTGTTCACTAAATATGAAGCGTTTTAGTATCAACAGACCATGGAAGACTTCTCGATACACACAGAATATAAACACGACGGCATTTCCTATAGTGAACAGCTGAGAACAGTCAGCAAAGTAGTCGCTTTAACAACGACGATTGAGAAACCAACGGCTCCTACGATAATAACATAGTCATCTGCACCTAGAGCAAGCTTCTGCACTTTTCGCGCCAGTAGTCGTAGGATAATAGCAATGCAAGTAATGGAGATGGCAAAACCAATAGCTATCGAAGTCAGATACGAGCGGTTTTCGGAACTCATCTCAAAGGAAATCGATAAAATCTGGAGATTATCCAAGTCCAGGCTTAGGTGCTCAACAGGATTGTAGCTCAACTTTGCCTAAGATTTAAAACGGCGAAATTGAATATGCGACTCATAGTGGACATGAGATCAGAGCCTGGTTCGTGTAGTTAACTGGAGCGGGTAGGTGGGTGCCATCACTCTCCCATAAATCTAAACTACTGTCTGTGCCACCGCTGATCGCTGAGTTGAAAGATGCCAAATGCACAGTAAGGTTTCGGGGGATATGCGTGTTATTCTGGGGATTAAAAACGAGAAGCAGAGTCCATTAGTGGATTGTTCGAGAAAGCTGAAAATGCCAGCAGTACAACCGTCTGACGCATGCAGTGATGGCTCCAGCTCATGCATGCAGATGCATTCGTGAGGCTAACATAAACGATTCTGTTCAGTAAACTGTCCAGAAAAAGGAATATCTGCATGGCGATTGGTAATAAATGCTGTACACGCGTACGTGAACATGTTACACAACATATGGTCCAAGAGGTCCACCTTGAAAACTACCTGGCAAGTTTGATCGAAAAGGGTTGTACGTCCGATGATGACGCATGCATAGAATATCACCCTCGTCCCAACAAAATCTAGACGGAAATGTGTGGAAGAAATATCTATCTATCCGCGAGGCACCCGCCCTTTTCCCCGTTCCGGTCCAACGCCGTTTTCTTGCATTGAACCTACCCCCCATCTTGAAACAGATCAAACTCTTCGTGTCTCCCTTTCCGCTTTCGTTTGGGCGTTACTGACGGCCGTTGCCGGGCTAAAGCTCCCGTACCAGGTTAGAATCTAAAGCCCTTTCGCCTCGCACGAAAATGCATGCTATAGATGAGGCTTAGCCGTCCCCCTTAAGAAGTCCGTCACTTAACCCTCATCTAAAGTCTATAGGTATCCTTCTAACGTGGTTCTACGAAACCTAAATTATTTCTCAAGACGGCGCCATGACTAGCAAGGACGGTTACATGTTGCAAAGGAACAGTCAAGAATCCAAACGTCTCAACGCACAGCATGAGTTCATGGTTTCACTCTCAGGTGGACATTTGATTCATACCTCCATACCTCACAAAGGTCTGTGGGCTGTGGCGGACGTAGCGACAGGTACTGGAGTTTGGCTACGAGATGTTGCGGCATGTCCAGAATTTTCTAGTCAAATGGATGGCAAAAAGACGGAATTCGTGGGTTTCGATATCTCACCAGAGCAGTTCCCGTCTGCCGGAGATTTGCCTTCCAATCTCGGCTTTGTGGTCCACGACTTCACCGAGCCGTTTCCTCCTGAATACCGTGAGAAGTTCGACTTGGTCAATGTCCGTCTGCTTAGCTATGTGATCAAGGCCCTAGACTTAAAGAAGATTGTTCAGCATATCCTACAAATCCTACGTGAGTAGTATGTTCTACTTTAGAGATAATCAATTAACACATGTGATAATTCAGGACCTGGAGGATTATTACAGTGGATAGACTGTGATGCTGGAGACAGTTGGACTACTCCCGAGACAGCTATGGCAACAGCTACGATCAATCATGTCATATCCGAGAAGATCGCTCGAGGCCTTCTTCCAGCGTTGGTGATCCGTACTGGATACACTTATCTTTCTGACTGCTTTGTAGGATTGCTACGCCATTAGCCAAGACCATACTCTCCTTCTCAACGCAAGTTCCCGACAGGCAGCTGAATTCAATTAGTCGGAGTCCCGAACTTATGCGCATCACTCATTTACAGACGATCTCTTCTCAGGATCATTTCTCGCCCACAGTTGCGGCGACGAAAAAGTCGGGTATTCTTTCCGTTGCTATCGTCTTGCTTGAAGCAAGTGTTTCTCGCAAGAAAGCTATGGCAGCAGATTCTCTGACTTCGAGCCAAGAGATTGAGAAGCTCGCTAAGGATGTCACATCAATGAGTGAGTTAATCGAAGCGATTAAATGTGGAGAAGATCATGCATGTAATAATTGGGACATGGAAATGACCTGGATTGTTGCAAGGAAAGCCATTATTGTGGATGAGAATGGATCTTGGATGTCTGCAAAGTACTCGGTCTGATAGACTGGAACGACGCTAAAGTTTGCCACCTTTCCGCATCGTTTCATCATCGGCTAGCTGTACACTATCAAGGACGAAACAAACTTGATGAGAGAGAGCCACTAGCTCGAGTTTCTCATCCAAAATTGTGATTTCGGCGTCAAAACGTCCATTTTTAATCTCGGTAGACCGAGCTCTAAGGAATAACCATTCCGTCCCTTGAGGTGGAAGCAACTTCTTGATTTCCAAGTGCAACGATAAGGTAGGGTAGGAGTGAGCCGTTGAATAGCCCTTAACTTGCGACCCCTCAGCAGCCGCTCGCAAAGCGTTTGCGGGGAGCTCCACATTGTTCCACACTGAGCCTGGCCGGTAGTTTTCGGGCATCCGGTGCCAATGATCGGCCACGGAGCCTAGTATCTCGGTGATAAATCTTTCCTCTGGATTCTTGAATCTCATCCACACTGCCGTGATATTCTTCGGTGTTGCCTGAATCGGCGAGAAGAATTGGAAGTGTGTGATTGGTTTGAGAAAACTTTGAGGATGCCAGGGAACTGTAAACCCCACCCATCGAGGGTCTGAGTTATTCTTAAGCTTTGCGAGCTCAACAGGGGCAGCCTCGGCGCTAAGGGTGTTATGCGTCGGATAAGAAATACCCTTTTCGGAATCCAGGTTCGTGTTCCTGCAACTACTCAATTATAAGGCCATGGAGGACGAAGATGATGAACTCACGATGCATACCCGACAACTCTTTCCGTGTCAGCCTGAAGGAGGGTGAAGTGGATTGTCGAGACATTGGTGCCTAATTTTACGTCTTTAATATCCACCACGGCGTTTCCAATTGCTGCAGGGCGTATAAAGACTGTTTGGATATTGAATGTGTCTGGTTGGTTGTAGCTCCGAAGAGTGGACCTGAAGTGCTGCTGTATGGCAAAGATGATAACGGAGATTAGAAGTCCCCCATGCGCAGCTGAGATCATCGTCAGTTGAGTTGGTCTCCATCGAGTGTTGAATGCCTACTTTTCCCGTAACAATGATCATCAGGCAAGTCTGCTAAGTATCTATGTGAGTCCAAGGGGACAGTGGTTATGGCCTCCTTCAACGTGATCGTGGTTGAGTCCATTTTCTGAGCGAGTAGCGGAGGCAGTTGGCGACTTGGAGGGCTTTCAATTGACAGATGTCGATAAAATGACGGTACAGCTAGTGCGGAGCGAAGCCCAAGCTTTTGATACAAATTTGATCTGACATTACCTTATGGAGCGAGGCGCCGATACAACATGCTCTACCTATCTCTCTACGCCCACAGGGAAAAGCAGACACCGCTTGTGTGACGTGCATATGCAGGAGGCTGTGCCACATTCAAGGATACGCAAAAATCAAGTGGTTCATCCTTCGCTCCTGTGCTGGCAAGGCCCCGGTCGAGGCAGTGCAAAGGATGGTATGACTACCCTGCTCACCTTTTTGGCTTGGCGGTCCTTGCCTTTTGACTTCTCTATTTTTTCCGCGCCCATATTTTCTTTACTTCAAGGTGGCAAACAGCTTTCAATTACGTGCCGGAGTATATGAGGAAAATATACTTGTATAATAGAGCCACTTGAGCCTTCCTATACCGAGTTCTAGACCTGCCAACTTTTCATTTAGTGGTCACTGTACCTAATGAAATGATATACATTTTGTGGACTTTTTCCATATGTCTGATAGCTGGGGGATTTGTGAGAGCTTCACCCGATTGACTTGTTGGATACAATCACTAATAGTTGAACCAGATAGGCATGTCCATTTCAAATGCGATATACAACCTTTTTTGGCACCCACTATCTCAATTTCCAGGACCTCGATCTTTTGCGATTAGTCGACTCCCATATGCTTACTGCCATATAACCGGTAAACTGGCGGTCACTTTTCACGCGCTTCACAGGGAGTATGGTCCTGTCGTACGGACAGCTCCAAACGAACTGTCATTTATCGAACCGGAAGCATTGAGAACGATCTATGTTGAGAGAAAAAAGACCTGTCCAGTTTTTCGAAAAAATTACGACACCTTCAACGAAACTCGAAACCAAATTGCGCACTCGGTTTTCATCGCAGGAGACGATGATCATGCGCGAATGCGGAAGATAATCAACCATGCTTTTTCTGAGCGAGCTCTTCGAGATCAAGAGCCGCGGATTCAAGATCACGTTCAGACGCTCATACAGGAGCTCGATATTGAGCGGAGCAAGAATGGCATAGTCGATCTAAATGAATGGTACAACTATGCTGCTTTTGACATCATTGCCGATGCTGCTTTCGGAGAGCCGTTCAACACCCTGCAAGAGTCGACCTATCGCTCATGGTTACATCTGATCGGGATGACATGGAAGGCCATAACCTTTGCTAGCGCATTAAAAAGCATAGCATCTCCGCTGTATATCCTCCGTCGCTTATTGCCCACCAGGCGGATGTTGCAAAAAGAAGTGGATAAGTTCAATCTAATCCTGGACAGAGTGAGGGAACGAATGGTCCTAGGGAGTAGCCGTATTGATCTTCTCTCTCTGGTCATACAACACAACAACGATGACACGAAAGAATATATGACGGAGCAAGAGATCATCTCAAATGCCACTCTGTTCGTCGCTGCTGGTACCGAAACAGTCACGACTTTGCTCTCCGCTCTAACTTATTTGCTTACGCAAAATGAACGAGTCAGGAAAAGGCTGACGGGGGAGATTCGGGCACGTTTTGCAAGTGAAAGTCTGATAACAGTCCAAAGCGTGAGCCAGTTGCAGTACCTGACGGCATGTATCCAAGAGGCGCTGCGACTATTTCCGCCGATACCCGAAGGATTACCACGTGTGGTCCCCCCTGAGGGTGAGAAGGTCTGCGGCCGATGGATACCAGGTGGAGTATGTATAGCCTCATGTCCCTCCCTCCGCTTGCCCTTATTGTTACTGTTTGATTGACCATGTGCAGACGTTTGTACAAGTCAGTAATCTGGCTGCGAGCTTATCTCCAATCAACTTCACAGACCCCGAGTCATTTGCGCCTGAGCGTTGGCTGGGGACTGATTCACGTTTCTCGAATGATAAGAAGCAAGCCTCTCAGCCATTCTCTGTTGGGCCACGGAATTGTGTCGGACAAAAGTAAGGACTGAACGTTCTTTTAGTATGTGGATAAGGCTCTAACTGACAGCCTAACTTAGTCTCGCAATGGCTGAAATGCGGCTTATCGCTGCTAGGATCTTATGGCGCTTCGATTTGCGTTGTCATCTTCAAGATGAGTGGATGGATCAACCCACTTATCTACTGTGGGAGAAGAAGCCACTACCCATCGAGCTTATACCAATCAGATAGAGCTGGCTCACCGGCATCCTATTGTTGGATTCCAACCCATAATGCTAGATGCTGGAAATAGGGGAGTTGGTAACCTCCGAATAGCAACAACCAATATATCAATATGCCCCTATATGACCTCGTATTCCAACACGACCTGAATTGTGGTTTATTAGTTCCATTGTCTTAAGATTAAGCTCTGGCACACGTCTGGCGCAAACTGCGTGGTACTTACGTAGCAGCCTAGTCGTAGAGCGCAAAGGCGTAATCGCCAGGGATGCAAAGCGGGCCACCGCTGGCTTTCATTTGAGTACCCGATCGTTACGATTTCTCCTATTGCACATTGATTACCAGACCTACCTCCTTGTTCAACTGGTCGCTTTATATCTCAGGGGTGGTAGCACTCAGCTTCTTTGCTGTGCCGTACCTCCACTACATACATAAGTTGGTTGTCTGTAGATTTCACAATGCGAGATTAGGTTTTAGCAGAGTTCTACGAAACTTAGATACGTCTGGTTGTACGGGAGCAGTGGAACCTTTCCCGAGATTCTTTGTGCGGGGTGGTGTGCTTTCGCTCGCCAATCAATTCCGTATTGGAGCGGTGGGCATTTACCTATCTATGTCGCTTGTCGCATTGTCAAGTGTTCCCGCCCTTTGTAATCCCTCAAATATGGGGATCATTGAGCACATAAATCTATCTTCTCTGTCAATCAGTCTCACCCTAGCGCTGGCTCTATTGACCTGGTCATCATGGCTTGCAATCTATCGTATCCACCTCCACCCACTATCCATGTTCCCGGGACCTAAACTCGCAACCGCTACTTACTGGTATGAATTCTATTTCGAGGTCGTCAAAGGGGGTCGATATACCTGGAAACTGGTAGATCTGCACAAACAATACGGTGGGAATTTAAATTCTATGGATGACAAAATAGTGTCGTTATTAAGGCGCGCTAGGTTCCATAATACGGATCAATCCAGATGAGCTCCACATAATGGATCCAGACTTTTTCGATGAGGTTTACTCAATTTCCAAACGAGTCGACAAGCCGCTGCGAGCGGCTGAAACTTTTGGGCCCGTTCCATCCTCCTTTGGCACAGTGGAGCACGAACTTCATCGTATAAGGCGAGCTCCAATGAATCAACATTTCTCTAAGAGATCTGTTAGCGAACTACATCCTTGGATCGCGTCTCGGATAGAGAAGCTCTGTGTTCGCTTTGAGAACGCTGTTAAGAGCGGAGAGATTCTGAACTTGAAGTATGCTTACGCAGCGCTTGGCCTTGATGTTATATATCAATATTGCTTTTCCCGCACCCTGGACTCAGTTCTGATGCCGGATTTCAACATGGAGTACATTGACGCCTTGGAAGAAGGCTTCCATATGACACCTGTAGTAAGCCATTCGATCTATGGTTCTTTTGGGGTTTGGGAGCCGCTAATAACCAGCTATAGTTCTTTGAATTGCACTGGCTTGGAGTTTTATTATTTTCATTGCCAGTATGTTACTGTTTTGCTAATTTCTTGATCAGTAATCTAACCGGTGATTATTAGGGATGGCTTGCAAGACTCATCAATCCTCGGTTCGGCCGGCTCTTAAATGAAAGAGAGGTGAGTGACCATGAATTTCGTGCCATGGCAAAGTACCCTCAGCAAATCTAGGTCGTTTTGTACGGATGTAGGAATAGGCTAAGGCTGAGTTCGGCTTTTAGAAAGTGTCCCAGCAGATCGAAGCTCTGAGGTCCGGTAAAGACACAGCATATGAAGTCTCTTCGCATCCGACTGTGCTTCATAAATTACTCAATAGTGGCTTGCCTCCCACTGAGAAGGCTAGGAACCGAATCCGTGATGAGGCACAGACCCTCATCGGAGCTGGCACGTCCACTATGTAAGTTGGTACTATGTCTAGTTCCCTTTCGTGAATCAAGATTGCTAATGATCTGTGATCCCCACTGCTAGAGCATCCGTACTATTGATACTCAGTTGCCACCTAGCCACCAACACTGATAAACATCTAAAGCTCTTTCAAGAGCTCAAAGCTGCGATACCAGATCCTTACACTGTTCCCCGTCTTCAAGATCTAGAGCACCTGCAATACCTTACAGCTGCTGTCCTTGAAGGCCTTCGGTTGAGCCATAATGCATCTCACCGGCTTTTGCGCTCCTTCCCAGATACGTCTCTAATCTACCGCGGAATGACAATACCTGCCGGGACAACCATTTCTATGACAGCCATCCACCTCCACATGGACCCTGACATCTTTCCAGAACCAGCTGAATTCAAACCAGAAAGGTGGCTGGGCAATGACCAACATAAATTAAGACGCTACTTTGTTCCGTTTGGCAAGGGTACAAGAGCATGCATAGGGATTAACCTGGCGTATGCAGAATTATATCTGGCCATCGCAATGGTCTTCCGAAGGTTCAACTTCGAGCTGCATGACGTGATCAAAGAACGCGATTTCGTGGTCTCAAGGGATACTTTCAATGGCTCGATGAGTCCCCAATCGAAAGGCGTAACGACGCGTGTCATACATCCGGAGTAAAGCCGGGATTTATCGTCATATGCGAAACCTGTATCGTTTTTTGGAATTTGTCGAGAGCCCCACCAAATTTAGTGGCAAATCTTCAAAAAGTGCAAAATAGAAACCAAAGCTGTAAAATCAACCTCACTGCCCCCTCAATGCTTCATATGTAGTATATTCTTAGACTGACCGTCGGGCCGGGTTTTCATACCTACTTTCTGACCCGGCCCGAGTACTCGATACCAATGTCGTGACTCGGCCCGAATACTCGATACCAATCTCGTGGCTCGACTCGATATCGATCTCGAGCCGAGTCAGGATTCGGGTTCCCGAGACTATAGGTCGACTGACCCACGCTAGAGCTCGGCCGACCATGAGCATAATTTCGCTTTTCTGAGCTATGTTGGAAATGGTGGAAACAGGGAACGGTACTGTTACCCCTGTGGTTAGTAATCTCCGCATTGATCCGGCGCTAGTGAATGGGTATTTACCCTTCGCCCACTTCTTTCCTTTCTTCTTCATTCGTATGCTCTACCTACTACATAGTTTAGTCAAATATATCTATATGCCTATCTACTCTCGTGTTCTCGTATACCAAGAGATTATGAGCTCGAGTTAGCTATTTCGCTACCGGAAAAATAACAAAGGGCAGAAGCATCGAACTCGCTGTCACCAAAATCGGCGAAATTTTCCCTTTCGACCAAATTTCTAGAACTACTTTCATACTTCAACCATCATACAACAATGAAAGGTTCGAAGATCTATCGAGTTTCTAAGCTAAAGAGAAGTGAGAACTATGAGTCATGAAAGAAGAATATAATCAATGTCTTGAAAGTCAAAAGTCTCTGAATGATCATCTCGAGAAAGCTGAAGAAATCGACATCACTGTTATTCAACGTCTTGATAGCAGATAAAAAGAAGTATATCACTGATGTTCAACATTGAAAAGATAGAAACGACAGAGTCAGCGATATAATTGACTTCAGCTGCAAAAAGAAACTCAGAATACATATATTCAAAGCAGATGACATCACTAAAATGTGATTTATTCTGAAGACTTAATATGAGCAGTCGAATTTGATCACTTTATTTCTGACAATCAAAGAACTGACTCAATCAAAGCAATTGAATTTCAAATTCATTCAGAACTATGCAGACTCACTCAAGTAAATCATTATCAAGTGTGCAAACATTGAAAAAACAGTAGAATCATGAATGTTGAGTAATCTTTTTCTTTTAAATCTCAATGAAAGTCTAGAATTGTACATCTTTGATCTGATACAAAGCATCAAGATCAATAAATTCAAACTATTAATCAATGATATGACTATCGCTTTAGTCAATCATGACAAATGATCAAATCAAAAGAAGAACTTCAGCTTCAAAAGTATGATAGCTCAGTTTGATGATAAGAAGTTGAAGTTTTTTCGAAAGAGATTGAAGAAATGCACTCATTGTGAGCAAGAGAATCACAGCGAACAAAACTGCTGACATCTACATTTGAATCTTCATTCAGATGAATAAAAGTCTTATCAGAATAGAAAGAATCTGATCAAAAAAGATGATTTCAAAACAAGCTTTAAAGTCAAAATAGTCAGAACAATGAAGATTGTCTGTTGAGCTGACAGTCACACAGATGTCTGATGAATAAACAGCGAAGCTGAGAATCATGTCTGCTATAATATAGACTTGTTTGATGAACAATCATATCAAAAGATCATCGATAACAGCATTGTTACTGCAAATAATGAGACAGTACTCATCATTGAAAAAGATTTGATTATAATTGACGTTTTGCTGAACAATCAATCAATCAAAATTTGATTAATCAATGTTTATCACTGTTCAGAACTACACTATAATTTGATGTCAGTCGATCAGATGAAAGTCAAAGAATATACATGTAGTATAAAGAATGACAAATTTCGATTCATGAATTCAAAGAGTGTCATCATTCTCATCGACTTGAGAAACGATGCAAAAGCATATTTCGTGAATACATCAATCAATCTCTCAAATTTTCGATCAATTACTCTGACAAGCAGAACAAAGTCAGTCAAGACATCATGACATCAATGATATAAATGATTAGCTCATCTGAATATGACAAATGTCAAACGTCTTGTCAACATGAGCATTGACATCAATGTGAATTTGACTGATAGTCTGAAAAACGAAGAATTCTCAGAATCGATATGTAAAATCTGTGTCATAGACAAGCAAAATAGAACGTCAAGTCGAAAACCTCACATCAGAGTCATCAAAGTAGATGAGTTAGTACATTCAAATCTCGTCAATGATGATAAGATATTTAAGATCAATGAAGAATTCAGATATGTAGCTACTATGATTGATGATTACAGTCAATATATGATCATTTATCTACTGCAACGAAAATTCAATCTAAAAGATGTACTTCGAAAATATCTGAAATTCATGAAGATTCAGAGCACTTTGATTCAGCGACTACGTTCAGATAATAAAGATGAGTATGCTGATCATCAAATCATTGAATTGCTTGAAGAGCATGAGATTAAATGAGAGTCAACAACATCATATAACTTAAGTCAAAATAAAGTTGCAGAGCGATGTTTTCACACTCTTTTTGAACGAACTCGCGCTATACTGACTAGCGTCAATTTGTTGATATGACTATGAGATGAAGCAATAATGACTGTCATTTATCTGAAGAACAGAAATTCTATCATTGCATTGAACAATATAACTCTTTATGAGACATGACATGACAAGAAGTCTGATCTTAGTTATTTACATACATTTGAATGCATAGTTTATCATCATGTGAAGAAAGCTTGTCAAAAGCTTGATGACAAGAGCTTAAAATGTCAGTTCTTGAACTACAAGAAAGTCAATCAGTTTCGCTTGTAAAACGAAAAGAATGTACTAATATCTAGTCACGTTCAATGAAATGAGATAGTCATCAAAGTCGAGAAATATAAAGATCTTTCAATACTAAGCTTCAATGATCAAATCGACGATTCATCTTTCTTGATAAAGATCACTGAAAATGCAAAGATCATGAAAATAATCAACGATTATCAAACAAGAACATCAGTCGCTTTACAGAAAGTTAGTAGAAGCAGATCACTAAAACTAGAATCAAGCAAGTCAGATAACTCAAGTGATTCTGATGCTTCTGATGCTTCTGATGCTTTAAGCAAATATTTCAAACGAGTCATTGCTGAATCAGTTGACTACAGAGCATTAAATGATCTTTGAGTCAGAAATCATAATTGAAGCTTTGTCAATAAAGCAAATTGAGTTCAAATTGAATTGAATACTTCACAAACAGTGAAACATGCTAGAGTTAATCTTGATTGAAAGCAATGAAAGCTTGCATTCAGAAGTGAGCTTAATGCTCACATCAAAAATGACATTTTTACTCTGAAAACATTTTCATTAAATCAATGAATATTGTCGACACGCTGAGTAACTATCATTAAGCGAGAACTCAAAGAAGAGATGATCAAATACAAAGCTAGATGAGTGTGTAAGAGATTTCATCAGAAGCAGAAAATTAACTATGACAAAATCTTTGCTTCAATGATCAGAGTCACGATCATCAAAATGCTTCTGACATTAATGATCAAATATGATTACGAAGTTGAACAAATGAACGTCATCATCGCTTTTCTAGAAGCACATCTAAAGAAAGAGGTCTGAATGCAGCAATCTTCGAAATTTGAGCAAAAAGAATCAAATGAAATCTTTTTAGTCTGTTGTTTAAACAAGATTCTATATGAATTAAAACAGATGTCTTAAGAATGATATGCAATTCTGAAAGTTTATCTCATCTTCATCAACTATCAAAGAGTAGAAATTGATCATTCAATGTTCATTCATGATAATGAGATCATTATCACTATCTATGTGAATGATTTACTCATTCTAAAATCGAACATATTTGATATCAAAGCATTGAAGCTGCAATTTGCAGAGTGCTTTCAAATGAAAAATCTTGACTCAATCAAGTGATATCTAGAAATGCACATAACTCATGATAAAGCTGAATGAACTCTTTGAATCAATCAAAGCATTTATATCAAGCGAGTCATCGAGCTTCTGAGCATAAGTGACTGCAGCTCAACTAAAACATTGATGCATCACAGATGTCAGCTTAAAAAGAACGTCTATTGAAAGTTCAAGAAGTGAGTTGAGTATCAAGTTATCTTTGAAGAAATAGAAGATTATCAATCAATCATCAAAACATTGATGTGAGTAATCTGTCAAACATGATCAGACATAGTCTATGCAGTGAGCAAATGCAGCAGATATTCGATGAATTCTACTTTCAATCATGATTTAGCTGTCAAACAAATCATTCGTTATTTAGTTGAAACTGCTCAGCTGAGACTTTGATATGAATTTTTCAAAGTGAAGAAAGTTGAAGAAGCTGAATTCTTTGAATATATCAATTCAGCTCATGCAAATTGCTTGAATTCTTGAAGATTCATCTTCAACTATATGTTTTTTCTATGAAATGAATTAATTAGCTGAAGCTTCAAACGTCAATAATGCATTAGCACGTCATCTGCTGAAGTTGAATATGTTGATGAATGTAATGCAGTCAAGAAATTGATCTTTCTGATTCAAGCATTGAAAGAGATGAGATATGATGATTTGAATATGAATTCAACTATCATTTTAGCTGACAATCAAGCGACTATAAAAATGAGTAGCAATCTCGTCAATCACTCTCAAGTCAAGCACATTGATACATCGTATTACTATGTTTGAAACAAGGTAGAAGAGAAAGCAATTAGGTTGAAATACATACTCATTGATCAAATGATAGTCGATGATCTCATCAAGTCTCTGAAGTCAGGCAAATTTCTGAGATTCAGATCAGTCATGAGACTAGCTTCAAGAAATGAAGCTACTCTCGTCAAGCATGACGTCGACAAGTAAAAGAGCATGAATATACAGTCAGTAGAGAGTCTGAATAACTTCATATAGAGCTTCAATTTCTAAGAGAGAGTGTTGAAAATGATGAAAACAGAGAACAATACTGTTATCTTTGTGATTAGTAATCTTCGCAATGATTTGACGCTAGTGAATGAGTATTTACTCTTCGCTCACTTCTTTTCTTTCTTCTTCATTCATATGCTCTATTTACTACATAGTTTAGTCAAATATATCTATATGTCTATTTATCTTCATGTTCTCATATATCAAGAAGCTATTGATAATTTAATCTTTACTATGAATTATTTATTAATATTTGATTGATTTTGTAATTTGAATTCATACACTCTTGTGACATCGATTTAAGTTCAACTCATGAGAGAAACTATGCTATGTGTATCAAATGAACATAGATTGATTGCGTCAAGTCGAGTACTCGACTCGTCAAGATTTGATTCAAGTCAGAATTCTTGACTTAAGTATTCAAGTTGAGTTAGAAGATTCAATTCAAGTATTCAAGTTGAGTCAGAAGATTGAGATTGAGTATCAATTTGAAATTTTTGATTCGACTCGTCAAGACATGAAGCGAAGTACTACTAATATTTATCTGAATGTTTGATAATGCAACAGAATAATGCAATTGATGAAAGAAAATTCATGCTTGTTTATTTACTACTGCTAATCTGAAATAACTATTATCTCAGAATTCTTCTTCTTCTCATTCTTCTTCTTCTTGTCGTACTTGTTCTTGTTCTCAATCATATCTGCATCATCATCTCTCTTGCTAAATTTCATCTTCTTGTCATCATCATCAATCTCAATGATATCATCAAACTGATCATCTGTTGAATCTAGTGACTTAACTATCTTTCTATCAATCGCATTTTTTTCACTCAAGAATGCGCTCATAAATTTGTTAAATTCTTGTATAACATCTGAATCATTCATCGTCTTTAAATCATTCAATTCTTCATGATGTAAAATTCATTGCTGAATTAGTTCAATGATAAATATCATGTATTTCAAAATATTCATCTCAAGTTCATCTTGTGATGCAATAGTTTAATTCATATGTTAGTCTTGTCTTTCACATTAAACATAGTATATACATTGACAGTAAAAGTAGTATTGAACGTCATTTTCATGACTATTGCTTCAAGATTCATTCACTTTGCAATCTTTTTCTTTCTCATCTTCTTCATTAAATTTGTCTTAAAACATTGAGTTATTATATCATCAACTTTTGAAACATATATGCATTACTCAAATGCATTATCATGTAGCTTCTTTCTCACTCAATCATCTGTGATTGTATTTTGTATATTGCTCTTCATGTTCATTTACTTCTCTTTCAAGACTTTCTGATATATGTTGATGATTTTCAGCTTTGTCAGTTACTTGTGAAGAGTGATTCAATCAACATTTTGCTTGATATAAAGAATTTTTTGATCTTTGTCTCATTTAACAACTTAATTTCTACTCATAATGAATTGTGTCAGAAACTGAGTTAAACTAAAGATACTATTAATATAAAAGACTGATATTATTATTACTTTGATAGAATTTAGATACAAGACAATACATTAAATAATGTATAAGATGAAAGACAAAGAATGAAAGAAAAGAATGAAAGCTTGACTTTTATATACATGAATTGAGCAGAATCAAGACTAGACAATAGTTTTATTGACTTAAAATTGCAGAAGTTCATGCATACAACTGAGATGATCAAAACAGAATTGTTGAGACTAAATTAAGATAATTGTTGAGAAGTGCAATGACAGACTTGTTTCTAGCAGCTTATTGCAATAGCTCTGAATTCAGTCTGAATTCAGTCAGACTTGTTTCTAGCAGCTTTCTCTAGACTAGTGTCAGAGATAAAGTTGCATGTCGCGACTTTGTCATGCATGACAGTATATAGATAAAGCAGTCTGTAACTTCTCTTCACAATCTAGATAAATTTCATCATATGTGATACTGTTCACTTTATTCTTTCAATAAATTATGAGCTCAATTAGCAAGAAGCTTTCAACGTAATTAAATTGAAACACTTTAAGCATTTGAAACTCAGCAACTTGATATGAAATCTATTCAAATGAGCAATCAGCGATCACTTACTACATGTTTCACAAGAAGATAAATAAGTACATTAACTTAGAGAAGTTCAGTGAAATTCAACAGCTTACTACGCATCTCACAAGAAGATAAATAAGCACTCACATTAAGTCAACAGTCTACTACAAGTTCTCAAGAAAGTGAAAAAATAGACATACTCAATTGCGTCAAAGAATGCATAAACTTTCATCATCACTGACGAGATTAAATTCTTTTCACTTCACTCGTCAATTTATCTAATATTTTTTTTTTTTTTTCTTTGATTTTAACAACAAGCTGAGTCTACATCACACATCATGAACTTCAACGACTTCTTCATCAAACAACGATTTGTTCTCATTCTCACTTGCAAGAACTGCAATCAATGATTTTCTCTTATAAAAAGATGACTCATTAAGAAAAACTTGTGATTCATTATTGAAAACAAGTCTGACTTTGTCACAAACTGAGAGCTGAATGAAATCAGAATGAAATTCTAATAACTAGATTTTAAATACAAGACGTTGCACGAAGAAGAAAGAAAAGAAAGAAATCATTCAAAGATTCTTATATCTCATGAACGCTGAGTATCATTCGTATTGAAAGATTCTCATAACATCACTGATAATCTCACATTTATCATCATCTATAATATTGTTCAACATCATTTAAGTAATTTAACATCTCTTTTCTCAACATTTTTCAAGTAACACATGCTAAAATCGTGACAATAGATTTTTCTTTTTGAAGTTGAAGCTTCTGCAAGACTTTTAATTCTTTGACTCATATTCAGAGTTGCTGCTTTCTTGCACGTAAGTGATTCATGAATTCTTACTCAAACAATCGAGATTTCGAGCGTGATAGACGTTCATGACTTCAATGACATTCATCACATTCGCAAACTTTACTCAACTATTTTCTTCTATTTCAGTTCACTTAATTAAATACTTTAGCTGAGAGTTCTTTACTCGAGAGTTCAATATTTCGTTTATTTCTCAGCTAAGTACTTCTTCAACGAAGACTATTAAAAACAACGTGAGAGATATTTATTTAAGTAAAAGATCGTTGATTGCAGAATGAAGCAGATAAGTATGAAAGATGTTGAAACAGAATCAGTCATCAAGCAACTTTAGCTGATAAGAATGAGAACTAACAATTTTGATAATTTTGAAAGATTTCTCAAATTTATTAAATAACTTCTTGCTGAGTCAATGAATCATCAGATTGCGAACATTTAATTAAATCATATCATTAATTGCATACTTGAAGATGTGTTGTTGATGAACATTAGTGAATTGTTTCTGATATGCTTGAGCTAAGATCATTTGTTCTTGCAAAATTTCATTGATTCAATTCATTTTCTGAATAAACAGATTAACATGTATTTATTTTGAATGTTCAATAACGTTCTTCTGAGTCTTCTTTGATTTCAATCTCATTCAAGAATGTTGTTTGAAGTTAGCTAGAAACGATGTGCATTAAGTGCTTTCAAAGAAGTGATTATTGATGATAAATTCAGCTGATGACAGTCATGCAGCTCAGTCGTTCTGCATAAAGAACATGAAGACTTGAAGATATTGTTTCAAAATGTCATTGATGTTCTTGATTTAATCATTCATTTCTGAGTGAAACGCAGTTGACAATCGAGCTTAAATCTTCAATCGAGTACAAAGTTCATCTCAAAAGTGATTGATAAACTAAGTTTCATGATTTGAGATGATTGAATCAGATAATTCATGATGTTTTCATATTGCATGATAAAAAACTTGAGCTGTATCTAAAGCTGTAATTTCACTCATAGACTTGTAATGCACTTGTTTAAATAGTTTGTTCACGACTATCAGAATATTGATTGTTATTGAAAGAGTAGAGTGAACAGTATTACATATGATGAAATCTATGCAGATTGTAGAGAGAAGTTGTAGACTGCTTTATTTATATACTGCTAACGTGACTGAGTTGCAGCACACAATCTTTTCTCTGACACTAGTCTACGAAGAGCTGCTAGAAATGAGTCTGTCATTGCACTTCTCAACACTCTCACTTGATGCTTGCGAGTTTCTCAGCTTTCACTGCTTTTCAATCTCAATTATTCAATGAATCTCTTAAAGTTCTGTCAAGATAGTGACTTGATCAATTCATCTGCTATCATATCTTGACTAAAGATGAAGTTCACTGAGATCTGATTCTTCTTGTGCAGATTTCGAATGTGATGATAAGTGATGTCAATGTGCTTTGATTGTTCGTGAATATGAGCATTCTTAATCAGCATAAAAGTCACTTGATTATCTTCTTTGAGCTGCGTAAGTGAGACAGATTGATGAGTAATCTTCTCAAGAATATCGACGTGACTGTGACTGATGCTCAAGTACTTTGTCAGATTCATGTTCTTGAGCACTTGATTGATTCATAGATTCTTCTTGACGCAGATTAATAAAGTCATGTACTCTGTCTCAATGATTAATGTGACAACGAACTTTTGCTTTCAACTCATTCAGAAGATTGATTCTTCATCAAGCATGTAGATGTAAATGAGAATCGACTTGCAATCTAGTCTGTTTGAAACATAGTCTGAGTCAGAGTATTCTACTAACTTCATGCTTTCACTGACTTCGTATGTGATGTCTAAATCAATGATGAAACGAATGTATCATATCAACTTCTTCAAGACATGTTCATGATGTTCTGCAAAATCACTGAAATATTGACTTAGTCAATTGAGAACAAAGATGATGTCGAGTCAAGTATGAATTGCAGCATACATGAGACTTTCAATGACTTGTTGATACTTATGCTGATCGATTCTCACGTCTTTGAATTCAGCTGAGTGAAAAGCATCATATTCATTCATTGAAAGATCTGTTGTCTTATGCTTGTCTTGCTTCATGTTGAGTCTTTCAAGAACATCATGAAGATAGTGAGTTTGATTCATTCATAAGATTCGTGTCTTTCTGTTGCAAGTAATTTGAATATCAAGAATCTTCTTCATTTCTCTCAGATTCTTGACTTTGAAAACACATTGAAACTCATGCTTAAATTATTTAATGTTGCTCAATGATTTGCAAATGATAATTATGTCATCAACGTATAGTAGCAACATGATTTCTTTTGATCTATGAATCAGAAGACATGAGTCTGCAGCACATTGTGCAAAGTTGAGTTCAGACAATGCTGTTACACAGCAATCATGTCAGTCTTGTGCAGCTTGCTTGAGATCATAAAGACTTCAAAAAACTCTTAGAACACAGTCAGATTTAACTTTCATTTCAGATGAAGAAGACATGTAAATGATTTCTTTGAGAAACGACTCAGTAAACACATTGTTCACATTAACTTGATGAAGTTCAAGATCTTTCATTATTGTGATAGTTAGAAAGACTTGCAGAGTGTCAAACTTGATGATTGACATGAAAGTATTCTCATAGTCAACTTCATGAATTTAAAAGAAATCTCTGATCACTAGTCTTGTCTTCAATTTGTCAAGAGAATCATTGACATGCATCTTTGACTTGAAAACTCATTTGCTTGTTACGATGTTGATTTTTTTGAGCGACACTTCTTCTTGTCAGATTTCATTAACGACTAGTGTCACAAGTTCTGCATTAATTGCTTTTTTTCAAAGTTCTCTTCAAACTGAGTTCTGCATTGCATCTTTGTAAATGTTTAATATGAGAATTCTTATTGCTTTAGAAGAATCAGATTCATCAACGTTGAATAATGTTTATGACATGCTTGTGTCAAAATCACTCTCATCATCATCAACTTTCTTTGTGACAAATCAAATCATCATAGCTCGTAAGATCTTGAATGCGCGATCTTTCAGTTATTGATCTTCGCTGTCTCTTTTTCTCTTTGAAATGATTACATGCAGAAATGTTTGAATTGCTGATTTTAATGTGCTTGATGCAAAGACTTTCTGAGTGATCTGAACATTCAAGTGAATTTCGTGATCATCTGATGCTTGTGACGTGATCTTGAATAGTGCATTCAAGTTGATCATGATAATCTTCAGTGCATTAGTTGATTCAGATGAAATGTCAATCATGAGAGCATCAGATTTTGAAACGTCAGTTAACACGTTATTCTTTGATGATCTTTTTACAGATCTTCACTCTGAAAGAATGTTGAATGTCTGTTTGCAAAGTTGCAAGTTCATGTTTTCATTCTTTTCATCTTCAACGAACTTAACAGCATGATTCTTGATGATTCAATCAAGATCTGAAACTCAAAGACAATATTGATTATCAATGTCTTTCACATATTTCATGAATGCATTAAGTTTATCTTTGTTCATGAATTTGTCTTGTCTGTCTTCGATTAACAACGACTTGAAATCAACGTGCGAGTAGCATTTGCATTCTCATACTCATACATGATCAATTGAGAGCTTGATCTCGATGAATGTCTTCTTTGAAATCATGAAAGCTTCATTGATCAAGAGTCTTGTGATGATTCAATTTTACAGATAAACATCTGTTTTTGCAGCTTTTGCTCAGAACTCAATGAAAAGTTCAACATTCTTGATCATGACTTGCATCGAGTTTTCTGTGATGCATATGATTCTTTCAACTACTTCATTTTGAATTGACATGTGTGAAACAGTGTATTGAGAAGCAATGTCAACTGATGAGCATCAACTATTCAAGATGACTTTAAGTTTCATGACGTTGTCACTGCATACTGAGAGAAGTCTGACATTGCTGTGAAGCTTTACACTAAGTTTTTATTTTCGCAAAGCATCTGATGCATTGAATCATTGCTTCAAAGAAATGCATCAAGTCTTTCTGAAGTGATTGTTCACTATCTCTAGAAAGTACGACTCGCTATCAAGAAACAATGATAGTGATTCACAAATGTTTATGAAGATGAAAGTCAAGATACTTGTCTTTTGATTGCTGATGTTGTGTTCTCGTTTGTTAATGAACTTAATGAGTGCACATATTTCACACACATTCTTATGACTGTCATTGATGAAAATAGATTTTTTCAAAGTGATGATCTTATGAAGCTGACGAAGCTTTGCTGATTCAAGATGAGTGAAACAATGATGTCACAACTTGTATAACTTGAAGCTTTTGTCATTTGCGAAGCTAAGTTGATCATGATCAACTTTGATCTCATTCTCATGATGAATCATGTTAGTGTGAGATGCAGAATGATCTAGATTCATTGAATCATCAAGATTCATTGAACTGTGCATCGCTGAAAATGCTGATGAGATGTCATGCTGCATAGCTGATAGTAATGCAAATTCATCAAGATTGTTTGCAATTCTCTTTACTATGTAGATGTTTTTGCATTTTAAAGTCTCAATCATGTCAGAATCGTGTTTAGATGAGTCAATCAGCGAAAGTCAGAGTTGAATAGTGCTTGATCTTTAAAGATAGCTATAACTGAATATTAAGAATACAGAAGAAGATGAGTACAAGAGCTTCTATTTAAGTAATATTCAGAGACTGCG